>BFBZ01001662.1_pt1 | contig 14103 bp, 9 predicted proteins | sample 1888401 | NCBI WGS metagenome assembly BFBZ01 (sample SAMD00112614, study PRJDB3348) | symbiont metagenome | host: Chara braunii | reverse complement strand
CCCACGCCGGCCCGCCGTACTTGCACACGAACTCGCGCAACTGCTCCTCGCTCAGCCCCTGGCCGCGCAGCATCCGGCACAGCAGCCGGGCGTTGCGCAACGGCTCCCGGAGCGCCTCCTCCCGCACGCGGTCGGTGAGCAACCAGAGATAGAAGGCCAACAGCCCCGAGAGCAGACACAACTTCACCCAGATGACGTGCAGCCCGAACAGGTACAGCGTGCCGAGCAGGAGCCCGGCGCCCGCGACGATCATCAGCCAGTCGAACGGGCGCATCCCGAACGCCAGCGCGCGGACCCGGGTGAACACCGCCCCACCGGTCAGGAGGCCGTGGACGACGAAATAGGCCGTCGGGACGAGCCCCAGAAGGAACAGCGCCTTCACCGCGGCCACCGGTTTGCCAACGGCCGCCGCGGCCACGATCCCGGCCACGCACGCCACACAGAACCCGACCACCAGCGCCCGTTTGCGGCCGCCCCCCGACTGCGCCTGGAACTCGGCGGTCAACTGCTCGAGCTGCTCCACCTCATGGTCCGACGGGTCGAACGCGCCGGACCGCGACATCCCGAGGAACCCCTCGAGGGCCGCGATCACCTCGTCCATCGACTGGTACCGCTCGTCGGGGTCCTTCGCGAGCATCGTCATCAGGATCGCCGACAGCGCACCGGGCACCCGCTTCACGAGCGCCTCGGGCGGCACGACCGGTTCGGTCAGGTGCTTGCTCATCACCTCGGGCGCGGACGCGCCGGCGAACGGGGGCCGCCCGGTCACGAGCGTGTAGAGGGTGCAGCCGAGCGAGTACACGTCCGCCCGGGCGTCCACGGCGGACGACCCTGTCGCCTGCTCCGGGGCCATAAAGGCCGGCGTGCCGACCGCCGTTCCCGCGCCGGTCAGTTCCGCGTCTACGCCGGCGCGCGCGGACAGATCGGCGGCGCCGTCCGCGCCGTCCGACGGCAATTTCACCAGGCCCAAATCGGCGACTTTGACGATCCCCTCGCCGTTCACCAGCAGATTGGCCGGCTTCACGTCGCGGTGAACCATCCCCTGGTTGTGCCCTTGTCGGAGGCCGCGCGCGGCCTGGAGGGCGTACCCAACGGCCGCCTCCGGCCCGACCCGGCCCTGTTCCTGGAGCAGGTCCATGAGGGACTGGCCGGGGACGAACTCCATACTGAAGAAGTGCTGGCCCTTGTCCTCGCCGATGTCGTAAATCTGAACGATGTTGTGGTGCGCGAGCTGGGCCGCCGCATAGGCCTCGCGGGTGAACCGGGCGACGAACGCCGGGTTCTGCGCGATCTCCGGGTGCATCACCTTGATCGCGACCTTGCGGTTCAGCGAGACCTGCCGGCCGAGCAGCACGGCACCCATGCCGCCCTTACCGAGCMCCCTCAGTMCCTCGTACCCGCCGAGCCGGGCCGGGAGCTCGTCGGTCCCCGATCCGTCGGCCGGCCCCTCGGTTGGTTGGCTCTCGGCCACCGGGAAGTCGTCCGCGTCACTCTCGTCTGCGCTCCGGTTCCCGTTGGCGGACGCACGAGGGACGGGGGCGCGGATCGAGAAGTCGTCCTCGTCTTCGACGACGGGCGCGGCCGTCGTTCGGGCCGGGTCGCCCGAGCGGTTCGCGGAACGGGGGGTCGGGCGCCCGTTGTTGCTCGGCGCGGCCCCGGCCCTCTTCGGTTTCGGTGCGGGGCGCGCATTCGCCCCGCTCTCGATCCGGTTGCGCACCGGCCCGGCGCCGCGCTCCGGAACGGTGATGACAAAGGCGTGTCGGCAACCGGGGCAGATCTGTTTGTACCGACCCGGCGCCCGGTTCGGCAGGCGGATTTCGCTCAAGCAGGATGGGCAATCGATCAACAAGCTGAACCCTCAGCGCCGCAGAGCGCCACCCGGAGCGGGCGAAAAATGAAAGCGTGGGGGAGTGCCTCTGCGGTCGGCAGATCGATTATAGATACGTCAGAGTCGCGTACCAGTGCGCATTTGTGCGGAGATTATTTGTAGATTGTGTGAAGCCATTGACGCGTCCGGCACGGTTACGCGAGAGAGGAACGGGCCGAGGTGCGGGAGCGGCCGATGGCTCCCACCGGCCGCCCGCACCTCTCTCAAGAGCCGAAAATCAAGACACGGCCACCGGTTCCGGTACAGATTTCGGCTTACGGGCCGTTACCGTACCCGCGGCGAACCAGAGCCCGCTCACGGCCGTCAGCGCGAGCAGCGCGGCGAACGTGCTGCCCGGTATCGCGGCCCACGCCAGCGGTAGCAGCACCCCGCCCAGCGCGCCGAGCATCCCGACCAACCCGCCGACCGACCCGACCTCGCGCGGGAAGTGTTCCGGGATCATCTTGTAAACGCTCGCCTTACCGACGCCCATCCCCACGCCCAGCACGAACAGTGCCGCGGTGAACTGCCAAACGCCGAGTCCCAACGGTAACGACAGGACCACGCCGGACACCAGCATGGCCCAGAACMCCCCCGCCGTCACGATGCGTGCGCCGTACCGATCCGACAGCCACCCGCCGACCGGCCGCAGCAAGCTCGCGGGGAAGATGTAGCAGACCGCCGCGAGCAGCCCGATCCATTTCGAGAGGGAATCCAGATCGGCCTTCACCGCCGGGTGTGCGGCCAGGTACGCGGTGTGTGCGTCGCCCTTCAGCCCCCGGATCGTGTCGAACTCCGCGACCAGTTGCTCGTTCAGCCCGAGACTCGCGGCCAGGTCGGCTCCGTAGTGCGTGAAGTAGTACAGCGGCAGCACGCCGGAGAGCGCGACGTACGCCCCGAACACCACCGCGTACTGGAGGCAGTACTCCCACACCTTCGCGTGCTTCATCGGCGCGACGAGTTCGGAGAACGCCCGCCCGCGGGCCGGCGTGCGGTCCTCGCGGGGGGTGCCGAACCACACCGCCGCGGCCATCAGCACGAGCAGCACCGCATACGCGACCGGTACGAACCGCCAGCCGCCTGGAACGAGTCCGCCGAAAAATCCAGCAGTCGGAACCGCCGCGATCAGCAGCGGGCCGACGAGTTTCGTGACCGACGCCCCGACGTTACCGGCCCCGAAAACGCCCAGCGCCAGCCCCTGCCGCTCCTTCGGATACCACGCGGCGTTCCACGCGATGCCCACGGTGAACGAGTTCCCGGCGATCCCGTACAGGAGCGCGCAGGCGAGGAGCTCTTCGAAGCTCGTGGCGCGGCTGACCATGAGCGTCGGCAGCACCGTGAACAGGAGGAGGGCGGTCATCACGCGGCGCCCGCCGTAGCGGTCGGTCCAGATGCCAAAGTGGAACCGCCCGAGCGAGCCGGCCAGGATGGCCGCGATGGTGAGGTTGTAGAACTGGCCGTCGGTGAGACCGAGCTCGGGTTTGATCTTGATGCTCAGCATGCCGAGCATGAGCCAGACGGCGAACAGCAGCGTGAAGGCGACGGTGGACAGGGCCAGCACGCGCGTGCGGCTCCCGGCATCGGGGTCCGCGGCGGGGTTAGGGGCGGTCATGAACGAGGGCCTCTCGGATCGGAGGGACGAAATCGCGGAGAGGGAGCGGAGAGTTTCGTTTCTGCGGGGTCCGTGGACCGTTCGCGAGCCGGCGCCGGGCGTCAGCCGGCCGTGGCCGCGTGGGCCGTCAGGAGCCCGGTCAGTTGCCCGCGGCACGAGCCGCAGCCGGTCCCGGCGCGGGTCGCGCTACACAGCGCGGGCAGGGTGTCGCAGCCGCCGCGGATCGCCTCGACGACGGCCGCCTCGGTCACGTGGTTGCAGTTGCACACCTCGCGCCCCGCGGCGGCCGCGGGGGCGAGCCCGGTCGCCAGCACGTCGAGGCGGTTGGGCGGCATCGGCTCGTCGCGGTCGAACATCTGCACCAGCGCCGGGGCCGCCTCGGCGCAGCCCACGAGCACCGCGCCGGCGAGCTTCCCGTTGCGGACGACGAGCTTCCGGTACACCCCGCGCCGGTCCTCGAACACCTGGACCACTTCGTCGGTCGGGAACTCGGCCTCGGGGGCGCCGAAGCTCGCCACCTCGACGCCCGCGACCTTCAGCCGCGCGTACACCTTCGAGCCCGTATAGCGCGCCCGCGGGTTCGCCCCCGTAAGTACATCCGCCAGGACCGCGCACTGTTCCCAGATGGGCTGCACCAGACCGTACACCCGGCCCTCGTGTTCGGCGCACTCGCCGACCGCGTACACGCCGGGCACGGACGTCGCGAGCAGGTCGTTCACCAGAATCGCCCGCCCCACGGGGACGCCGGACGCCTGCGCGACCTCGACCCGCGGCACGATGCCGCACGCGAACACGACCAGGTCCGCCGGCACGACCTCGCCGGTGCGCAGGCGCACGGCCTCGACGTGCCCGTTGCCGAGCACCGCGTCCGCGGTCGTTCCGGTGCGGACGAAGATGCCCATCTTCTCGATCGCACGGCGCAGCAGGTCGCCGCCGTGCCGGTCGAGCTGGGCGTTCATCAGCACCGGGTTGAGGTGCAACACGGTCACGTGGAGGCCGAGGTCGCTCAGCGCCTTCGCGGCTTCGAGCCCGAGCAGCCCGCCGCCGACCACGACCGCGCTGCTGCCGGGCCGCGCACGCCCCCGAATCGCGATGCAGTCGTCGATGGTGCGGAACGCGTGCACGCCGTCCCGCGGCGCCCCGTCGTCGGCCTTCAGCCCGGAGACGGGGGGCACGAGCGGCGCGCTGCCCGTCGCGAACACGCACACGTCGTAGGGGTGCGCGTCGCCGTCGCTCGTGGCGAGCTTCCGCGCGACCGGATCGACCTGCGTGACGCGCACACCCGACCGGAACGTGACGCCGCGTTCGGCGTACCACTCGGCGGGCTTCAGGGTGATCTCGGCCGGCTCCCCGCCGCTCAGCACGCGCCCCAGAAGGATGCGGTTGTAGCTCCCGCGCGACTCCTCGCCGTATACTGTGATCTCGAACGCGCACCCCGCGTTGCGGCGCAGCAGCTCGTCCAGCAGCCGGCCGGCGGCCATGCCGTTACCGATGATCGCGAGGCGCTTGCGGCTCATACGTCCCCCCCGGCGGTCTTCAGGGTGGTCCGCTCGCTCCGCGAGCGGTGCTTCGCGGGTGCAGGCGCCACATCGGTTCCGCGCGTCGCTACATCGGCCGCGTCGCACCGCTCGCGGAGCGAGCGGACCACCCCGAAGACCGAACCCGCGTTACCGCACCCCGGCGATGCGGACGGCGGTCAGTTTGAACTCCGGCATCCGGCTGGTCGGGTCCAGGTGCCCGCTCGTGAGCAGGTTCGCGGCGGCGCGCCCGCCCCAGTGGAACGGAGCGAACAGCGTGTCCGCCCGAATGTCCGCCGTCACCTCGGCCGCGAACTCGACCTTTCCGCGGCGGCTCTCGACCGTCACCCGGCTCCCCGTGACGACGCGGTGCCGCCGGGCGAGCCGCGGGTGGATCTCCAGCCGCGGAACGGGCTGGGCCGCCTGCAGCTTCCCGACCTGCCGCGTCTGCGCGCCGGAGTTGTAGTGCTCCTTGTAGCGCCCCGTGGTGAACAGCAGCGGGAACTCGGTATCCGGCTCCTCGCCAGCCGGGCGGTGTTCGACCGCGAAGAACTTCGCGCGCCCGTCGGCGTGGTGGAACCGCTCCGCGAACATGCGCGGCGTGCCGGGGTGGTCCTCCGTCGGGCACGGCCAGCACACGCCGTCGGTCGCCTCGATCTTCGCGTAGGTGATCCCCGCGTAGTCGGCCGCCCCGCCCGCGGTGGCGCGGCGGAACTCGTTGAACACCGCCTCGGTGTCGCGGAACGCGAATTTCTCCCCGCAGCCGAGCCGGTCCGCGATCTCGCGCAGGATTTCGAGGTCGCTGAGCGGGCCGGTGGGCGGACGCGACACCACCCGGCGCCGGATGACGCGCCCCTCCAGGTTGGTCATCGTCCCTTCTTCTTCGGCCCACTGGAACACGGGGAGGAAGACGTGGGCGTGGGCCGACGTCTCGTTGTGAAACGCGTCGCACACGACGAGCAGGTCGAGCGCCTTCAGCCCCTGTTCGACCCGCCCCGCGTGCGGGGCGGCGACCGCGACGTTCGATCCCATCACGAACAGGCCGCGAACCTCGCCCCCGAGGGCGTTGAGGAGTTCCGTTGCGCTCTTCCCCTTACGGGGGAGCGCCGCCGGCTCGACGCCCCACACCCGGGCGACGGCCGCGCGGTGCGCTTCTACCTCAATGAGCCGGTAGCCGGGGAGCTGATCGGCCTTCTGGCCGTGTTCGCGCCCGCCCTGCCCGTTGCCCTGGCCCGTTAGGGTGCCGAAACCGCTATTGGGCGCGCCGATTTTGCCGAGGGCGAGCATCAGGTTGATCCAGGCGTGGACGCTGTCCACGCCCTTGCTGTGCTGCTCCGTTCCGCGGCCGCTCAGTACCATCGCGCTCCGCGCCGTCGCCAGCCACCGCACCGTCTGGCGCAACTGCGATTCGGGCACGCCGGTGAGGCGCTCGACGTGTGCCGGGTGGTACTGCAACACGGCGCGGCGGACCGCGTCGAAGCCGGCGGTGCGGGCCGCGATGTACCGCTCGTCGGTCCGCCGCTCCTCAATGGCGACGTACAAGAGCCCGTTGGCGAGCGCGAGGTCGGTGCCGGGCGTGAGCTGGAGGAACAGGTCGGCGCGGCGCGCGGTCGCGGTGCGCCGCGGGTCGGCGACGACGAGCCGGCCGCCCGCCGCCTTCTGCCGGTCGAACCACTGCATCATCGGCGGGAGCGTGTCGGCAGTATTCGCGCCGACGAGCACCACCACTTCGGCCCGCTCCACGTCCGCGACGGGAAACGGCAGCCCGCGGTCGATGCCAAAGGCCCGGTTCTGCGCCGCCGCGGCACTCGACATGCAGAACCGGCCGTTGTAGTCGATGTTCGCGGTGCCGAGCGCGACGCGGGCGAACTTGCCGAGCAGGTACGCCTTCTCGTTGGTCAGCGCACCGGACCCGAACACGCCGTTGGCGTCCGGGCCGTACCGCGTGCGGATCGCGGCCATTTTCTCGGCCACGAAATCGAACGCTTCGGCCCAGGTCGCGTCGCGCCATGCGCCGCCCGCGTCGCGGAGTTGCGGACACGTCACCCGCTGCGGGTGGCCGAGCAGCGCCCCGGACGACCAGCCCTTGATGCACAGTTGCCCGTTGTTCACGGGAAAGTGCGGGTCGCCGGTCACGCGGGGCAGCCCGCCGCCCAGGTCCTCGCCCATCAGAATGCCGCACTGGAACGCGCAGTACGGGCAATGGGTGCGAACCCCGAGCGCGGACTCGGCGAGTTTGAGCGCGACTCGCGGGGTGTCCGTCACGAGAGCGGCACCGTGACGTACACGGTGCCGTCGCGGACCTCGGCGGGGAACGCCGCAATCGAACACGTGCCCGGCTGATCGCACTCGCCGCTCGCGCCGTGGTACCGGAACGCGTGCAGCGGGCACACGACCTGCTCGCCGATCAGCATCCCGTCGGCGAGCGGCCCGCCCTTGTGCGGGCACGCGCCGTCCACCGCGAACACCTGATCGTCGCGCCCGCGGAACACCGCGAGGGAGTGCCCGCCGACCGCGAACGCGCGGCCGAGGCCGACGGCGATCTCGTCGAGCGTACAGAGCGGGACGCGGACGGCGGTTGTGGTCATGGGGACCTTTCCAATTGAAAACAAGAATAATGAGCCGCGGACAAACGCGGACGAACGCAGATCATACAGAAAATTATTTAAAAATTCTTTGTGTCTAATCTGCGTTCATCTGCGTTTATCCGCGGCTCATCATTCTTGTTTGTCTTGCTTGCGATCCGCGGCACTACACCAGCGGCAGCGGGATCCGTTTCGCGTCGTCGAACTGGCCGGGGTATGCGGGGTTGTCGCGCTCGAGCCACGGATCGACGTAGGCAGCGGCGGTCTTTTCCACCTCCGCGTCGAGTTGGGTGCCGATGCCGAGCGAGTCTTCGACGACGATCTCACGCAGCTTCTCAATGCCGATCCGCGGCGCGAAGTCGTAGGTGCGTTCGAGCCACTTCGCGTTGTCGCGGTAGTAGATGAGGAACCGGCCGATCACGCGGAGGGCTTCTTCCTTCGTCTTCACGCGGCACAGCACGTCGGTCTTGCGGACGTGCGCGCCGGCCGCGCCGCCGACGCTCACCTCCCATTCGCCGCCCTCCGTGGCGATCACACCCACGTCCTTGACGGTCGATTCGGCGCAGTTGCGGGGGCACCCGCTGACCGCGAGCTTCACCTTGGCCGGGAACTCGAAGCCCTGGAAGCGCTTCTCCAGATCGATGCCGAGGCCGGTGCTGTCGTTCGTGCCGTAGCGGCAGAACTCGGTACCCACGCACGTCTTCACCGTGCGCAGCGCCTTCGTGTAGGCGTACCCGCTGGGCATCCCGAGATCGGACCACACGCCCGGCAGGTCCTCTTTCTTGATGCCGAGCAGGTCGATGCGCTGGCCGCCGGTGAACTTCACCATCGGCACGGCGTACTTCTTGGCCMCCTCGCCGATCTTGATGAGGTCGTCGGCCGTGGTGMCCCCGCCGTAGATGCGCGGGACGACGGAGAACGTGCCGTCCTTCTGGATGTTCGCGTGGACCCGGTCGTTGACGAACCGTGAGTCGCGCTCGTCGATGTACTCGGTGCCCCAGAGGCCCTTGAGCATTGATGCGAGACCGTTGCGGCTCTTCTCGTCGTCACCGGTGCCGAGTTCGCGCAGCACCGCGGACACGCTCTTGAGCCCCCGAGCCTTCACCTCGGCCACGAGTGCCGATTTGTCGAGCGGCACCGCCGCGACGTACCACGACTCCGACGGATCGGCCTTCACACCTCCGGCCACGGCCTCGATGAGCCCCTTCACCATCTTCTTGCACGAGCCGCAGCCGGTCCCCGCGCGGGTGGCCTTCCCAACGGCCGGGACGGTACACTTCCCGTTCTTGATGGCCTGAACGATGGTGCCTTTACAACCCCCGTTGCAATCGCAGATCTGGTGCGAATCGGGCAGGTCCGCGAGCGACGCCTCTTTCTTGGCCGAGCCCGCCGTGAAGAACAGTTCGAGCCGCCGATCGGGGGCGGGCGCTCCGACCTGGAACATCCGCATGAGATCGTCGGCCGGGGCCAGATCACCGAGCAGGCAGGCTGCACTCACGTGGCCGTCACGAACAATGGCCTTCCAGTACACGTCGCGGGCCGGTTCGCTGAACTGGACGACCTCGTCGGTCGGCCGGAGGTCGTTGATGCGCCCCATGCTCGCCAGTTCGACGCCCATCACCTTGAGCTTCGTCGCGATCTTCGAGCCCGTGTAGGTCGCGGTCGGGTCGGCGCCCGTGAGCACCTTCGCCAGTACCTTCGTCTGCTCCCACAGCGGCGCGACGAGGCCGTAAATCATCCCGTTGTGCTGGACGCACTCGCCGACGCCGAACACGGCCGGGTCGTTCGTCCGGAGCTGGTCGTCCACGACGATGGCCTTGTCGCAAACGATCCCGCACTCTTTCGCGAGTTCCGCGTTCGGGCGGATGCCGGCCGAGATGACCACCATGTCGGCGGGGATCTCACTGCCGTCCGCGAATTTCACCCCAGTTACGTGCAGGTGGCCGAGCAGTTCCTTCGTAACCGTACCTGTTAGCGCTTTGATGCCGAGTTTCGCAATGGTTTGCCCGAGAACCCGGCCGCCGGCCTCGTCGAGTTGCACGCTCATCAGCCACGGGCTCATCTCCACCACTGTGACTTCGACGCCGTGGGTCATTAGCCCCTTCGCGGCTTCCAGCCCGAGCAGCCCGCCGCCGATGACGACCGCGGACTTGCGCCCCTTCGCGTACTCCGCAATGTTGCGGCAGTCGTCGAGGGTGCGGAACGCGAACACGCCGTGCAGCGGCGTGCCCGGAATCGGCGGGATGAACGGCTTGCTGCCCGTGGCGAAGACGAGGTAGTCGTAGTCGACGGCGCGGTCGCCCGCGTACACGCGTTTAGCGCCCCGATCGACGCCCGTGACCCGCTGGCCGGCGTGGAGCGTGATGCCGTTCTCCTCGTACCACGCGAGCGGGTTGAGGAAGATCTCCTTCGCGTCCTGCGAGCCGTTGAGTACGTTCGATAGGAGGATGCGGTTGTAGTTGCCGTAGGGCTCGTCGCCGAACACCGTGACGTCGAAGAGCGCCGGGTCGCACGCGAGCACGTCTTCGAGCAGACGCGCCCCGGCCATCCCGTTTCCGATCACGACGAGCTTCGGCCTCTGCGGGTGCAGCGCGCGAATCATGCCGGGGCTCCTTCTTGGCGAACCCCGCCCGCGAGGGCGGCGGGTGCGGGGCAAGCGGCGTGGGACGGGACGGGACGTAACCCACCGCCCTCGCGGGCGGGGTTCGCCAGGGCGAGCAGTTGGTCGCGATAGCGGACCACCGCGCCCACCACGAACACGGCCGGACCGGTGATCGATACGCCGTCCGTGGCGTGTCCGATACCCAGAAGGTCGGCGACCAGAACCTTCTGGGTGGGGAGAGTACCGGACTCGATCACCGCGGCTGGCGTGTCCGGTGCCAGCCCACTGTCACACAACTTCGCCGCGATCTTCGCGACGTGCCGCACGCCCATGTAGAACACGAGCCCGGGCATCCGGGCGAGCGCGTCCCAGTCGAGCGTGCAGTCGGGGGAACCGGGGTCGTGGTGGCCCGTAATGAGTGCGACCGCCTGGCCCGCGTCGCGGTGCGTGAGCGGAATACCCGCCGCGGCACACGCACCGACCGCAGACGTCACGCCGGGTACGATCTCGAACGGCACACCGGCCGCGGCCAGCACCTCGGCCTCTTCGCCGCCGCGGCCGAACACGCACGGGTCGCCGCACTTCAACCGGCACACCGATTTGCCCGCACGGGCGTACCGGACCAGCGCGTCGTTAATCGTTTCCTGCTTCGTGGAACCGATGCAGTAACCGCGCTTTCCGACGGACACGAGTTCCGCGTGCCGGGCGGCTTCCGTAAGCAATTCCGGAGAGATCAGTGCGTCGTGCAGGACAACGTCGGCGGACCGAAGGACGCGCAGGCCGCGAACCGTAATCAGGTCCGCCGCGCCCGGTCCCGCTCCGACCAGATAAACCGTTCCCGCCGATACGAACCCGGCCACGGCACCCTCCGGGCAAAACGCTCTCGCCACGAACCGGCCGGGCCGGTACGTGCGGTGTCGAGTGCGCCTATCGAATACAGAGTTTGGAAGAGTCGGCGTGAAGATTGCATTTGGTGTGCCAGAGTAGGAAACAGCACCCTTGACGCGGGCGGATACGTGGGAAACCACATGTCTTTTCCTCGAGATTTTTTCGGCACTCTCAATTTTTCGCCCGTCTCGCGACGGGGCCGCATTCGCCCGCGCTGTGGGCAGCCGTTCGGACGGAGTGCCTACCGACGACGCACAACGCCACACCGGAAGCACGGGGGCACATGAAACGGTTCGTCACGAATCACCCCGCGGCGTGCGCGCTGGCGCTGGTCGCGACCGTGTTCGCGGTGGACCTGTCCCTCCCGCTGGGCGTTGCGAGCGCGGTCCCGTACACGTTCGCGGTACTGGTCGCGCTCGGCGCGAAGCCCGGCTGGGTCGGCCCGGCCGTAGCGGCCCTGTGTATGGCGCTCACCGTGTTCAAGTTGGGGATCGTGCCCGAGCGCGGAACGACCGAACTGTGGAAGGTGATCGTGAACCGGTGCCTCGCGCTGTTCGCCATCGGCATGACGACGCTTCTGGGCCTGCTCCGGCGGCGGGCGGAGGAGCGGAGCCGGCGGCACGAGGCCGACCTCACCCGGATGGGCCGGCTGGCGGTCGCGGGCGAACTCGCAACGGTCCTCGCGCACGAACTGAATCAGCCGCTCGCGGCCCTGTGCCTTCAGGCCGATATCGCCGCCCATCTGGGGAGCGCGAGCGCCACGGTCACACCGGACCTGACCGCCGCGCTCGGTGAAATCGCGGAACAGTCACACCGGGCCGCCGAAATCGTGCGGTCCATGCGCCGGACGGTGCGCCGGGCGAAGCCGGACCACGGACCCGTTGATCTGAACCAGACGGTTCAGGTCGTCGTTCGCTTGCTGGACTGGAACGTGCGGCTGGCCGGCGTGCAGATCCAGCTCCGGCTCGCGGAGCCGCTGCCGCCCACACACGGCGATCGCGTGCAACTGGAGCAGATCGCCTTCAACCTGCTCCAAAACGCGATCGAATCGATCGTGGCGCGCGGAGCCGGTCCGCGCACGGTGCTGATCGAGACCGCACCCGAGGGCGCAACGGTGCTCGTCCGCGTGCGGGACACCGGCACCGGTCTGGTTCACCCGGAGCGCGTGTTCGAGCGGTTCTACACGACCAAGACGGACGGCATGGGGTTGGGGCTCGCGATCAGCCGGTCCGCCGCGGAAGCCCACGGCGGCCGGTTGTCGGCGCAGTCGGTCGAGGGCGGCGCCGAGTTCACGCTCGCGCTGCCGGTGTACCGGGAGGAGCGTTCGTGAGCGCGAAGTCGGTGATTTTCGTGGTCGATGACGACGAAGCCATCGGTCGGGCGCTCACGAGCGCCGGGAAGATACTCGGGCACCCGGTTCGCACCTTCACGTCGGCCGCCGAGTTCCTCGCCGCCTATGCGGACGAGCCCGGCTGCCTCGTACTGGACATCCGGATGCCGGGGATGACCGGGTTGGAACTCCAGCGGAAGCTCGCGGACGACGGGCTGACGGTCCCGATCGTGATGATCAGCGGGCACGCCGACGTGCGCATCGCGGTGGAAGCGATGACGCTCGGCGCGGTCACGCTCCTGGAGAAGCCCTTCCGCCTGGACGAACTCCTCACGCACGTGCGGAAAGCCCTCGAGAAGGATGCGGCCGCCCGGGCGTCCCGGCAGTCGGCGTCCGACGCGAGCGCCCGGCTCGCGGCCCTGACCGCGAAGGAGCGGGAGGTACTCGACCTGATCGCCGCCGGTAAAACGAACCGCGAAATGGCCGACGACCTGGGATTGAGCGTCCGGGCCGTGGAGGACCGCCGGGCGCGGCTCATGAAGAAGGTGAACGCCGGATCGGTCGCGGAACTGGTGAAACTGCTGGCGGAGCGGTTGTAGATCGTTTTGTAAGGTGGGACGAGGCTTTGCGCCGTAAAGTCGTGGATCTTGTCGTGGTTTCGTTGGGTTTCGTAGGGTGGGACAAGGCTTTGTGCCGGCCCACCGGGGGCTGGGGCGCCGGTGGGCCGGCGCAAAGCCTTGTCCCACCCTACAGAAGCCACAAATCGCCCGTCAATCCTTCTTATCAGCGGTGACAGCGACCTGGGTCATGATCCACCGGTTGGCGTCGCGGAGCATGTCGGCGTGGACGCGCCGGGACGTGGGGTAGCGGGTGAGCCGTACCTCCGCACCGGCAGCGGTCAGCCGGTCGGCGCCGCGGCGGGCCTCGGCGAGCGGAACCACCGGGTTGGCGGTTCCGTGTCCGATCAGCACGCGCAGGTCCCGGGCCGGTACGCGGCCCTTCGGCAGGGTTCCGTTGAGCGCCACGACCCCGGCCGCGGCGAGCCGCTGCCCCCGGCGCGACTTGAAACTGCCGAGCGCGTGACCGAACCGCAGCGCGGCCGTCGCCCCCTCCGCTACTCCCAAAAGGAACACGCGGCCCGGGTGAACGTTGTACTCGGTAGCGGTGTACGTGAGGGCGGCACACGCCCCGCGGTCCGTGAGGCCGGCCCAGCCGAACGCCGGGCGCCCGTCCGACCGCGTGCTCAGGTTCGCCGGCCCGCGCAGGCACAGGGCGATGTAGTTCCGGCGGCTGAGGAGCGGGACGAGCCGGGCCGCGTGCTCTTCACACTCGCCGTCGGCGTGGAAGAGGACGACGAGCGGGTACGCGTACTTCGGCTGGTAGTCGGTCGGAAGGTACACACGAAACGGCCGGGTCGGGTGGCCCGGCAGCGCGACGGAGCGGAACCCTTCGACCGGGTGCTCGGCGGTTTCGTGAGGAGTGATGGCCGGCATGGTCTTCCCGATGATCCGGTTAATGGGGAACCCCACGGGTGCGGTTCGCGGGCGTCCCGAAGGCGGCTGGACCGCGTGCTGAGTGGCCCTGCGAGTCAAGCCGGGACAACTCTACGTTGGCCGTGCAGCACATTCAAGCAGCCTTCGCACCCGAGTTGAGTCAAAATGGCGGGATTGTTAGGTTCGCCGCGCGGTTGCTCCGGCTAGGG
>BFBZ01000022.1_pt133 | contig 14103 bp, 14 predicted proteins | sample 1888401 | NCBI WGS metagenome assembly BFBZ01 (sample SAMD00112614, study PRJDB3348) | symbiont metagenome | host: Chara braunii | reverse complement strand
CCGAACCAGTCCAGCATGCATTGCTTGGCGACGGTCAGCGCCGCCGCATCGATGTTGGCCCTGTCTCTTATACACATCTAGATGTGTATAAGAGACAGCGGCTGGACAGAAAGCCATGGACCAGAAGGAGATACGGACCAGTGCCCTCGGTCTCGACTTCGACGTAAGGTTTCATCAGTCAGAACACCCGCACCGATCATTGCCCGGTATTTATACGGCCATCAGGGCACCGATGTCCCGCGCGGAGTCGACCGTCTCGACGTGACGCCGGAGCCTCTCGGAGCGCTCCGCGCCCACCACAGGAATCGCCAAGCTGCGGAACTTGGCCAAGAGTTTTTCGCCCTGACGGCCGAGGTCCGAGTCGGGAATGGCGACATCGAAACTGGTCTCTGTGCGCTCGCCGCCACGGGTGGTGATAACGACACGGGCATCACGCCCCTGCGGCCGATCGCCATGCACGCTCACCCGCTCCCGCATCGCGGTCAGCGCCGCGTCCATGGCATTGCGATCCGAATAGGTGCCGATGGCCGCGGTATCCACGCCGCAGGCCGCAAGTGCTGCGGTGTGGCGCAGGCTGAACTTGGTCTCCAGGCCCGTGCGCGGCGCCGGGATGTTGCACACCGACAGATGGCCGGGCGCGACATGGACATCGATGGCGGCGATGTCCGGCCCGCTCAGCGACAATTGCCGGCGCAGCACCTTGACGGCTTCGATGGTGGAATGCGTGAGATAACAGGCTGCGTGATACTTGAAGAGCGTCTCGACCACCAGGCTGCCGGGACGCGGCAAAGCAACATCAGCGGAGGGATCTCCGTCACTCTGCGTGGTAATGAAACCTTGCGCGACCTCGAGCACGCCGGAATTGGCGGTAAAGCCGCGCGCGGCAAGGCGGGCGGCAAGCACGCCATTGGCTGCGGCCCGGCCGGCGTGGAACGGCTTCGCCATGGTGCCGAACATGGATTTCAGCCCGGCCGCTTGGGTCCCGGCGAGCCCCAGCGCCATCGCCATCCCTGCGGCATCGAGGTTCATCAGCAGGCCGGCGGCCGCCGCCGCGCCGAACGATCCCAGTGTCGCCGTGGAGTGGAAGCCGCGCTCGTAGTGCGAGCGCATCACCAGCGAGCCGATGCAACCGGCAGTCTCATAGCCGGCAATAAAGGCACGCAGCACCTCCCTGCCCGAGCGGCCCTCCGTCTCGCCGACGGCAAGTGCCGCCGGCAGGATGGCGGCGGTCGGGTGTCCGATCAGCGGATGGACATCGTCATAGTCGAGCGCGTGAGAGGTTGCGCCATTGACCAGCGCGGCATCGACCGGCGATCCGCGACGGCCGAAACCGACAATCGACGCCGGGCCTCGCGTATCGCTCGCAAATTCATCGCGCAGAATTCTTGCAACCGGCTCGTCCGAACCGGCCAGCGTAACCCCGAACCAGTCCAGCATGCATTGCTTGGCGACGGTCAGCGCCGCCGCATCGATGTTGGCCTCGCGATAGCCAATGATATGGTGCGCGAGCCGCGACGTCAGATCCGCCATGATCGTTTCCTGGTTCTTCTTGTTGAGGCGCAGGGTCTCGCGGCTGTTCCCGCTATGCAAGAGCGGATCTCCAGCGGGAGCGCAACCATCACGGATGTGATAGCTGCGGACAGTCATCGCGGGTCAACGCGGTCTCCGGCCCAGGATATCGGCACAGGCCGCAAGCGCCTCATCCGGCAAAGCGAACACCCGGCGGACCGAGGTCGCGATCATCAGGTTTTCGCCGAGCCCGAGGTCTTCGATGGCGAACTGTTCGGCGTCGTAGACCACGCCGTTTTGTTCGACCGACGCGGTGTTGACGGTGCGCGCGAGCAGCGTACGCGCATCAGTCGTCCAGGCGAATACCGGCTTGCCGAGCGCGACCGCGAAGCCGATTTCATAGGCCGTGCCCGGGTCCATGTTCGGCCCGCGAAACGGCGAAAGTTCCGCCAGCACCGCATCGGCCCGCCGGATCATGTCTTCGTTGGCGCGGCGGATGCGGTTCGCATGCCGCGCCTTGTCGATGTCGGCGGCGATCTCGTTGTCCATCGGCCACAACGGCTCGAGGTCATGCCGCCGGCAAAGCGCCTTGAGCGCGGCGGCGAATTCCGCCACATCGCGACGAAAGACGCCGGGACCGGCCAGATAAATCCCGGGGCGCGTCACTTCTTCGCCAGCAGTTCGTCGCGCGCCCTGGTGAGCTTGTCGAGTTCCTCGGTCTGCTGGGCGATCCGGTCAGCCGTCCGCTCCTCGTTCTGGCCGCCGGAAACCGCGGCAGCCTGCTCGATCAGTTGCCGGATATTGTCACGAATGATGGCGATGCGGTCTTCGAGTTCGGATAGGGACAGCGAATCGATGCTCATGAGCTTGCTCCATCGTCCCGCCCCGGCAGGTTGCGGTGGGTGCGGCGATCGCAATCACGTCGCGGCGGGCCGGACCGGTTGGGAGCGATGATACCGATAGATACGGCTCGCAACAGCTAGAATCTGGAGCCTCCGCCCATTCCCCCTCCCATGCCGCCACCTCCACGCTTGCCCTTGGCCCCGGGATTTTCCTTCGGGGCAACGCCTTTCAATTCTTCCGGCGTCACACGGCAGTCCCCGTTCCTGTCGTTGCGCATGATGAACGGGCTCGGCTTCTCGACAAACTCCTTGCGGCTGACCTTGCCGTCGCCATTGTCGTCGAAATAACCGAGCTCGGCATCCGCGAGGGAAGGATCGGTCTTGCGAACGATGGCGAATTCGGACGCATCGAGGAAGCCGTCATGATTGCGGTCCGCAGACCTGAAAATCTGGTCGGCGAATTTCTTCCATTCGTCGCAGGTGTAGATGCCGTCATGATTGGCGTCCCAGATCAGCGGACCGTTTCGCAGCGGGTCCGCCTCGCCCGGATCCGCTTTGCCCGGCACCTGCGCATAACCCGGCGCGACGGCGATGATCGACATTGCATTGATCGCCACGGCGACGGCGATGCGGAGAATAAACGGTTGGACCAGGCTCACGACAAAATCTCTCGACGAGTGAAAAACAAGCTTTCGAAGCTGCGGGGAACGACACTAACGTGGTCCCCGGCCGCGGGGGATTAAGTTTCCGCAATCTCGGCTAGAACGGTTCTCAAATCACCCCCTCAATCAATCGTGACTGTTTCACGATATTGCTGATCTGTCGTGGATTTGTTACCGCGAATGACGGGATGTGGCGACGTTCCGCCGCACAATATCGGGATTTGCCCGGCGCCGCCGAGCGGGGTAGTTTCGCCCGACTCGGCAGATGCGACCCGAGGCCAAGAACCGATCGGCTGTCGACGAGAGCCTTTTGACAAGAGACCTGACGACAAGAATCTCGATGAAACGACGTGACTGAAGCGATCCGCGCGAGAGACGACCATGGAAGACCGTTCGTTCTTCGTCACCTTGATCCTGCTGATGCTGGTGCTCGCCGCCGGCGAGGTCGCCTATGGCATTTACGGACCGTTCTTCACCGACACCACCCACGAGATGCACGAGTTCAGCAGCCGCAATCGGCTGCGGTGATGCCGGAGACAACATGATGCGAGCACGACGGATGATGCGGATCGGTGCGGGGTTTTGCGTGGTTGCCGTCGCGCTTGCGCTGGTGACCAGCGCGGATGCGCGTCCCCGCACGCGGATCAAGGTGCAGCGCTGGCACGGCTATGGCTTCCTGCCGGGCGTCCGCTCGCCCGAGCGGATCGAATGGGAGCGCGATCAGGCCCGACGCCGCGATCCGTTCAACGTCTACTACGGCTACCCCGGATATTATCGCGGTCGCTGGAACGGCGGCGGCTTCGGCCCGTGCTGGACCTACACCCCGATCGGGCCGCATTACAACTGCGGCTGATCCCCTCAGCTACCTCTACTTTGCCATTTCCACAGAGGTCGCGGTCGCCGGTCCCTCACCCACGATCAGCAGCACGGCGTCTTCGTCCTTGGCGCCGTCCCAGTGCACCTGCTTGCCGAAATGGGTGACGAAGCTGCCGGCGGGCATGGCCACGGTGCCGTTGTCGGGATCGAACTTGTTGCCCGTGCCGACATACCAGGTGCCCTTCAGGACGGTGATGAAGCGGTCGTTGGGATGGAAATGGGGCCGGCTGAAATGATTGCCCTTGGTCCACTTGGTCATCACTGCATAGAAACCCGGCTTCGAGGGATCACCCACCAGCACCGCATTCTGTGCTCCGCCGGCATCGACCGCGCCCCAGGGAATCTGGTCAGGCAGCTTGAAGGACAACGCGGCCGGATTGAGTTCGGCGGCGATGCCGGATGCACCGAACGCGATCAGCGCCAATGGAACGAGACAAATGTGCAAACACCTACGGGCACGTGCAGCCAGTTGATCGGTCATGATCGTCTCCCATGATGCTCTCTTCATCAGAGCTTGGAGCGAACGATAGCATGCCCGGCGCAATTGCCGAGAGCATCTGGTGCCCTTCGCGCAGACGTGACTGCGCGCGCCGCGCCTAATGCTGCATCTGCGAATTGCCGTGCCGTTGCGCGAAACGTTCATGCCACGATGGAATAACAATTCGCAAAAAGGGTTCTTCAGCGCGACTACCATTTGCGCCGGCTGGCTGATATCGTCCGCGCGCCAAAATCAGCGCGTCCTGAATACGCGCATCATTGAGGGAGGACGTGCCGGATGAATCGCCTGGGCGTGTTGGGGATGGGATCGCTGCTGTTGGGCGCTGTCGCCGTATTCGGCGCCGTGAATTTTTCCGCACCCGCAGTCGCGCAATCCGACGGCTGGGTCACCGTGGTGGACGGCAAGGAGGTCGGCGACTGGGACAAGCTCGGCGTCGCCAACTGGCGGATCGCCGACGGCGCGCTGATGGCCGACAAGCTGGACGGCAAGGATCTCTCCTACCTGATCACCAAGAAATCCTACAAGGACTTCCAGATCAAGGCCGAGTTCTGGGCCGATGAAGACGCCAACAGCGGCATCTTCCTTCGCTGCGCCGACATCAAGAAAGTCGATTCCGACACCTGCTATGAAGTGAACATCTTCGACAAGCGGCCGAAGCCCGAATACGGCACCGGCGCCATTGTCGATGTCGGCAAGGTCGATCCGATGCCGAAAGCGGCGGGCAAATGGAACACCTACGAGATCACCGCCCAGGGCGATCATCTCGTGGTGGTGCTGAACGGCGTCAAGACTGTCGACGCCCACAATGCCAAGCACGCGGAGGGGCCGTTCGCACTGCAGTACGGCTCCGGCGTCATCAAGTTCCGCAAGGTGCAGGTCAAGTCGCTCTGATCAAATCGCTTTGATCAGGCTGCTCCGACCGGATCGCGATAGCAACATTCCTCTCCGCGGAAAATATCAGCGCCGGCCGCATGCGGCCGGCGTTGTCATGACCGGCCGGTGCCCCAAGTTTTCAGTGCCCGACAGTAGCTCGCGCGCGATCAATGGATTAGCCTTGGCCCCAATCAAGCGGCGACAAACGTCCGCAGGTTCGGGAGGACCCATGACCATATCCATGACCACAACCGGCAACGTCATCAACCGGCGCACCGGCATGCGCTTCGGATTAGTCGCCGCATTCGCGGCCAGCCTGGCGCTGCAGGCATCCCTCGCCAGGGCGCAAACCGCCGTGCCCACAATCGCTTTCGACTCCGTCGTCAATCCGCTGAAGCTGCCGGCCAACATGTATTTCGGCGAGGCCTCCGGCGTCTCCGTCAATTCCAAGGGACACGTGTTCGTGCTGTCGCGCGGCAACACCAGCGGCCCCGCCTATGCGGCGGCGGCAACGCAATTGCTGGAATTCGGCGCCGACGGCAAGTTCATCCGCGAGATCGGCAAGAACCTGTACGCCTGGTCGTTCGGCCACACGGTGAAGATCGATCCGGCCGACAACATCTGGGTCACTGACAAGGGCTCGGACATGGTGATCAAGTTCGACCCGGAAGGCCGCGTGCTGATGGTATTCGGCCGCAAGCAGGAGGCCTCCGACGAAGACACGGCGCCGCTGAAACATCCCAAGCCGCCCTTGCCCGCCGAGGACGGCCGCTTCCGGCAGGTCACCGACGTGGCATGGGATGCCGCCGGCGACACCTTCATCAGCGACGGCTACATCAACTCGCGGGTCGCAAAGGTGGACAAAAACGGCAACTGGTTGAAATCTTGGGGCGACCGCGGCACCGGTCCCGGCCAGTTCAATACGCCGCATAGCATCGCCACTGACGCGCAAGGGAACGTCTACGTCGCCGATCGCGGCAACCACCGCATCCAGGTGTTCGATGGCGACGGAAAATTCCTGCGGCAGATGATCATCGACGTTCCGGTGCCACCGAACGCCAGGCCCGCGATCGGCAAGATTCCCGACGAGGCCATGGTGGCCGGCGGCACCTTCGCGCCGGGATCGCCCTGGGCGATCTGCATCACCCCCGGACCGAAGCAGGTGATCTACAGTTCGGACGCCTGGCCGGGGCGGATCTACAAGCTCTCGCTCGACGGCAAGGTGCTGGGGGTGCTCGGCGAGTCCGGCAAACAGCTCAAGCAATTCGGCTGGATCCATGCATTGGCGTGTCCGTCGGAGAACGTGATCTACGCCGCCGAGTTGCTGAACTGGCGGGTGCAGAAACTGATCCTGCATCCGTGAACACGATCCCGTAGCCCGGATGAGCGGAGCGATATCCGGGACACCACGACGATCGACCCCGGATGTCGCTCCGCTCATCCGGGCTACGACAAAGGCCAAGGCCCGCGCCGCGCGGCTGGGTCGCATTGCGGCTTTCGGCGCGGCGAAGCAAAACACGACAAACAATAAACACACATCCAAGGGGAGACCACCGATGAGCAGACGCGTTCTCGACCGGCGAACATTCCTCAAGACGGCCGCGGTCACCACGGCACTCGGCGCATCGGTCAGGCGCGTCTCCGCTGCGGGTAAATACGACGCCGGCGCCAGCGATACCGAGATCAAGATCGGCCAGACCATCCCGCACTCCGGGCCAGGATCGCTCTATGGCGTGCTGGGACGCACCGGTTTGGCCTATTTCGACATGCTCAACGAGAGGGGTGGCATCAACGGCCGCAAGGTCACCTTCCTGACCATGGACGATGCCTACAGCGCCCCCAAATGCGTCGAGGCGACACGGCGGCTGGTCGAGCAGGACGAGGTGCTGGCGCTCTATGGCTCGCTCGGCACCGCGCCGCAGACTGCGGTCCACAAATATCTCAACAGCAAGGGCGTGCCGCAGCTGCTGCTGAACACCGGCGCCTCGAAATGGAACGACCCCAAGACCTACAAGTGGACCACGGCGGGGCTGCCGCTGTACCCGACCGAAGCCCGCATTCTCGCTCGGCATGTGCTGAAAGTGAAGCCGAACGCCAAGGTCGGCATCCTCTACCAGAACGACGATTTCGGCCGCGACTTCCTCGGCCCCTTCAAGAAGGTTCTGGCGGACGCCGGCGGCAGCGCCCAGGTGATCATGGAGACGACGTACGATCTCACCGACCCGACCGTCGATTCCCAGTTGATCAACCTGTCGAAGTCCGGCGCAGACGTATTCTACAACATCACCACCGGCAAGGCGACGTCGCAGTCGATCCGCAAGGTCGCCGAACTCGGCTGGAAACCGCTGCACCTGCTCTCGGCGGGGTCGACCGGCCGATCGATTCTCAATGCCGCAGGCCTTGAGAATGCCGCCGGCATTGCCGCCATCAGCTATATCAAGGACATCGGCGCACCGCGCTGGGCCAAGGATCCCGACGTGATGGCGTTCGATGAGCTGCGCAAGAAATCCCTCCCCAATGTCGACCCCGACAACAGCATTGCGTTCGCCGGCTACGGCCAGGCGGCGACCATGGCGGAAATCCTGCGCCGCTGCGGCAACGAGCTGACCCGCGCCAACGTGATGCAGCAGGCCGCGACACTGGGCGGTTTCCACGCGCCGCATTTCCTCGACGGCATCACCTACAGCTATCGCCCCGACGACTACACCTCGATTGCCACGCTCTACATCCAGATCTTCAACGGCAAGGATTGGGACATCTCCGACAAGCCGGTGACCGAGTAGTGCTGGCCTGACGCCGGACGTTTCATCATTCCGTCATCGGAGGGACCGGGGCACCGATCCCACCGGCGAGAGCTCGGACGAAAGCGCCGCCGAAACGCCGCTTCGGCATTTTGCTTTGGTGTATTTTCGCGTGAATCGGCTGCTGCCGCTCAAAAAAGCGCCCTCTGGAGCCGCCCGGACGCGGCTGGTTAAATTTGGGTTTGCAACCTCTGCCGCAACCTGCGGTTACATGATGACGTGCGGGCTGCGGCCGCTTGAGGTGTCATGGCCGGACCACGGATCGGCCGCCACGCGGAACGCGGCATGGTGTCCCGTGACCCTTTTAGCATGACATTCAGCATGCTATCTTGTGCATGGCGCAAAAGTTCGGGGCTTTTCACGGGTTGGGGCTGCCGAGGGACATAGGGCAGCGGAGTGGCTGGCGGCATTACAATTCCATGCGTTCATTGCGGCTTCGCAATGGGACCCGACGTAAATTTTTGCGGCGGATGCGGCCGGCCGAAAACGTTACCGAGCGCGTTCGGCCATCATGCCCAGACCTTCCTGCAGTCCAGCGTGCCGCCGGGGCTGGCCAGGCACATCCAGCGATCCGGCAATGCCTTTCTCGGCGAGCGCAAGCACGTCACCGTGGTGTTCGCTGATATCCTCGAATCCACTCAGCTGATTGACCAGCTCGATCCCGAGGAAGCGCTCGGCGTGCTGGCGCCGCTGCTGCGGCTGCTGATGGACGCCGTGCATCAGCACGAGGGCTTCGTCAACCAGACGCTCGGCGACGGCATCATGGCGCTGTTCGGCGCTCCGATCGCCAGCGAAGACCATGCCGTGCAGGCCTGCCGCGCGGCGCTTGCGATGCGCACTGCCGTGGACGAGCACAATCGCAAGACCGGCGCCAATGTCGCCATCCGCATCGGCATCAACTCCGGCCAGGTGGTCATCCACTCGATCGGCAGCAACCTCGCGATGAACTATGACGCGGTCGGCAAGACCGTGCATCTCGCAGCGCGGATGGAGGAAATCGCTGAACGCAACGCCATCGTGCTGGCGGCGGACACCTATCATCTGGCCGAAGGGTTCATCAAGGCGAACCCGCGCGGCCCGACTAGGGTGAAGGGCATCGCGGACGCGATCGAGACCTATGAGCTGACCGAATTGCGCAAGCGCACGCGCTGGCAAGCACGCTCAGCACGGGGTCTGAGCCTGCTGGTGGGCCGCGACGAGGAATTGCGCACCCTGAACGGCGCGGTCGCCAGCGCCGCCGCCGGCAAGGGACAGGCGCTGCTCGTCAGCGGCGAGGCCGGGCAAGGCAAATCCCGGCTGGTGCACGACTTCATCCGGAACCTGTCGGCCGACTGGATCGTGCTGGAAACCGCGTGCGCGCCGCAACGGGTGACATCGAGCTACTATCCGGTCACGACCGTGATCCGCTCCATGTTCAGCATCGGCCCCGACGACACGCCGGATCAGATCGCCAGCCGTATCCCGGTCGTGCTCGGCCGGTATGGCCCGGAGGCGATGACTTTCCTGCCTGCGGTGCTGTCGCTGCTCGACATCGAGAGCGACGATCGATCCTGGAGAAAACTCGCCCCGACCGAACGGCGCACAAAAATCATCGAGGCGGTCAAGGCGCTGGTGCTGCAGCAGGAGCGGTTGACGCCGCTGGTGATCCTGGTCGAGGACGTGCACTGGATGGACGTGGAGTCCCTGCTGATCATGCTCAGCATGGCCGCCGCGCTGCGCGAGGCACGGATCATTCTGATCGCGACGCAACGTCCCGACAGCAAGCCGGTCGATCGCGGCCTCGCCCGCATCGATCTCGGACCGCTCGATCTGGACGCCTCGTCCCAGTTGCTCGACTGGTTGATGGGCAAGGACGCGAGCCTCGGTTCGATCAAGAAAACCATTCTGACGCAAGCCCAGGGCAATCCGCTGTTTCTGGAAGAACTGGTTCAGGCGCTGAAGGACCGGAACGCGCTGGTAGGCCAGCCGGGCAACTACCGCGTCGCGTCGCCGATGGCACGGATCGACATCCCGCAAACGATTTCCTCGGTGCTGGCGGCACGGATCGACCTGCTGGACGGGCTGCCGAAAACCCTGCTGCAGACCTCCGCGGTGATCGGCAGCGATGTGTCGATCACTCTGCTGTCCGGCATGGTCGGTGTTGCCCCTGACGAACTGGCTGGCGAACTCGAAACCCTCGAGCATGCCGACTTCCTTCGCCGCAACAAGACCACGGCCACCGCCGAATATTCCTTCAAGCACGAGCTGACCCGCGAGGTCGCCTACAACACCATGCTGCTGGGCTTGCGCCGCTCGCTGCACGCGAAGGCCGTGGAGATCATCGAAACCCGGTTTGCCGATCGCCCCGACGAACACCTCGACCGCCTCGCCGACCATGCATTCCTTGCCGAACAGTGGCAGAAGGCCGTCCCCTATCAATTGCGCAGCTGCCGCCGCGCGCTGAAGCGTGGCGCCTATCCCGACGCCATCACCATCTACGAGCGCGCGCTGGAAACGCTGTCGCACTGGCTGCCGTCGCCGGACAAGACCCGGGTCGAGTTCGATTTCCGGCTCACGGCCGTGATCGCGCTGGAACCGCTGGGACAGCATCGCCGGATCGCCGAGGTGCTGCGCGAGGCGCAGCGTCTGGCCTACGCCTCCAACGACGCATTGCGCATCACCTTTGCCAACATCTCGCTGGCGATCGCGCTCTGGCGGCTAGGCGAGCACGAGCCGGCCATGGCCGCGGCAAAAGCCGCGAAGGTGATTGCCGACCAGATCCAGGTGCCGACATTGATCTTCGGAGCGACATTCGTGACCGGCATCGTGCACCACGAGATCGGAGACTTCGCCAAGGCGCTCGAGATCCACGAGCAGTGCCTGCGCTCCGAGACGCCGGAGATCGACCAGAAGCGCGCCGGCTGGGCAGCCTACCCCAGCGTCATGGTGCGCGCCTTTCTCGCCGCCACGCTGATCGAACTCGGCGACCTGGAGCGCGCCAGCGCCATGGCCGAGGATGCGCGCCAGCGCGCCGAAGCCGCGAACGACGCCTATTCGCGCGCCACCATCAACCATGTCCTCGGCCGGCTGCTCACGGTCCAGGGTCGGCCGGAGGAAGCCATCGCGCTGCTGAAGCAGACCTGGCACGAATGCCTCGAACGCGAAATGGTGCAGATGTATCCGACCCTGGCCGCGCGCATGGGCGAGGCGTATCTGGCCGCGGGCGACGTGGAGGCGGCCATCGACATCACCTCCGCTCCCGAAAAGCTCGACGTCCCGCTGGCGGAGCATACCTGGGGCTGGCGCTATCTGTTCGTCGCGGAAGGCCGCGCCATGCTCGCGGCCGGCCGTGCCGCCGACGCACATGCAGCGGCAGAACTCGCGCTCGCCCTGGCGCAGGAACGCGGCGAACCGCCACAGCAGGCGAACGCAATGAAATTGCTCGGCGACATCGCGGCCGCAACCGGCGCACCATCCGAGGCTCGCGACTATTATCGCCACGCGTATGAGCTGGCGCAACAATGCGGCATGAAGCCGGTCATGGCGCAGTGCGAGGAAGCGCAAGCCCGCCTCCCGACACGCATTCAGGCAGGGTCGACACAAACGGCGTGACGCCGGGTATCGGGCCGCACCGGACGATTTGCGCCTGTCCGCATGCGGATTGTCGTCATGCCGGCTCGATAATGGACCGACGCTCCCAGCGCCGCTACACCGCCCGACGCATCTCGACCACAGTGCCCGAACTCACCCCTTGCGCCAGTGTCCGCACCGCGGCGATTCCCGGCAGGAAGAAATAGGCGCCACCGCGCACGCGCACGAACGGTTTCGGCCGTTCCAGCACGATATTGGCCGGCTGGCGCTGGATCACGATGGCGCAGCTCTCGGCCGAGGAATGCCCGATCGGATCCGCGCCGACATAAAGATCGCCGAAGTGGCGATTGTTCAGCCAGGAGTTCTGGATCATCTCGAACTGCCCGGCGATGTCCGCGTTCAACGCCATGAACAGCACGCCGCGCTTGCCCTTGTCGCTGCCCGGCTTCGACGGGTCGAATCTATCACCGTACATGCGGCCGCGCCGGATGACGCGATGCATTTTCGACAGCCGCAGCGCCGTATCCGGATCAGGCCCCTTGGTGTCGCGCGGATTGGCGCGCCGGATATGCGATCCGATCGGGCATTCGAGGCCGAAGCGATCTTCGTGATAGTAGAGAAAATCGTTGGCGGACTTGTGCTCCGACAGCGGATTCTTGGTCCGGGAATCGAGCGGCGGAAACGCCAGCGGCTTGCCGCTGGGACTGCGGCCAACCAGCCGGGACGCGATCCATTCCTTCTTGTCGTCCATATCCTCGCCGCCGCGGAGCAAAGTGGCGGCCTTGGCGACGAAATCGTTGAAGGCCAGGACATCCTGCTCCAGTTGCCGCAGCACCAGATAAGTGCCGTTGCGCCGCAGATCGGTCGCGCCATTGCTGAAGGCAACCACGCGCCGCTCATTCTTGTATCCGATGAGGAATTCACCGGGTTTGACGAAATGGATTCGCTTGTCCTCGTTGGTATGCTCGCCCTTGCGGGACTTCGGCGATCCTTCGATGATCGGCTGCGAAATGCCGTCGGTGTAGCCGAAATGCTCTTTTTGATCGGCGAAGACCCGTCCCTGCAGCAGCCGCGGATCGTCGCCACCGGGCGAGGACACGATGATGGGATCGGCTGCGTCCGCCATCGCCTTGATCTCGTCGTCGACCAGCGCGCGCAGTTCCTCGATATTGGCGGCGAACAGCATCAGCATGCCGTCGATCTCGCCATTCGCCCAGCCGCCCCACTCCCAGGACTCGGGCGAGCTTTCGCCGAGATCGCCGAGCACGTTGGTCCGCCGCGGAATTTCGCCCACCTGGTCGGGTTTCGGCGCCATGCCCTCAAGGAATTCAACGGAAAAGTTCTGCAGCGGCGCCTCCCCCACCTCAAGTTGCTGCAGCCCGCGCGACGTCAGCGCCAAGTTGACGGCGCGCAAGCCGGCATGCCCGGCTTGCTTCAGCGCCGCGATGCTGGTCGGCGGCGAGCCAGCCTGTTGTCCGTCACCGTCTCCCGCGCGCATCAGGCGTCCGGCGAGTGCGCCGAGCCATTGCCGCGCCGCCGCCAGCCGCTGCGGCCGAAAACGCCACAGCATATAGGCCGAGTACGGCAGTCGCGGATATCCGCTCAGCACGAGGCCCTGAACATCGTTCCATTCCACTTTTTCCATCTGAACCCGGCCTTGTTGTGTTGGTTTGGGGCCGCTGAAAGGCGGCAACGAACTTGCTTCGCTCGGGAGAGCTACAGGCGCTGAAATACGGTATCGACCTCGCACGGCGTCAGGTCGCGGCTGAGCGATTGCCGCAGGTCGGTGTTGGCATTGACGTTGACCACGCTGAGCATCGGATAGGCGCTGTACCAGGCCAGCGTCTCGACCTGGCTCTCGCGCACATAGGCCTTGAACGGCTGCTCGGCCTGCGCGCCAGCGAAGAACAGGAAGCTGGTGCCGGGAAAGCCGAAGCGCTGGCCGACCGCGTGGACGAAGGTGTTGGACCAGATTGCGTTGAGGCCCTTCACCGCGGCGAGATCGATGAACTCGTTGAGATAGCTTTCCCAGGCCCCGCCGAAATTATCCAGGAACAGCAGCCGCCGGCCGTGGTCGATCAGCACCCAGCGCGCAGACATGATGGTGGGGATGCCGCCGAGATCGCCGCGATTGAACCAGAGCCGTGCCAGCAGGTTGACCGCCCAGAGCGCCAGCCATACCAGCATCCAGCGCAACAGGCCGGGCTTCACATAGGTGATGCTCGCTAGATGATTCTGAAAGGTATTGATGCCGCCCTCTTCGCGGGTATATTTGCGGGCGTTGATCTGCGACCGCGCGATCAGGCCGACAGGATCGGCGAACGCGCGCGTGTCATTCCACTCCTTGAGCCGGATCACAACGAACAGCAGCGTGCCGGCCACATAGGCGACGGCAATGCCGAGCAGGCCGTAGATCAGGATCACGAAGCCAATCGACAGCAGCCCGCGCAGGTTGTTCGCGACATGATGAC
>BFBZ01000016.1_pt327 | contig 14116 bp, 4 predicted proteins | sample 1888401 | NCBI WGS metagenome assembly BFBZ01 (sample SAMD00112614, study PRJDB3348) | symbiont metagenome | host: Chara braunii | reverse complement strand
GTGAGCGCGATGGTCTCCATCACGCGGAACTGCGGTCCCGCCCAAGCCGACAGCACGGTCAGCACCGTCAACGCGATTACGAGGCCCAATGGCTCAATGAGCACGCCGAAGAGGCAGACCGCGACGGCGATCACCGCGAGCGGTACGACATGGAAAGCCGGCAACGGCTCGCCGTCGAGCACGACCGAGCGCGCGATCAGGATGAGGCCGAGCAACGCGAGCGTGACGCCGAGCAGCAGCGGGAAGTAGCCCGGCCCCATCTTGCCGGTTGCGCCGAGCGAATAGTTGCGCGCAGCCACGATCGCGACCGCCGCGAAGGCGCAGAACATCACGCCCGACCAGAAGTCCTTCGGCGCGCGGATCCTCATGCCGGGCTCAGTTTTCTTTGATCTTGCCGTCGGTGACGACCTGCTTCCACTTGTCGAATTCGGCGCGCACGAACTGGGCGCCCTCCTCCGGGCTGGTCCCGCGCGGCTCGACGCCGACCTTGGCCAGCGCGGCCTTGAGGTCGGGAGCCTCGAGCGCCTTCTTGAGCGCGGCGTTGAGGCGCGCCGTCACCGGCGCCGGCAGGCCGGTGGGCGCAAACACCGCGAGCCACAGATCGACCTCGAACCCCGGCAGCCCCGCTTCGGCCACGGTCGGCACATCGGGATAGACCGCGCTGCGCTTCAGTCCGGTGGTCGCAAGGGCCCGCACGCGATTGTCCGACGTGAACGGCAGCGCGCCCGCGATGCTCGAGAACGCCATCTGCACCTTGCCGCTCATCATGTCGGTGTAGGAGGCGCCGATGCCCTTATAGGGCACGTGCATCGCGTCGATCCCGGTGCGCAGCTTGAACATCTCGCCGGCAAGGTGCGGCGTGGTGCCGATGCCGGCAGACGCGAAGTTGAGCTTGCCGGGATTCGCTTTGCCATAGGCGATGAGCTCGGCGAACGTCTTCACCGGCAAGGTGGGGCTCACCACCAGCACCTCGGGCGACGAGCTGACGACCGAAACGGTCTGCAGGCTCTTGAAGAGATCGTAAGGAACGTCCGCCTGCAGGCTCGGATTGATGACGATGGCAGGGTCCATCAGCACCAGCGTGTAGCCTGTCTCTTATACACATCTAGATGTGTATAAGAGACAGGCCATAGGCGATGAGCTCGGCGAACGTCTTCACCGGCAAGGTGGGGCTCACCACCAGCACCTCGGGCGACGAGCTGACGACCGAAACGGTCTGCAGGCTCTTGAAGAGATCGTAAGGAACGTCCGCCTGCAGGCTCGGATTGATGACGATGGCAGGGTCCATCAGCACCAGCGTGTAGCCTGTCTCTTATACACATCTAGATGTGTATAAGAGACAGGCCATAGGCGATGAGCTCGGCGAACGTCTTCACCGGCAAGGTGGGGCTCACCACCAGCACCTCGGGCGACGAGCTGACGACCGAAACGGTCTGCAGGCTCTTGAAGAGATCGTAAGGAACGTCCGCCTGCAGGCTCGGATTGATGACGATGGCAGGGTCCATCAGCACCAGCGTGTAGCCTGTCTCTTATACACATCTAGATGTGTATAAGAGACAGGCCATAGGCGATGAGCTCGGCGAACGTCTTCACCGGCAAGGTGGGGCTCACCACCAGCACCTCGGGCGACGAGCTGACGACCGAAACGGTCTGCAGGCTCTTGAAGAGATCGTAAGGAACGTCCGCCTGCAGGCTCGGATTGATGACGATGGCAGGGTCCATCAGCACCAGCGTGTAGCCTGTCTCTTATACACATCTAGATGTGTATAAGAGACAGGCCATAGGCGATGAGCTCGGCGAACGTCTTCACCGGCAAGGTGGGGCTCACCACCAGCACCTCGGGCGACGAGCTGACGACCGAAACGGTCTGCAGGCTCTTGAAGAGATCGTAAGGAACGTCCGCCTGCAGGCTCGGATTGATGACGATGGCAGGGTCCATCAGCACCAGCGTGTAGCCTGTCTCTTATACACATCTAGATGTGTATAAGAGACAGGCCATAGGCGATGAGCTCGGCGAACGTCTTCACCGGCAAGGTGGGGCTCACCACCAGCACCTCGGGCGACGAGCTGACGACCGAAACGGTCTGCAGGCTCTTGAAGAGATCGTAAGGAACGTCCGCCTGCAGGCTCGGATTGATGACGATGGCAGGGTCCATCAGCACCAGCGTGTAGCCTGTCTCTTATACACATCTAGATGTGTATAAGAGACAGGCCATAGGCGATGAGCTCGGCGAACGTCTTCACCGGCAAGGTGGGGCTCACCACCAGCACCTCGGGCGACGAGCTGACGACCGAAACGGTCTGCAGGCTCTTGAAGAGATCGTAAGGAACGTCCGCCTGCAGGCTCGGATTGATGACGATGGCAGGGTCCATCAGCACCAGCGTGTAGCCTGTCTCTTATACACATCTAGATGTGTATAAGAGACAGGCCATAGGCGATGAGCTCGGCGAACGTCTTCACCGGCAAGGTGGGGCTCACCACCAGCACCTCGGGCGACGAGCTGACGACCGAAACGGTCTGCAGGCTCTTGAAGAGATCGTAAGGAACGTCCGCCTGCAGGCTCGGATTGATGACGATGGCAGGGTCCATCAGCACCAGCGTGTAGCCTGTCTCTTATACACATCTAGATGTGTATAAGAGACAGGCCATAGGCGATGAGCTCGGCGAACGTCTTCACCGGCAAGGTGGGGCTCACCACCAGCACCTCGGGCGACGAGCTGACGACCGAAACGGTCTGCAGGCTCTTGAAGAGATCGTAAGGAACGTCCGCCTGCAGGCTCGGATTGATGACGATGGCAGGGTCCATCAGCACCAGCGTGTAGCCTGTCTCTTATACACATCTAGATGTGTATAAGAGACAGGCCATAGGCGATGAGCTCGGCGAACGTCTTCACCGGCAAGGTGGGGCTCACCACCAGCACCTCGGGCGACGAGCTGACGACCGAAACGGTCTGCAGGCTCTTGAAGAGATCGTAAGGAACGTCCGCCTGCAGGCTCGGATTGATGACGATGGCAGGGTCCATCAGCACCAGCGTGTAGCCTGTCTCTTATACACATCTAGATGTGTATAAGAGACAGGCCATAGGCGATGAGCTCGGCGAACGTCTTCACCGGCAAGGTGGGGCTCACCACCAGCACCTCGGGCGACGAGCTGACGACCGAAACGGTCTGCAGGCTCTTGAAGAGATCGTAAGGAACGTCCGCCTGCAGGCTCGGATTGATGACGATGGCAGGGTCCATCAGCACCAGCGTGTAGCCTGTCTCTTATACACATCTAGATGTGTATAAGAGACAGGCCATAGGCGATGAGCTCGGCGAACGTCTTCACCGGCAAGGTGGGGCTCACCACCAGCACCTCGGGCGACGAGCTGACGACCGAAACGGTCTGCAGGCTCTTGAAGAGATCGTAAGGAACGTCCGCCTGCAGGCTCGGATTGATGACGATGGCAGGGTCCATCAGCACCAGCGTGTAGCCTGTCTCTTATACACATCTAGATGTGTATAAGAGACAGGCCATAGGCGATGAGCTCGGCGAACGTCTTCACCGGCAAGGTGGGGCTCACCACCAGCACCTCGGGCGACGAGCTGACGACCGAAACGGTCTGCAGGCTCTTGAAGAGATCGTAAGGAACGTCCGCCTGCAGGCTCGGATTGATGACGATGGCAGGGTCCATCAGCACCAGCGTGTAGCCTGTCTCTTATACACATCTAGATGTGTATAAGAGACAGGCCATAGGCGATGAGCTCGGCGAACGTCTTCACCGGCAAGGTGGGGCTCACCACCAGCACCTCGGGCGACGAGCTGACGACCGAAACGGTCTGCAGGCTCTTGAAGAGATCGTAAGGAACGTCCGCCTGCAGGCTCGGATTGATGACGATGGCAGGGTCCATCAGCACCAGCGTGTAGCCTGTCTCTTATACACATCTAGATGTGTATAAGAGACAGGCCATAGGCGATGAGCTCGGCGAACGTCTTCACCGGCAAGGTGGGGCTCACCACCAGCACCTCGGGCGACGAGCTGACGACCGAAACGGTCTGCAGGCTCTTGAAGAGATCGTAAGGAACGTCCGCCTGCAGGCTCGGATTGATGACGATGGCAGGGTCCATCAGCACCAGCGTGTAGCCTGTCTCTTATACACATCTAGATGTGTATAAGAGACAGGCCATAGGCGATGAGCTCGGCGAACGTCTTCACCGGCAAGGTGGGGCTCACCACCAGCACCTCGGGCGACGAGCTGACGACCGAAACGGTCTGCAGGCTCTTGAAGAGATCGTAAGGAACGTCCGCCTGCAGGCTCGGATTGATGACGATGGCAGGGTCCATCAGCACCAGCGTGTAGCCTGTCTCTTATACACATCTAGATGTGTATAAGAGACAGGCCATAGGCGATGAGCTCGGCGAACGTCTTCACCGGCAAGGTGGGGCTCACCACCAGCACCTCGGGCGACGAGCTGACGACCGAAACGGTCTGCAGGCTCTTGAAGAGATCGTAAGGAACGTCCGCCTGCAGGCTCGGATTGATGACGATGGCAGGGTCCATCAGCACCAGCGTGTAGCCTGTCTCTTATACACATCTAGATGTGTATAAGAGACAGGCCATAGGCGATGAGCTCGGCGAACGTCTTCACCGGCAAGGTGGGGCTCACCACCAGCACCTCGGGCGACGAGCTGACGACCGAAACGGTCTGCAGGCTCTTGAAGAGATCGTAAGGAACGTCCGCCTGCAGGCTCGGATTGATGACGATGGCAGGGTCCATCAGCACCAGCGTGTAGCCTGTCTCTTATACACATCTAGATGTGTATAAGAGACAGGCCATAGGCGATGAGCTCGGCGAACGTCTTCACCGGCAAGGTGGGGCTCACCACCAGCACCTCGGGCGACGAGCTGACGACCGAAACGGTCTGCAGGCTCTTGAAGAGATCGTAAGGAACGTCCGCCTGCAGGCTCGGATTGATGACGATGGCAGGGTCCATCAGCACCAGCGTGTAGCCTGTCTCTTATACACATCTAGATGTGTATAAGAGACAGGCCATAGGCGATGAGCTCGGCGAACGTCTTCACCGGCAAGGTGGGGCTCACCACCAGCACCTCGGGCGACGAGCTGACGACCGAAACGGTCTGCAGGCTCTTGAAGAGATCGTAAGGAACGTCCGCCTGCAGGCTCGGATTGATGACGATGGCAGGGTCCATCAGCACCAGCGTGTAGCCTGTCTCTTATACACATCTAGATGTGTATAAGAGACAGGCCATAGGCGATGAGCTCGGCGAACGTCTTCACCGGCAAGGTGGGGCTCACCACCAGCACCTCGGGCGACGAGCTGACGACCGAAACGGTCTGCAGGCTCTTGAAGAGATCGTAAGGAACGTCCGCCTGCAGGCTCGGATTGATGACGATGGCAGGGTCCATCAGCACCAGCGTGTAGCCTGTCTCTTATACACATCTAGATGTGTATAAGAGACAGGCCATAGGCGATGAGCTCGGCGAACGTCTTCACCGGCAAGGTGGGGCTCACCACCAGCACCTCGGGCGACGAGCTGACGACCGAAACGGTCTGCAGGCTCTTGAAGAGATCGTAAGGAACGTCCGCCTGCAGGCTCGGATTGATGACGATGGCAGGGTCCATCAGCACCAGCGTGTAGCCTGTCTCTTATACACATCTAGATGTGTATAAGAGACAGGCCATAGGCGATGAGCTCGGCGAACGTCTTCACCGGCAAGGTGGGGCTCACCACCAGCACCTCGGGCGACGAGCTGACGACCGAAACGGTCTGCAGGCTCTTGAAGAGATCGTAAGGAACGTCCGCCTGCAGGCTCGGATTGATGACGATGGCAGGGTCCATCAGCACCAGCGTGTAGCCTGTCTCTTATACACATCTAGATGTGTATAAGAGACAGGCCATAGGCGATGAGCTCGGCGAACGTCTTCACCGGCAAGGTGGGGCTCACCACCAGCACCTCGGGCGACGAGCTGACGACCGAAACGGTCTGCAGGCTCTTGAAGAGATCGTAAGGAACGTCCGCCTGCAGGCTCGGATTGATGACGATGGCAGGGTCCATCAGCACCAGCGTGTAGCCTGTCTCTTATACACATCTAGATGTGTATAAGAGACAGGCCATAGGCGATGAGCTCGGCGAACGTCTTCACCGGCAAGGTGGGGCTCACCACCAGCACCTCGGGCGACGAGCTGACGACCGAAACGGTCTGCAGGCTCTTGAAGAGATCGTAAGGAACGTCCGCCTGCAGGCTCGGATTGATGACGATGGCAGGGTCCATCAGCACCAGCGTGTAGCCTGTCTCTTATACACATCTAGATGTGTATAAGAGACAGGCCATAGGCGATGAGCTCGGCGAACGTCTTCACCGGCAAGGTGGGGCTCACCACCAGCACCTCGGGCGACGAGCTGACGACCGAAACGGTCTGCAGGCTCTTGAAGAGATCGTAAGGAACGTCCGCCTGCAGGCTCGGATTGATGACGATGGCAGGGTCCATCAGCACCAGCGTGTAGCCTGTCTCTTATACACATCTAGATGTGTATAAGAGACAGGCCATAGGCGATGAGCTCGGCGAACGTCTTCACCGGCAAGGTGGGGCTCACCACCAGCACCTCGGGCGACGAGCTGACGACCGAAACGGTCTGCAGGCTCTTGAAGAGATCGTAAGGAACGTCCGCCTGCAGGCTCGGATTGATGACGATGGCAGGGTCCATCAGCACCAGCGTGTAGCCTGTCTCTTATACACATCTAGATGTGTATAAGAGACAGGCCATAGGCGATGAGCTCGGCGAACGTCTTCACCGGCAAGGTGGGGCTCACCACCAGCACCTCGGGCGACGAGCTGACGACCGAAACGGTCTGCAGGCTCTTGAAGAGATCGTAAGGAACGTCCGCCTGCAGGCTCGGATTGATGACGATGGCAGGGTCCATCAGCACCAGCGTGTAGCCTGTCTCTTATACACATCTAGATGTGTATAAGAGACAGGCCATAGGCGATGAGCTCGGCGAACGTCTTCACCGGCAAGGTGGGGCTCACCACCAGCACCTCGGGCGACGAGCTGACGACCGAAACGGTCTGCAGGCTCTTGAAGAGATCGTAAGGAACGTCCGCCTGCAGGCTCGGATTGATGACGATGGCAGGGTCCATCAGCACCAGCGTGTAGCCTGTCTCTTATACACATCTAGATGTGTATAAGAGACAGGCCATAGGCGATGAGCTCGGCGAACGTCTTCACCGGCAAGGTGGGGCTCACCACCAGCACCTCGGGCGACGAGCTGACGACCGAAACGGTCTGCAGGCTCTTGAAGAGATCGTAAGGAACGTCCGCCTGCAGGCTCGGATTGATGACGATGGCAGGGTCCATCAGCACCAGCGTGTAGCCTGTCTCTTATACACATCTAGATGTGTATAAGAGACAGGCCATAGGCGATGAGCTCGGCGAACGTCTTCACCGGCAAGGTGGGGCTCACCACCAGCACCTCGGGCGACGAGCTGACGACCGAAACGGTCTGCAGGCTCTTGAAGAGATCGTAAGGAACGTCCGCCTGCAGGCTCGGATTGATGACGATGGCAGGGTCCATCAGCACCAGCGTGTAGCCTGTCTCTTATACACATCTAGATGTGTATAAGAGACAGGCCATAGGCGATGAGCTCGGCGAACGTCTTCACCGGCAAGGTGGGGCTCACCACCAGCACCTCGGGCGACGAGCTGACGACCGAAACGGTCTGCAGGCTCTTGAAGAGATCGTAAGGAACGTCCGCCTGCAGGCTCGGATTGATGACGATGGCAGGGTCCATCAGCACCAGCGTGTAGCCTGTCTCTTATACACATCTAGATGTGTATAAGAGACAGGCCATAGGCGATGAGCTCGGCGAACGTCTTCACCGGCAAGGTGGGGCTCACCACCAGCACCTCGGGCGACGAGCTGACGACCGAAACGGTCTGCAGGCTCTTGAAGAGATCGTAAGGAACGTCCGCCTGCAGGCTCGGATTGATGACGATGGCAGGGTCCATCAGCACCAGCGTGTAGCCTGTCTCTTATACACATCTAGATGTGTATAAGAGACAGGCCATAGGCGATGAGCTCGGCGAACGTCTTCACCGGCAAGGTGGGGCTCACCACCAGCACCTCGGGCGACGAGCTGACGACCGAAACGGTCTGCAGGCTCTTGAAGAGATCGTAAGGAACGTCCGCCTGCAGGCTCGGATTGATGACGATGGCAGGGTCCATCAGCACCAGCGTGTAGCCTGTCTCTTATACACATCTAGATGTGTATAAGAGACAGGCCATAGGCGATGAGCTCGGCGAACGTCTTCACCGGCAAGGTGGGGCTCACCACCAGCACCTCGGGCGACGAGCTGACGACCGAAACGGTCTGCAGGCTCTTGAAGAGATCGTAAGGAACGTCCGCCTGCAGGCTCGGATTGATGACGATGGCAGGGTCCATCAGCACCAGCGTGTAGCCTGTCTCTTATACACATCTAGATGTGTATAAGAGACAGGCCATAGGCGATGAGCTCGGCGAACGTCTTCACCGGCAAGGTGGGGCTCACCACCAGCACCTCGGGCGACGAGCTGACGACCGAAACGGTCTGCAGGCTCTTGAAGAGATCGTAAGGAACGTCCGCCTGCAGGCTCGGATTGATGACGATGGCAGGGTCCATCAGCACCAGCGTGTAGCCTGTCTCTTATACACATCTAGATGTGTATAAGAGACAGGCCATAGGCGATGAGCTCGGCGAACGTCTTCACCGGCAAGGTGGGGCTCACCACCAGCACCTCGGGCGACGAGCTGACGACCGAAACGGTCTGCAGGCTCTTGAAGAGATCGTAAGGAACGTCCGCCTGCAGGCTCGGATTGATGACGATGGCAGGGTCCATCAGCACCAGCGTGTAGCCTGTCTCTTATACACATCTAGATGTGTATAAGAGACAGGCCATAGGCGATGAGCTCGGCGAACGTCTTCACCGGCAAGGTGGGGCTCACCACCAGCACCTCGGGCGACGAGCTGACGACCGAAACGGTCTGCAGGCTCTTGAAGAGATCGTAAGGAACGTCCGCCTGCAGGCTCGGATTGATGACGATGGCAGGGTCCATCAGCACCAGCGTGTAGCCTGTCTCTTATACACATCTAGATGTGTATAAGAGACAGGCCATAGGCGATGAGCTCGGCGAACGTCTTCACCGGCAAGGTGGGGCTCACCACCAGCACCTCGGGCGACGAGCTGACGACCGAAACGGTCTGCAGGCTCTTGAAGAGATCGTAAGGAACGTCCGCCTGCAGGCTCGGATTGATGACGATGGCAGGGTCCATCAGCACCAGCGTGTAGCCTGTCTCTTATACACATCTAGATGTGTATAAGAGACAGGCCATAGGCGATGAGCTCGGCGAACGTCTTCACCGGCAAGGTGGGGCTCACCACCAGCACCTCGGGCGACGAGCTGACGACCGAAACGGTCTGCAGGCTCTTGAAGAGATCGTAAGGAACGTCCGCCTGCAGGCTCGGATTGATGACGATGGCAGGGTCCATCAGCACCAGCGTGTAGCCTGTCTCTTATACACATCTAGATGTGTATAAGAGACAGGCCATAGGCGATGAGCTCGGCGAACGTCTTCACCGGCAAGGTGGGGCTCACCACCAGCACCTCGGGCGACGAGCTGACGACCGAAACGGTCTGCAGGCTCTTGAAGAGATCGTAAGGAACGTCCGCCTGCAGGCTCGGATTGATGACGATGGCAGGGTCCATCAGCACCAGCGTGTAGCCTGTCTCTTATACACATCTAGATGTGTATAAGAGACAGGCCATAGGCGATGAGCTCGGCGAACGTCTTCACCGGCAAGGTGGGGCTCACCACCAGCACCTCGGGCGACGAGCTGACGACCGAAACGGTCTGCAGGCTCTTGAAGAGATCGTAAGGAACGTCCGCCTGCAGGCTCGGATTGATGACGATGGCAGGGTCCATCAGCACCAGCGTGTAGCCTGTCTCTTATACACATCTAGATGTGTATAAGAGACAGGCCATAGGCGATGAGCTCGGCGAACGTCTTCACCGGCAAGGTGGGGCTCACCACCAGCACCTCGGGCGACGAGCTGACGACCGAAACGGTCTGCAGGCTCTTGAAGAGATCGTAAGGAACGTCCGCCTGCAGGCTCGGATTGATGACGATGGCAGGGTCCATCAGCACCAGCGTGTAGCCTGTCTCTTATACACATCTAGATGTGTATAAGAGACAGGCCATAGGCGATGAGCTCGGCGAACGTCTTCACCGGCAAGGTGGGGCTCACCACCAGCACCTCGGGCGACGAGCTGACGACCGAAACGGTCTGCAGGCTCTTGAAGAGATCGTAAGGAACGTCCGCCTGCAGGCTCGGATTGATGACGATGGCAGGGTCCATCAGCACCAGCGTGTAGCCTGTCTCTTATACACATCTAGATGTGTATAAGAGACAGGCCATAGGCGATGAGCTCGGCGAACGTCTTCACCGGCAAGGTGGGGCTCACCACCAGCACCTCGGGCGACGAGCTGACGACCGAAACGGTCTGCAGGCTCTTGAAGAGATCGTAAGGAACGTCCGCCTGCAGGCTCGGATTGATGACGATGGCAGGGTCCATCAGCACCAGCGTGTAGCCTGTCTCTTATACACATCTAGATGTGTATAAGAGACAGGCCATAGGCGATGAGCTCGGCGAACGTCTTCACCGGCAAGGTGGGGCTCACCACCAGCACCTCGGGCGACGAGCTGACGACCGAAACGGTCTGCAGGCTCTTGAAGAGATCGTAAGGAACGTCCGCCTGCAGGCTCGGATTGATGACGATGGCAGGGTCCATCAGCACCAGCGTGTAGCCTGTCTCTTATACACATCTAGATGTGTATAAGAGACAGGCCATAGGCGATGAGCTCGGCGAACGTCTTCACCGGCAAGGTGGGGCTCACCACCAGCACCTCGGGCGACGAGCTGACGACCGAAACGGTCTGCAGGCTCTTGAAGAGATCGTAAGGAACGTCCGCCTGCAGGCTCGGATTGATGACGATGGCAGGGTCCATCAGCACCAGCGTGTAGCCTGTCTCTTATACACATCTAGATGTGTATAAGAGACAGGCCATAGGCGATGAGCTCGGCGAACGTCTTCACCGGCAAGGTGGGGCTCACCACCAGCACCTCGGGCGACGAGCTGACGACCGAAACGGTCTGCAGGCTCTTGAAGAGATCGTAAGGAACGTCCGCCTGCAGGCTCGGATTGATGACGATGGCAGGGTCCATCAGCACCAGCGTGTAGCCTGTCTCTTATACACATCTAGATGTGTATAAGAGACAGGCCATAGGCGATGAGCTCGGCGAACGTCTTCACCGGCAAGGTGGGGCTCACCACCAGCACCTCGGGCGACGAGCTGACGACCGAAACGGTCTGCAGGCTCTTGAAGAGATCGTAAGGAACGTCCGCCTGCAGGCTCGGATTGATGACGATGGCAGGGTCCATCAGCACCAGCGTGTAGCCTGTCTCTTATACACATCTAGATGTGTATAAGAGACAGGCCATAGGCGATGAGCTCGGCGAACGTCTTCACCGGCAAGGTGGGGCTCACCACCAGCACCTCGGGCGACGAGCTGACGACCGAAACGGTCTGCAGGCTCTTGAAGAGATCGTAAGGAACGTCCGCCTGCAGGCTCGGATTGATGACGATGGCAGGGTCCATCAGCACCAGCGTGTAGCCTGTCTCTTATACACATCTAGATGTGTATAAGAGACAGGCCATAGGCGATGAGCTCGGCGAACGTCTTCACCGGCAAGGTGGGGCTCACCACCAGCACCTCGGGCGACGAGCTGACGACCGAAACGGTCTGCAGGCTCTTGAAGAGATCGTAAGGAACGTCCGCCTGCAGGCTCGGATTGATGACGATGGCAGGGTCCATCAGCACCAGCGTGTAGCCTGTCTCTTATACACATCTAGATGTGTATAAGAGACAGGCCATAGGCGATGAGCTCGGCGAACGTCTTCACCGGCAAGGTGGGGCTCACCACCAGCACCTCGGGCGACGAGCTGACGACCGAAACGGTCTGCAGGCTCTTGAAGAGATCGTAAGGAACGTCCGCCTGCAGGCTCGGATTGATGACGATGGCAGGGTCCATCAGCACCAGCGTGTAGCCTGTCTCTTATACACATCTAGATGTGTATAAGAGACAGGCCATAGGCGATGAGCTCGGCGAACGTCTTCACCGGCAAGGTGGGGCTCACCACCAGCACCTCGGGCGACGAGCTGACGACCGAAACGGTCTGCAGGCTCTTGAAGAGATCGTAAGGAACGTCCGCCTGCAGGCTCGGATTGATGACGATGGCAGGGTCCATCAGCACCAGCGTGTAGCCTGTCTCTTATACACATCTAGATGTGTATAAGAGACAGGCCATAGGCGATGAGCTCGGCGAACGTCTTCACCGGCAAGGTGGGGCTCACCACCAGCACCTCGGGCGACGAGCTGACGACCGAAACGGTCTGCAGGCTCTTGAAGAGATCGTAAGGAACGTCCGCCTGCAGGCTCGGATTGATGACGATGGCAGGGTCCATCAGCACCAGCGTGTAGCCTGTCTCTTATACACATCTAGATGTGTATAAGAGACAGGCCATAGGCGATGAGCTCGGCGAACGTCTTCACCGGCAAGGTGGGGCTCACCACCAGCACCTCGGGCGACGAGCTGACGACCGAAACGGTCTGCAGGCTCTTGAAGAGATCGTAAGGAACGTCCGCCTGCAGGCTCGGATTGATGACGATGGCAGGGTCCATCAGCACCAGCGTGTAGCCTGTCTCTTATACACATCTAGATGTGTATAAGAGACAGGCCATAGGCGATGAGCTCGGCGAACGTCTTCACCGGCAAGGTGGGGCTCACCACCAGCACCTCGGGCGACGAGCTGACGACCGAAACGGTCTGCAGGCTCTTGAAGAGATCGTAAGGAACGTCCGCCTGCAGGCTCGGATTGATGACGATGGCAGGGTCCATCAGCACCAGCGTGTAGCCTGTCTCTTATACACATCTAGATGTGTATAAGAGACAGGCCATAGGCGATGAGCTCGGCGAACGTCTTCACCGGCAAGGTGGGGCTCACCACCAGCACCTCGGGCGACGAGCTGACGACCGAAACGGTCTGCAGGCTCTTGAAGAGATCGTAAGGAACGTCCGCCTGCAGGCTCGGATTGATGACGATGGCAGGGTCCATCAGCACCAGCGTGTAGCCTGTCTCTTATACACATCTAGATGTGTATAAGAGACAGGCCATAGGCGATGAGCTCGGCGAACGTCTTCACCGGCAAGGTGGGGCTCACCACCAGCACCTCGGGCGACGAGCTGACGACCGAAACGGTCTGCAGGCTCTTGAAGAGATCGTAAGGAACGTCCGCCTGCAGGCTCGGATTGATGACGATGGCAGGGTCCATCAGCACCAGCGTGTAGCCTGTCTCTTATACACATCTAGATGTGTATAAGAGACAGGCCATAGGCGATGAGCTCGGCGAACGTCTTCACCGGCAAGGTGGGGCTCACCACCAGCACCTCGGGCGACGAGCTGACGACCGAAACGGTCTGCAGGCTCTTGAAGAGATCGTAAGGAACGTCCGCCTGCAGGCTCGGATTGATGACGATGGCAGGGTCCATCAGCACCAGCGTGTAGCCGTCGGGCGCCGAGCGCGCGACCGTGTCGGTGCCGAGAATGCCGCCAGCGCCCGGCCGGTTCTCGGCCACGACGGGCTGACCGACCTCCTCGGTAAGCTTCTGCGTGAGCACCCGGCCGACGTAGTCGACGATGCCGCCAGGCCCATAGGGCAGCACAAGCCGGACGGGCCTGGTCGGATAGGTCTGTGCCTGGGCCGTCGCCACGGCGGCGCCCACCAACACTCCCAGTGCGAAGGGCGCAGCAAGCGCAAGCCGCCGCCATTGGAGGCGAGTTGTCATGTCCACTCCTGAAAATCGCCGGCGTCCCAGCTAAACAGGCACTGTAACAAAATCAAGATTTTTTCCAAAATCTGAACGGCGACGATCTGTCAGCCATACCTAAATACCTTTATCTGCGCATGGCGCAACCAAAGAGCCCCGCTGCCAGCTCGCGCTTTGCCA
>BFBZ01001661.1_pt1 | contig 14124 bp, 10 predicted proteins | sample 1888401 | NCBI WGS metagenome assembly BFBZ01 (sample SAMD00112614, study PRJDB3348) | symbiont metagenome | host: Chara braunii | reverse complement strand
CCGCCCCGTGAGCGGAGATCGCGCGTGTCGATCGCTTTCGGGTCACGGCCCGCCGATCGGTCCGGCCGGCGCGCCCGCTACGGGCACGGGTGCGGCCGGCGCGATCGGAGCCGCGCCCAACCCGCCGTTGCGGCGGGCCGCGCCCTCCGGGTCTTCCATGCTGTTCAGTTCACGCGGCAGCGGGAACGCCGGGTCCGGAGCAAAATACTGTGGGTAATGTTCCAAATAGCGCCCGGACGGGAGCGTCATCCCGCCCATCACCGTTTGGCACCCGCTGGAGCACGTCAGGCCGAAGCCGAGAAGGGCCGCGACGCTCACCGCCCACCGCCGATTGGTCCGCATCACGCACCTCATTCCGACTCATTTTTGCGGACGGCCCCGCTACCTGAACGCGGTCCGTTCGATGTTGCTGCTTGTATCGGTCACCGGGTTCGCGCGGCTTCAGTCGAATTTCGGGGTTGTGCGCGGGGGGCGGAGGTCTGGCGGACCGTTCACATTGGCCTGCCCATTCCGACCGCGGCGCGGTACAACCGCGTCATGTCGTCGGCCCCCACCGCTTTACCGAACCGTTTGACCGCGCCGCTCACCGGCGCGGCCGTCGCCCTCGGCGACTGGTCGCTCTTCGCGCTCCGGTCGTTCCGGGGGATCGTCGGGCGCGCGTTCGGGCGCCGCGAGATGCTGCGCATCTCGGTCGAGGTCGGGGCGAACAGCGTCGGCGTCGTCGCGATCACCGGGATGTTCATCGGGATGGTGCTGGCGGTCCAGGCGTATGGCCAGTTCCACACCATCGGCCTCGAAACGTCGCTCGGCGCGGTGATCCACATTTCGGTGGTGCGGGAACTCGGTCCGGTCCTCGCGGCGGTGATGCTCGCCGGCCGGATCGGGTCCGCGATGGCGGCCGAGCTCGCGACGATGCGGGTCACCGAGCAGATCGACGCGCTCGCGTGCCTGGGCGTCGATCCGGTCAAGTTCCTCGCCGGCCCGCGGCTCTTGGCGTGCGTGTTCCTGTTGCCGCTGCTCACGGTGCTGGCCGACGTGATGGGCCTCGTCGGCAGCACGCTCATTTGCCTGAAGGTGTACAACATCGACAGCTTCCACTACTGGCGCCACACGCGCGAGTTCGTGAAGGTCTGGGACGTGATGGTCGGACTGGGGAAGGGCGTCGCGTTCGGGGGGGTGCTGTCGCTGATCGCGTGCCACCGCGGGTTCAACAGCCGGCCGGGCGCGGAGGGGGTCGGCCGGGCGGCGACCGAGGCGTTCGTCATTTCCTTCGTCGCGATCCTCATGATCGACTTCGTTCTCGCCATGCTCGCCAACACCGCTTACTCTCTTCTGTGGCCGCCGGCCTCGGCGAAAGTAGCTTGATCGGAAGCGATCTCACGCCCGGCCCCCTTTCCTCTCCTCATGAGGTCTCGAGTCAGAAGGTCAAAGGACCGAGAAGCGGGGCCGGGGTTTGCGACTTTACGACTTGCGACTTTCTGACTGGGGACTTCACTAAAAAGGAGGGGGAGGAGATCTTCCGAACCGGGCGCCCCGCCGGAGCTTTGTCGGACGGGGCCGGAGCGCGGTCTCTTCGAGAGGACACCATGACCACACCGGCCTACTCTCCCGGCCTCGAAGGCGTCGTTGCCGGCGAAACGGCGATCTGCACCGTCGAAGGCGGGTTGAGCTATCGCGGCTACGGCGTCGGCGATCTGGCGGACCACTGCTCGTTCGACGAGGTCGCGTACCTCCTGCTCAACGGCGAGTTGCCGACCGCGGGGCAGTTGAAACAGTTCCAGACGCGCGTCGCCGCGGCCCGGCGCCTCCCCGCCCCGCTGAAGGAGCTGCTCGCGGCGCTGCCCAAGTGGACGACGCCGCTGGACGCGCTCCGCACCGCGGTCAGCGCGCTGGGCCACTTCGACCAGGACGCCGCGGACAACTCCCGCGACGCGAACCTGCGCAAGGCCGAGCGGCTGCTGGCCCAGATCCCGGTCGTCATCGCCGACCACTACCGCCTCGTGAAGGGGCTGCCGGAGGTCCTGGCGCGCCAGGACCTGTCGCACGCGGCCAACTTCCTGTACATGCTCCGCGGGGCCGAGGCGGCGCCGGCCGAAGTGAAGGCGCTGGACGTCTCGCTGATCCTGTACGCGGAACACGAGTTCAACGCCAGCACCTTCGCCGCGCGGGTGATCGTGTCCACGCTCTCCGACCTGCACAGCGGCGTGACGGGCGCGATCGGGGCGCTGAAGGGGCCGCTCCACGGCGGCGCGAACGAGAAGGTGATGGACATCCTCCTGGCCACCGGAGGACCGGACCAGGCCGAGACCTGGACGCGCGCCGCGCTCGCCCGCAAAGAGCGCATCATGGGCTTCGGCCACCGGGTGTACAAGACCGGCGACGTGCGGGCCGGCATCCTTAAAACCTACGCCCGCGCCGCGGCCGGGGCCAACGCCGCTCGCGCGGGCGACGGCGACCCGCTGAAGTGGGAAGACACCGCGGACACCATCGAGCGGGTGATGGCCGCCGAGAAAAATATGTTCCCGAACCTCGACTGGCCCGCGGGGCGGCTCTACCACGCGATGGGCCTCGAGATCCCGCTGTACACGCCGATCTTCGCCATGTCGCGCGTCAGCGGCTGGGCGGCGCACGTGATCGAACAGCTCGATAACAACCGGCTCATCCGCCCACGGGCGCTGTACAAGGGGCCGGAGGCCCGTTCCGTGAAGCCGCTGACTGAACGCGGTTAATTGGGTTTAGGGGCCCGGTTATCCTCGGTAGTTGTCTCAGGAGCCTGGTGATTGGCGTTTTGATCCTGAGCGGCTACCGGGAGTGACAGGGCCACCGAACGGGTCCGCGGATCTGATGGTCGCAAGTGTGTGCAATTTTCGGTGTTCCAGCTTTCCCAGCCCCCGTTTCCGTTCTACCCTTCCAATCGGTCACCTCGGGAGCGAACAATAGGATCAGCCTCTTGCACAGGGCGAAGAGATAAGAGAAAGTGGAGAAAGCGGGGGGAAGTGGTGAATCGGCCCGACACCCTCCGATAATCTTCACCGGAAGCACATGCGTCGCACAGCCGGAGTAGCGTCATGACTTTGCCACGGTCGGCCCGTCTGGCCGCCTGTTTCACCTTCTGCCTTGCCGTTCTTGCGGCAGCGGCCCCGGCCGCGGATCCGGCCCCGGAAGCGGGTAAAAAGTGGGACCCGAGCCGGACCACGGCTCCCGAAGATATCGCGGAACTCAAATCGCTCCAAGAAAGCGTTAAATCAGTCGTCGAGAAGTGCACGCCCGCTACCGTTGCGCTCCTGTTCGGTAGCAGCACGGGGAGCGGGGTGATCGTCAGCGAGGACGGGTTGGTCTTGACGGCCGCTCACGTCATCCGCGATTACAAGGCGCCCACGGGCGGGCGGATGGAGGGCGAAGCGCTGCCGTTCACGAGCGGCAAGCCGATCACGATCCGGCTCGCGGACGGTAAAGACGTGGAGGGTAAGACCCTCGGGATCAACGCGGGCGACGACAGCGGAATGGTGCAGATCACAGAGAAAGGGCCGAACAACGGGAAGTGGCCGTTCCGGCCGATCGGCAAGTCGAGTTCCCTGAAGAAGGGGCAGTGGCTCGTGGCCCTCGGCCATCCCAACGGCCCGAAGGCCGGCCGGGTGCCGGTCGCGCGCCTCGGTCGGATGCAGGAGACGACCCGCAACTCGATCCGGACCGACTGCCCGGTCGTCGGCGGCGATTCCGGCGGGCCGCTGTTCGACCTCAACGGGAACGTGATCGGGATCACCAGCCGGATCGGGCTCCCGCTGTCGCAAAACATCCACGTCCAGAGCGACCGGTTCAAGGACAAGTGGGACGCAATGGTCGCCGGTGACTGGATCGACAAACCGGCGACGGTGGCCGCGGCGTATCTGGGCGTCGTGTTCCCCGATAACGACGACGACGACGCGTGGCTCCGCGAGGTCGAAGAGGGCGGCCCCGCTGAGAAGGGCGGGTTGAAGCCCGGCGACACGATCACGAAGTTCAACAGCACGGTGGTGAAGTCGGTCAAGCAGTTCCGCGAACTCATGAACACGGCGAAGCCCGGGGCGGAGGTGAAATTCACCGTCCGCCGCGGAACCAGCGTCACGATCATGCCCGTAAAATTGGGAAAACGGGACGCCTGACCCGGCCCACTGCCGCACGGGCGCCGGGCGCCCGCGCGACCCGACAATCCTTTTCTCTCCCGCGGGGAACTGCCCCCGTGCCGCGCTACGCTCCCACCAGTGCCCTTCTCACACACCGCTGGAGTTTCGACCGATGATCTCGCGTCTTCTCACCGCTATCGTGCTGCTGGCCGCGCTCGCTGCCCCGGCCCCCGCACAACTGTCCAAAGACACCGAACTGCGGAGCCTGTTCAAGCCGGTAGTGGAAAGGGCGAGCGAGTCCACCGTCCTCATCCGGTGCAACGACAAAGACACCGTTTTCGGTACGGTCGTGGACCCGGACGGGCTCATTCTGACGAAACTCAGTGAGCTGAAGGGCAGCGTTTACGTCCGCCTGCCGGACGGTACGGAGTACGAGGCGGCCACGCTCGCCGCACACAAGCCCACGGACCTGGCGCTGCTCAAGGTGGACGTCAAGGGGCTGAAGCCGGTGACCTTCTCGGACACGAAGAAGCTGCCGCGGGGCTCCTGGGTGGCCGCTTCGGGGCCGACGAGCGACCCCGTGGCCATCGGGATCGTGAGCGTGATGACCCGCCGCCTGACGGGGCGTGACGCCGAGATCGTCAACCCGAACCGCGGGTTCATGGGGGTCATGCCGGTGGACGACAAGGACAGCGAGGGGAAGCTCTCCGGGGCGAAGCTCAACAGCGTGGAACCGGGCGGGGCGGCCGATAAGGCCGGACTCACGGTGGGAGACGTGATCGTCGAGCTGAACGGGATCAAGATCGTCAGCCAGGCCACGCTCCGCGAGCAACTCGACAGCCTGAAAGGCGGAGACGTGATCACCGTGAAGGCGAAGCGCAAGGACGACATGAAGAGCTTCAAGGTGACCCTCGGCAAGCCGCGTAAGGACCGCAGCGACATCCAGAACTCGATGGGCAGCGAACTGTCGGACCGCCGCACCGGGTTCTCCGAGGTCATCGAAACCGACATGGTGCTGAACGCCAAGCAGTGCGGCGGGCCGGTGGTGGATCTCGACGGGAACGTGTTGGGTATCAACATCGCCCGCGCCGGGCGGGTCGATACCTGGGTTCTGCCGAGCGAAATCATCCGTCCGCTGCTGCCGCAGTTCAAGGCCGGCAAGTTCGCGCCGGTGGCGACCACGTCCGCTCCGGCTCTGCCGGTCGCGCCGGCGCCGCACGTCAAGGAAAAGAAGTCGAAGTGAGCGCTCGGAGCGATGAGCACACCCGAACCGCCGCACGGCTCCGTGCGGCGGTTCGTTTTTTGCGCGTGTGAGTCACGCCGTCGGGCCGGCGCGGTAATCCGTCTTGTACCAAGGGACTGGGGCGGATAAACGACCACGCGCTCCGATTCCGAACGCGCCGAGGACCGTATGCGGCCGAGCCGAAGGCAGATGATCTGGACCCTCGCGGTCGTTCCGGTGGTCGCGGTGCCGGTCGTGTACGCGGCCCTGCGCCCCGCCCATCTCAGGAATTTCGGTGAGGTCCGGGCGGGCGTGCTGTACCGCAGCGGGCAACTCACCCCGGCCGGGTTCGAGCGCGTGCTGAACGAACGGGGGATCAGGACGATCATCACGCTCCGCCCCGAACGTGACGGGGAGAAGGCCGACACCTGGGAAGAGGAAGTGGCCCGGGCCCGTGGCCTGAAGTACGTTCGCGTGGCCCCGCGCGAACACGACGACGCGTGGCTCGATCGCATGGCCGAGCAGGTCCTGACGATCATTGACGACCCGGCCAACCATCCGGTCCTGATGCACTGCATGGCCGGGCGCGACCGCACGGGCACGATGTGTGCGGTCTACCGGATGGAGTTCGACCGCTGGACGGCCGAGCGGGCGGCGGCTGAAATGCAAACGTTCGAGTTCGATCCGAACAAGGACGTCCCGGCGAAGGCTTACGACCGGTTCGTCTTGGGTTACCGGCCGAGGTGGGCACGAACCGAGGGCCAGAAGAAGTAGTCAGCCCGGAGCCAGCAGGGTTCGCTCGCTCGCGCTCACGGGCTTGATTCAACGCTCCCCGGACTGTATGCCCCCGGCCGCGCCCGAGCGATGGGCTCGGGCGCCGGACCCGGAGGTGTTTATGGCCGCCTGTCGCTACGCCATTCGCTCGTCGTTACTGCTCGTCGCGGTGTTGCTGGGGCACACGAGTTCGGCCGCGGAACCCCCGATCGCACAACCTGTTACCGTTCGAGAAGTGAGTTACTCCGGGGCCGATCATCTGAGTAAGAGCGAACTCCGGGAGCTGACCGGTGTCCGCCCCGGCGATCCCATGAACCCCAAACGGAACGAACTGGGGCGACAGGCGCTTCTTCGCAAATACCAGGAAGAGGGGCGCTTCTTCGCGAGTGTCGAACTGGTCGAGGGCCGCACGCCGTCGGACACACGGGTCGCGTACGAAATCGTGGAGGGGCCGATCGTCAAGGTCGCCGAGGTACAGTTCCGTGGTAACCGGAACGTCGCTGCGGAGAAACTGCTCGCGGCCAAGCGCGCCACTGGGGCCATCACCGGCAAAACGTTCCGACCGGGCGCCATTGAGGCCGATGTGAAGGCGCTGGCCGGTTGTTACCGCGAATGCGGGTTCACGGGCACAAAAGTGACACCGGAGGTCGTTCGGTCCTCGGATCCGAGCAAAGTCACGATCGTGTATCACGTCTCCGAATCCAATTAGCGCATCGCTTCGGACCCGGAAAAGGGCCACCGGCAACCGCCCGGGATTTCAATCCCGGGCCGTGCGTTCGCGCTGTTGGGGTTGAAACCCGTCGGCGCGACCGCTTACCATGCCCGTTCTGCTGACGGCGGCCTTGCGCGGGTAGAGCGCCGGGACACAGCCGCCGCGGTCGCACGGATGCGGGACACATGCCGACGATCAACAAGCGCTTTCTCCTCAAGCTTCTCCTCGTCCTGCTCGCCAGCAGCGGCGCGCTGGTCGCCGCGCACGCGGTCCAGGCCCGCCGCATTCCGGCGGCACTCAAACTCCAATCCGATCGCGCCGCCGAGGCCGGGAAACTCGAGGTCGCCGTCCACTACTTGCGGCAGTACCTGGAGTTCTACCCGGACGACGTCGAGAACCTGGTCCGGCTCGCCGACCTGCTCGAGAAGCGGAGCCCGACCGAGAAGGGGCGGTCGGACCTGCTCTTCCTCTACGACCGCGTTCTCAACCTCGACGCGGACCGGTACCCGATCCGCCGCAAGGCACTGGACATCAGCCTCAAAATCGGCCGGTTCTCGGACGGCGTCACGCACGCGGAGGCGCTGCTGAGGGCGTTCCCGGACGAGGCGGAACTGTGGCAGCAACTCGGGGCCGCGCAGGCCGGGCGCAACGAACTCGATCAGGCGCGCACGTGCTACGAGAAGGCGATCGACTGCGCGCCGGAGGACCTGCTCGGCTACCGGCGGCTGGCGCAGTTCGTGTGGCAGGACCTGAACGACGACGGCGGCGCGCGCAAGGTCCTCGACGACATGGTGAAGGCGCTGCCGCAGGACCCGGAAGCGTACCTGATCCGCGCCCGGTTCGAGACGTACACGGCGGAGGAGATGGGCGTGGCGCAGGTCGGGCGGGGCGACCTCGGGCGGGCCACGCGCGACCTGCGGCGCGTCCTCGAACTCGACCCGGAGAACGCGGAAGCGTGCCTGCTCTTGAGCGAAATCATGCAGCGGAACCGCAACCTCGCCGCGGCCCACGCGCTGCTCCGCGACGCGGTGTCCGTGTACCCGCGGGAGCTGAAGTTCGTCCGCAGCCTGTCGTGGCTGGAACTGATCCGCGGGAACACGGCCGCCGCGATCACCGTTCTGGAGGACGGCCTGAGGGCCATCCCCGACGGCTTCGACCTGATGGTCCCGCTGGCCGACCTGCTCGTGCAGCAGGGCGACACGGCCCGCACCGCGGAGATCCTCCAGCAGCTGGAGGAGCGCCGGGCCCCGGCCTCACAGATCAAGTACCTGAAGGCCCGCGTGAAGATGCGCGAGCAGCAGTGGCCGCAGGCGGTGGCGATGATCGAGTCGCTCCGCGCGGAGACCTCCGAGCTGCCGGGGCTGGAGATGCAACTCAATTTGCTCGCGGCCGCGTGCTTCCAGAAGCTCGGCGACCAGGCGGCCGAGGAACAGGCGTACCAGCGGGTGACCGGCCGGGACGCGCGGAACGTGCTCGCCCGCATCGGGCTGGGCAACCTGTACATGAACGCCGGGCGGTTCGAGGACGCGGCGCGCGAGCTGGACGCCGCGGTCCAGTCCCCGTACGCGACCGGCGTGGTCGTCACCCAGTGGCTCCGGCTCCGGACGCGGCTGCTGTTGAACGGCTCGTCCGACGGCGACTGGCAGAAGCTCGAGGCGGCCACCGGCTTGTACGGGCCGCGGTTCGGCCGCGGGGCGACCGAGCCCGTGCTGCTCCGGGCCGAACTGATGGCCGCCCAAGGGCGGCTGACGGACGCGGTCCGTCTGCTCCGGGCCGAGACCGGTGTGCGCGCCGCCGACCCCGCCCTGTGGGGCGCGCTCGCCCTGCTGACCGCCGACCTGCGCGGGACGGCGGCCGGGCTGGTGGTTGTGGACGAGGGCCAGGCCGCGGCCGGCGACTGCCCCGATATCCGCCTCGCGCGCGCCAACCTGTACGCCCGCGAACCGGGCCGCATTCGCCCCCTCGATTCCCTCGGCGAGCGCATTGAGAGCTGGCCGGAGGCCGAGCAGGTCCGCCTGCTGTCGGGGCTGGTCGAGGTGTACGACCGGCTCGGCGATCAGGCGAACGTGGCCCAAATGTTGCGCCGGATCGTCGCCCGGCAGCCGGCCAACGTGGCGATGTGGCTCCGGCTGCACGACCGCTCCGCGCCCGGCGACGCGGCCGCGGCCGCGGCCCGGTCGGCGCTCGTCAAACTCGAGGGCGAGACCGGGCCGTCGGTGCTGCTGTGCGACGCGCGGGCCGCGGGCGCGGCAGACGCCGCGAGAATCGTTGGGCAGCTCGTCAAGGTGTTCGGCGAGAACCCGACCCGGACCGACGCGTGCCTCGCGCTCGCGCGCCTGAAGCGGCTCGCCGGTAACGAGGCCGCCGCGGGTGCCCTCACCGAGCGCGCGTTCCTCCTCGAACCCACGCGGTACGAAACCGCGGAGACGCTGGTTTCGCACCTGGCCCGAACGGGCGCCACCGATCGCCTGTCGCTACTGCTGACCCGGCTCGCGGCCGACCCGCGGTGGGCCGGGGAGCCGTTCCGCCGGCTCGTCGGGCACGTCCTTCCGGCGGTGCCTGCGCCGGTGGCCGCGGCCCTTCTGACCCTCTGTCGCCCGCTCGTCGAGCGCGAACCGGGCGGGGGCGCGTGGGCGGCGGAGCGCGCGGCGGCGCTCAAACTGCCGGACGCCCTCGCCCGGCTCGACGAGGCCGTCAACCGGCCGGGCGCGACGACCGACGACTGGCTCCGCAAGGCCCTGTTCGTCTCGACGGACCGTCCCGCCGCGGGGCCGGAGGTGCTGAGCGCGGCGAAGTCGAAACTGACCCGCTCGGCGCACGCCGAGCTCGTCGCGGTCTACGCCGACACGTCGGCCGGGAGCACGTTCGTTCCCCGAGCCGAGACGCCGGAGGAAAAGCGCCTACTCGTTCAGGCCCGGATCTCGGTGAAGCTCTCCCGGGCGAAGCAGGCGGAAGCCGGGAAGGTGCTGGAAGAGTTTCTCGCGGAGAGCGACACGGCGCCGGCCGATGCCGACTGGGCGCGCCGCAACCTCGCGATGATCTACGCCGCCGGCGGGACGCTGGACGACCGCACCCGCGCGATGGGGCTGCTCGCGAACGTGAAGATCAACGGGGCCGCCAAGGTTTCGGACCTGCGGGCCACGGTGAGCGTGCTCGCCACGCTGGCCCGGTACCTCGAAGGGCCGGACCGGCGGAAGGTGCTGGCGCAGGCGACCGAAGCCCTCGAGATCGTGTACAAATCGAGCGGCGCGCCGACCGACCTGTTCGCGCTGTCGCAACTGTACCGCGCCGCGGGCAACCGTAAGATGGTGCGCGAGCTGCTCCAGAAGCTGCTCGGCCGCGACCCGGCCGAGCTCGCGCGGGACCCGTCTTACGCCCTGTACCTGACCGCCGCACTCGAAGAACTGGTCGAGGACCGCGAGTTCGCGGCGGCCGGGGCGTTCGCGGGCAAGCTCACCCAGATGCGGGTCACCGACTTCAAGTCGCTCGCGGCGATCGCGCGGTACGAAGCGAAGGCCGGCAACCCGCGTAAGGGGCTCGCGGTCGCCGAAGAGTTCGCCCGCCTCGGGGACGCGAGCGCCGGCGATTACCTGATGCGCTCCGCCCTCGTGGCCGAACTGCTCGACGAACTGAGCCGGTTGCCGAACGTGCGCGGCACGCCGCCCGGGCACGAGATCGCGACCGCGGCCGGGGACCGGTTCGCCGCCATCGTGCCGACCCGGCCGGAAGCGATCATCGGCATGGCCGGCGTGCTGGGCGCCGACGGGCGGGCGACCGAAGCGTTCGAGCGGATCGAGCGCCTCGACCGCTATTTGCCCATCCGGCTGCGGGCCAGCGCCGGCATCGCCATCGTCCGGGGCGGCCCGGTCACGGACGCACAGGCCCAGGTGATCGAGAAGTGGCTCGACGCGTGCCTCGCCGAGGAACCCGATTCCGCGCCGCTGCTCCTCAACAAGGCCGAGTTCCAGGCGCTGCGGGTGAAGCTCGCGGACGCCGCGGCCACCTTCGAGCAGGTGCTCAAGAAGGAGCCGCGCAACGTGGTCGCGCTGAACAACCTCGCGTGGCTCATGGCGGCCGCGCCGGAGACCTCCCAGAAGGCGCTGGAACTGGTCGCGCTCGCCACCCGCGAGGGTGGGCTCACGGGCGACTTGCTCGACACCCGCGCCCGGGTGCGGATCACCCTCAAGCAGTTCAGTGAGGCCGAGCGCGACCTGGCCGAGGCGATCAGCCACGACCCGACCGCGCTGCGGTGGTTCCACGTCGCGGTGCTCCGGACGCGTCAAACCACTCCTTCGCCGGAAGAAGCCGGAAAAGCGTTCAAGGAGGCGAAGCGCCGCGGGCTCGACGCGCGGAACATTCACCCGGCCGACATGAAAACGTACCAGGCACTGGAAGCGGCCACGGTCGAGAAGTGACAGCGGGACGGGATTGTCGTCCCCCGCCACCAGCGTGAGCCCGCCGGTGCTTCGAGTTGCGAAGCACCGGCGGGCTCACGCCGTGTTGTCGGTCGCGGTCGAGGAGGCTTTGCGACGAGGCCCGACGGCCAGTGGTTACGCGGATCGGCGCAAGCGGGAACCGCGTGGGTGATAGGCCGTCGGGCTCGCGTGCAAAGCCACGCTCGACCGCGGCCGACAACCATTGCGCAAGCGAACCCCGCCCGCCCGGGCGGTAGGTGGCGCGGCTACCCCGTACACGGATCGGACTCACGCGGTCAGCAGTACAGGCGCCGCACAGGTCCATTGTGGCGCCACCCCCCGCCCGGGCGGGCGGGGTTCGCCCGTGCAGACTGGGGCCGCACTTGGTAACGCGTAACTCCGGCGGGCTCACGCCGCCTTTTTCATCTTGCGCGCTTCGCCGAACACATCGATCAGTGCCCGGTAGTGGTGCTCGAAGGTCCACTTGGTACCGGTCTGTCGCGCGCTGCTCGAGGCTTCCGCGCGGTAGGAGCGGTCGGTGAACCGGTACATCGCCGCGGCCAGTCCGGCCGCGTCGTGCGGGTCGTCGATGACGATCCCGTCGCTCGGCGGGGTCAGTAACTCGCTCGCCCCGTTGTAGCGCGTGGTCACGACCGGGAGCCCGCACGCGAGCGCCTCGAGCGCGACGAGCGAACACGGGTCGTAGAAGGTGGGGTGGACGAGGAAATCGGCCGCGAAGTAGCAGTCCTTCGGGTCGGCCCGGTGCCCTAGGAACCGCACGCGGTCCGCGACGCCGAGCCGTTCCGCCTGCTTCAGGTACCGGCCGTATTTCGGGTGCCCGACGATCACCAACTTGAACGGCCTGTCGCGCGGCACGCGGGCGAGCGCGGTCAGCAGTGGCGAGAGCCCCTTGAGTCGGTAGTTCATCGCGACGAAGAGCCCGACCGTCTCTTCCGGGAACACCATCCACCGGCCGCGCTCCTCGTGGCGCCGTTTGAGGCGGTCCTCGGCCGCGAACCGCATCGGGTCGATCGCGCTCCGCACCACCCGCACCGATTCCGGCGGCACGCCGTAGTACTGCTCGAAGTGCTTCCGGACCATGAAACTGTTCACGATGACGAGCGGGCGCGTGGGGCCGAGGTACTGCTTGCGTTCGAGGCGCGCGAACGACCACGCGGCCGGGTCGAACCACTTGCCGAGGTCGGCGACCCCGCGCTCGAAGCCGTTAGCGAACTTGAGCCGGTTGTGGGCGGCGCTGGCCGCGTGCAACCCGCCCTGCGGGTAGAGGACGTCCTGGCCCCAGGTCTTGTCGAAGCCGATGCTCACATCGTGGGTTTGGTTCCGCAGGGCCGTTTCGCAGGCGGTGCCGAACCGCCACGGGCGCAGGAACCGCGGGCCGCTCGGGACGTCGATCCGGTGGTAGTGCGTAGCGGCGGGGAGCGCGGCCGCGTCCCAGCGGGCCGCGTACAGGTGGACGGCGTGGCCGTCGCGCGCGAGCCGGCGGGTGAGGTCGCCGATGTACGTCTCCGCCCCGCCGCGGGCCGGGAGGACGCTTTCGTAGCAGAGGGCAATGTCCATTTAAGCCGCGCTCCGTTGCCGATCGTAGGGCACCGCCGCCGGTTTTCTCAGGTTGTGCCCGCGGTACAGTTGCCACTTCCACCGCACGAGCGGGCGTAGCCATTCGCCCGGGCACTTTCCGCCCGGCCAGTCGCGGCGGTACAGCTTCCAGAACCGCACCCGGTCGCGCGCCGTCACGCCCTCGACTTCCGAGGAGAAGAGGAGCTGCGCGAGATCCTTCACTTGCCACCACGCACCGGTAACAGCGTGCCGCTGGAGCCGGTGGAAGTCGATCATCGCCACGCGCCGCGTCCAGTCGCCCGGAGCGGTTCGGGTGAGCGCTTCGGGAATGTAGAAGTGGCAGAAGTACAGGTCCTTGTGGAACACGTTGCGGCGGTGCAGTTCCCGTGCGAGACGGGCGAGTTCGGCGAGCAGGCCGCGCTTCCAGCGGGCGAACGCACGCGCGTCGAGCGTGCGGAACGCGAGCGGAACCGCCTCGTGCAGCGGCAACATGCCGTGCAGTTCTTCGACCGCGAGGAACCCCTGGAGCCGGCCCCACGGGCCGACGAACTGCCCGGCGGCGACGGGCCGCGGAACGGGGAACCCGTGCTCCTTCGCCCAGCACAGCCGCTGCCACTCCTGGAGCCCCGGCGACCACGCCCGGTTGGGGAACAGGGTCGCGAGCAGGCCGTGCCAGCGGGACAGCTCGAAGTGGCGCTTCAGATAGACGCTGAGCGTGTCGCGCCCGTCGGCGAAGATCTTGCGCCCGATCGAGCGGCCCTGCTTCTGGTGGCCGCGATCGGTGAGGGGTTCGGCCATCACGCGGTCCGCCCAGCCCTCGCCCGCGAACCGGTCCCAATCGGCCTGGCGCCGGACCAGGCGCACGCCCCGGCGCAACCGCCGCCAGAGTGACGACACCGGATCGCCGACCGCCGGAGCGAGTCGGGAGAGGCTGATCGCGGGCGTGCGGCACGAGGTCGGCTTCATTCCACCCCCRGCAGTCGGGCCACGGCGCGGAGGTCGCGCCGCCGGGCGGTCGCTCCGACGCGGCGGGCGATGCGCACCGCCCGCGGGTCGGCGACCGACACGCGGCCGGCTTCTACCGTGAAGGCGGTCCTCGCGTCAAGCAGCACACACCCGGCGGCGTGAAGTTTCCCCAGACACTCGACGGCCGACTCGAATGCCGTCTGACGGTCCGAAGAGCCGGCCGTCCGGCGCCAGCGGCGCAGCGCCGTACCGGGCGGCGTTTCGTGTAGCGCGAACCACTCGGCACTTGTCGCACTCACGAGCCGCTGTCCGAACGCGAGGAGCGGCGGTGCCGGCACGCCGTACCGTGCGAGG
>BFBZ01001660.1_pt1 | contig 14130 bp, 11 predicted proteins | sample 1888401 | NCBI WGS metagenome assembly BFBZ01 (sample SAMD00112614, study PRJDB3348) | symbiont metagenome | host: Chara braunii | reverse complement strand
GGACGGCAAGCTCGTCGTCGCCGGCGGGCGCCCCGGGCAGGAAGGCGATGTGCGCGTGTACGACCTCACGGCCAAGGGAAAAACGACAGGAGGGGGTGCTAAGGGGGAACCCGCGGGGGGGGCCCCCTCCAAAGAGGATGGGGTTGAGCTCCTCGATGGCGTGAATGACAAGACCGTTCTGGTGAAGCATTTGTTCGACGTGGAGGACTCGGTGCTGTGCCTCGCGATCACCTCCGATGGCAAGACGCTCGCGGCCGGCGGGTGCGACCGCACCGTGCGCGTGTTCGATCTCTCCGAAGGGGKGGACAAGGCGAAGCTGGCGCAGACGGTGGAGAACCACGCCGACTGGGTACTGGGCTGTGCTCTCTCGGCCGATGGCAAGTACCTCGTCACCGCGGGCCGCGACAAGACGGCGAAGGTGTGGGACCTGAGGGCAAAAGAATCGGTCGTCACGTTCCCGGAACACCAGAACATCGTGTACGCCGTCGCGGTGAAGGCCGACGGCAGCGCCGGGTTCTCGGTGGGGGCCGACAAGCAGGTCCGCACATGGAAACCGAACGGCGAGGGCAAGCAGGTGAAGAACGCCGGCGGGCACGGGGACGACGTGTTCAAGATCGTCGCCAACCCGAAACAACCACTGCTCGCGACGTCCAGCGCCGACAAGACGGTGCGGCTGTGGAACCTGGACACGCTGGCCGCGGGCAAGTCGCTGGCGGGCCTGACGGACTACGTGTACACGGTAGCGTTCAGCCCCGACGGGGAACTCGTGGCCGGCGGCAGCTACGACGGCAGCGTCGCGGTGTGGAATGTGAAGGACGGCGCGCTCGTGAAGGCGTTCAACGCCAGCCCCGGTTTCGTCACCAAGGAACCCGAGCCGAAGAAGAAGTAACGCAAGAGAAGGATCAGAAGAACAAAGAGCCGCAGATTAACGCAGAGAGCGCAGATCAAAACAAGAAAAACGTCTTGTTTTGATCTGCGCTCTCTGCGTTAATCTGCGGCTCTTTCTATCTTATTTTCTGCGGCTCTCACTCTTTCGCGCGATCGGTCAGCCCCTTCGCCTTGCGGACCAGTTCCACGAACTCCTTTCGGTGGCCGTTCGGATCGTAGCCGCTCGCGCCTGTTGCCCGTTCGATCACGGCGTCGAAGTTCGAGTCACCCTTGAAGGGCGAGTCCCGCAGCACCAGCCCGAACTCCGCCACCGCCGCCGCGAACCGGAAGTCTTCGCTCCCCCGCGCCTGGCCCGCACCCGTGAGAACGGCGACCCGCTCTTTGCTCTGCTCGCCGTCGGGGTGCTTGTACCGCATCTTCACCGTCAGCCACTCGTCGGTGTTGCCGGTGGTCTTGGCCGGCGTCTGGTATTTGTGCGCGTCCACCGAGGGTAGATCGATGCTCACGCCGACCGGAACGATCTCGTACAGCGCGGTGACCGTGTGCCCGCTCCCGATGTCGCCCGCGTCCTTCGCGTCGTTCTTGAAGTCCTCCTGCTTCAGCAGTCGGTTCTCGTAGCCGAGGAGGCGATAAGCCGACACTTTCGCGGGATTAAACTCGACCTGGAACTTCACGTCCTTCGCTACGCAGACGAGCGCGCCGCCCTGCTCCACGAACACCTTGCGTGCCTCGTCGATGGAGTCGAGGTAGGCGTAGTGGCCGTTGCCGTGGTTCGCGAGCATTTCGAGTTCCTGGTTCTTCAAGTTGCCCATGCCGAAGCCGAGAACCGTGAGAAACACGCGGCTGGCCCGCTCCTTCTCGATGAGTTGCTTCAACTCGCTCTCGTTGTGGGCGCCGACGTTGAAATCGCCGTCGGTGCAAAGGATGACGCGGTTGGCGCCGCCCTCAATGTACGAGCGCCGGGCCATCTCGTAAGCGAGTTGGATGCCGCCTTCACCGTTCGTGCTGCCGTTGGCGTTCAGGCTGTTGACCACGGCGCGGATGGCCTGTTTGCGATCGCCGCTGGTCGGTGTGAGCTTCAACCCGGCCGAGCCCGCGTAGGTCACGATGGTCACGCGGTCCCGTTCGGTCAGTTGGTCGATGAGCAGGTTCAGGGCGCGTTTCACGAGCGGCAGCCGGTTCTCCGACGACATCGAGCCGGAGGTGTCGATGAGGAACACCAGATTGCGGGCCGGCATTTCGGAGCCTTCGAGCGATTTCGCCCGCACCCCGATCCGTGCCAGCTTGTGTTCGGGCTTCCACGGACACGGGGCGATTTCGAGGTTCAACGAGACCGGCGCGTCGCCGGACGGGGCCGAGTAGCGGTACGGGAAGTAGTTGACCAGTTCCGCCAGCAGCACCGCGTCCTTCGGCGGCAGCGTGTTTTGCTGAGTAATGAAGCGGCGGACGTTCGAGTACGACGCCGTGTTCACATCGGCCGAGAAGGTGGACAGCGGTTCGACGAGCGGCGAGCGGAACTCGTTCTCCACGATCGCGCCGTAGGTTTCGGCGTTCATCTTGTTGAAGTCGCCTGGGGCAGCCTCCATGGCGACACCCTGCTTGGCCGCCCCTCTGGGGGCGCCGGCATCTCCGCAACCGGTGAGACCGAGTGGCAGCGCGCCGAAGCCGAGGGCCAGCGCGACCGCGTGTACGTACCGCATCCGTCGCCCGTTTGGGCTAATCTGGGACATGACGATCTCCGCAACGTAATTGAGAAACGGCCCAACGACTTGCTGATGAACTGAGCCCGTTGCGTGCGGTTTATTCCCGAAGGAAAAATCTGCCGGCGCAAACGCGGGGCCGGGGTCCGTTGTTCCACCGGTACGCCGCCATATTGCCTCCCCGTTCGAGGGCGCGTCCATGCCACCCGTTTCCGCTCCGCAACCGTTCTCGGTACGCGGAGCCGCTCGCATCATCGACTGGCGCCTGGTCGCCGCGGTGGGCCTACCGCTCTGGGCCTTCCTCGTCGGCGTCGTGGTGATGCACAAGTCCCGGCCATCGACCGCCGCGGTTGCGGTGGCCGAAGACGCGGCTGTCACGGAATCGGCGGGGCAGCCACCCGCTTCCGCAATTGTCGAAACGATTCCGGCCCCGCGTGAGGTGGTCGTTCGCACAGAAGTCGTGACGGTCCCGGTCGTTGTGCCGATCCCAACGTCCGGTATGCCGATGAGTGCGGACCCGGCCGGTGCGGCGGACTTCAAGTTGCCCGTGAGCGAAGTGGTGTCCACGGACCGCTGTCAGACGTTCGACACGAAGATCCGCTTCCACCCCGGGCTCCCGGAGGCCGCAGAGGAGTCGAAGACGTCCAAGAAAATGCTCCTGGTGCTGCACATCTCTGGAAACTTCGACGACCCCGGATTCACGTGAAACAACGCACAAGCCCTCCGTGAGGGGGCTCTGTCTGACGATGCGGTCGGTCGGTTCGTGGCAGACAACTTCGAGGCGACGTACCAGAAAGTCGGGACGTTCCAAATTGTGGACGGGGTGAAGGTTGGCGGGAACGTAGCGAGCTACTTCTGCCTGAGCGACGGAACCGTGATCCACGCGGTCGCCGGTCCGCTGAACGCGCGGCAGTACCTTCAGGAACTGCGGTGGGCCGTCGATCTGCGGAAACTGGCCGCGAGCGAGTCGGGCGGCAGCATCGCGAAGTACCGCGCCGTCCTCCGCAAGGGGCACCTCGAACGGCTGGCGGGGATCGGGGGGGGGCACCAGAACGGGCTACCGGCTATCGCCGCCGGCCCACCACCAGTGCCGACGGTTGCCCCGCTCCGTCCGAAAAACGGCCGCGTACTCGACAACCAGGGGCAGGTTCACACGCTCCTCGCGCACTATCCGCTTCCGAAGATCCAGCAGCTCTACACGATCGTGTTCGAGGACGTGCTGAAGGAGAAGGTGTCCACGCTCCCGGTTGTCACGAAGTGAACCGTTCCGACCCGTAACCCGCGTGCGCCGAATCGGCGCACGCGGGTTACTGAATTTCTTTGGGTTGATGTGCGCCGCTGACCGTTCGCCCGGTCTCGTCTACGATACCGTTGCCAACACACCGCAACGGAGTCTACCCGTGCCCGCCACCGCGACCCAGACACTGACCGACCGCTACACCGCGGCGTTCGCCGGCTCGAAACAACGGTTCGAAACCGCGAAGGGAATCTTCCCCACGGGCGTGACCCACGACGCCCGGATGATGGACCCGTTCCCGGTGTACATCACGCACGCCAAGGGCGCGCACAAGTGGGACGTGGACGGCCACCAACTCACGGATTACTTCGTCGGGCACGGCTCGCACCTGCTCGGCCACTGTCCCGCGGACGTGGTGCAGGCCGTTCAGGACCAGATGACGAAGGGAACGCACTACGGGGCGTGTCACGATCTGGAAATCGAGTGGGGGCAACTCGTTCGCAAGCTGGTCCCGAGTGCGGAGCGCGTGCGGTTCACCGGTAGCGGGACCGAAGCAACCCTGATGGCACTGAGGCTGTCGCGGCTCTACACCGGGCGGCCGAAGTTCCTCAAGTTCCACGGGCACTTCCACGGCTGGCACGATTACGTCGCCGTATCCGCCGACTACCCGTATGACGCGCCCGGTGTGCCCGGCGTCCCGGACGACGTGGCCCGGCACTGCGTCGCGGTGCCGCCGAACGATCTGAACCGCGTGGAGGACGCGCTGAAGGCCGATCCCGACATCGGCGCCGTGATCCTCGAACCGACCGGCGGCCACTGGGGCGCGGTGCCGATCCGCGGGCCGTTCCTCAAGGGGCTCCGAGAGGTGTGTTCGCGGCACGGTCGGTTGTTGATCTTCGACGAGGTCATTACCGGGTTCCGGGTCGCGCCGGGCGGGGCGCAGGCGCTCTACGGCGTCACCCCGGATCTGACGTCGCTCGCGAAGATCCTGGCGGGCGGGTTACCTGGCGGGTGCGTCGCGGGGCGGGCAGACGTGCTGGCGTTTATCGAGCCGCGGGCGGGCAAGCCGAAGATGAAGCACCCCGGCACGTACAACGCGAACCCGTTGTCAGCGGCGGCGGGGGKGGCCACGCTCAAGCGCATCGCGACCGGCGAGCCGTGCGAGCGTGCAAACGCCGCCGCGCGCCGGCTCCGCAACAGGCTGAACGAACTGTTCGAGGCCCGCGAGTGGCCGTGGGTCGCCTACGGCGACTTCAGCATGGTCCGCGTGGTGCCGAACTACCAGGGCGCGCGCCCGAGCCCAACGGCGAGCGACAACGACTGTCTGGTGCCGTTCGACGGCGACGTGAACGCGCTGGACGGCGCGAAGAACATGAAGGCGTACTACGCGATGCGCCAAGCAATGCTGCTGAACGGAGTCGACTGGTGGGGCTTCGCGGGCATGACGTGCTGCGACCACACCGACGCGGTGATCGACCACACGCTGACCGCGTTCGAGCTGAGTGTTGAGATGTTGCGAGCAGAGGGGCTGGGGTAATTCAGGGGGGGGGCAGGCTGCATTACGCCGCACGCATTCCGATCGTTGACTGAGCAGAGCACGATGCGGTGGATATCACCACACCATCCGTGGAGCAGAAGTCACGGCCCCCCGCTCTCGGTGCGCAGATCGGGAACCGCGTGAGATCGGGATCGGAGGTGAGACGGGGCGGCGTGATCGCGGGGCGTTGGATATCGATCTTCTGCGGCTGGCGCCTGTCCGGCGGAGTTCCGCGTCGCGCCGACCGCACTCTCACATTCGGCCGCGTCGAACGGCCACAGCACGAACGCGGCCGACCCGAGTCAAGGGGACGGATCCTTTTCCCCTCACGTCGCATCGTTTCAGCCCCACCGTCGAGTGCGCCCGCCCCCCAGATTTACCTCTTCGGAATTGAACGAAACCGGGTGTCGGGGTCAGATTTTCTCCCCTAAATCGGTGTTTGACAGGCGCCCGCGCGGCGATTAACATCGCGTCAACAGCTTGTTTGCAAACTGCGGCGGCAACGAGTCGCGCGCACACTTGTAATTTTAACAGTTTAATTTTACATTCACAAACCGCTCATAAGCACACAACACAGAATTAATTGCCCTTCAGCCACGCGTCGAAAATGGCATATCGAACATTATTCATGCGACGACTGGCGAATAGGAAACAGATGCGAGAAAAGGTCGCACAGGAGAGGGCCGTAATGGACAAGCTGGACAGCCTGTGGAACTACTGTTTCGAGCAGCGGGAGAGTGGTCGCCACGCCACGACGGTCGGCATAACAGTATCGAATTTCGTTGTCACAATCGCCGGCGTCTTGTTCGCCTACATGGTGAGTGAGAAATTCGCCCAGTCCACGATTCCCATTGCCATATTCATGTTTTTCCTGGGAGCCTACGGTGTGCTCGCAATCTTGAAAACGCACGAACGCACCGAGATGTTTTATACGCGCTCGAGAAAGTGCATTGAGAAAATCGACGATATCCTCGGAGAGAAACTGATCGGTAAAATCATTAGCGACGCTTCGGACCTACATAAAAAACAGCACAGCATCCCGGAAAAATTTAAGCTCCGGCACGTGCTGATTTCATTACACCTATTCATAGTCACCCTAAGCGTTTTTTGTATTATTTACTCGCTGGCAAAGTAAAGGGACTAGCGGATAAATGCTGTCATCTTTTGCGTTCCGAATCAGGTGCGTCCTGTGCGGCACTCGCCTTCACAGATCGGTACAAATCATCAATTGCCGATCCGTTTTCATTGGCAGGCGAGTGCGTGTGCACCCGTTTGTGATTTTGAAGGGATCGCCGCCGGGAGAAGCCGGGTGCGTCGTCATCGGCGACGACGTTGTAATAAAGAAAGGCGCGTATATAACATCATCATTAGGCAAGATTTCCATCGGATCACATTGCCACATAGGCCACAACGTATGGCTGGGAGGCAAGGGCGAAATATCGATTGGTGACAACACGATGATTTCCATCAACACCGTGGTCGTATCCTCGAATCACGATTATTCCCAAATCTCTCTTCCCTACCACAAAAACCGTGAAATATCGAAACCCATAACGATCGGCCGGGACGTCTGGATCGGGGCCAATTGCACTATTTTGCCCGGCGTCCGCATCGGCGACGGCGCGGTTGTCGGTGCGGGATCGTTAATTAACAGCGACGTTGCCGAAAACGCCTTGGTGGTCGGCAACCCACAGCGCGTCGTTAAGATCATACGCAGAGATATTTAGCGTCACGGCCCGGCTTGGTGCTTGATAATACTATTGTGCCGCTGCTTCTCGCAGCGCCGGATCGGTTCTTACAGCGATCGGCCATCAACGCATCCCCTCACGCCAGAACGTCCTTCACCACCGTTCCCGCGACGTCGGTCAGACGGAAGTCGCGGCCGTTGTAGCGGTACGTCAGTTTCTTGTGGTCGAGGCCCATCAGGTGCAGCACGGTGGCGTGGAAATCGTTGACGCTCACGCGGTTCTCGGCTGCCTTGAAGCCGATCTCGTCGGACGCGCCGTAGCTCGTGCCGCCCCTCACCCCGCCGCCGGCCAGCCAGTAGGTGATCGCGTGCGGGTTGTGGTCGCGGCCGGCGTTCCCCTTCTGCACGATGGGCAGGCGCCCGAACTCGCCGCCCCAGATTMCCAGCGTGCTGTCGAGCAGCCCGCGCCGCTGAAGATCTTCGAGCAGCGCGGCGATCGGCTGGTCGGTTTCCTGCGCGAMCCCGCCGTGGTTCTTCGCGATGTTATTGTGCCCGTCCCAGGAGAGGTCGTTTTCCATGCCGCCCGAGTAAATCTGCACGAACCGCACGCCGCGCTCGACCAGCCGCCGGGCGATGAGGCACTGCTTCGCGAAGTGCGTCGCCTTCGGGTTGTCGAGCCCGTAAAGCTTCTGCGTTTCCTTCGTCTCTTTCGCGAGGTCGAGCGCGTCCGGGGCCGCCATCTGCATCCGGTACGCGAGTTCGTATGACTCCACGCGGGCGGTCCAGTCGGCCTCACCCGGATGCTTCTCCGTGCCCTTCTTGTTCAGCTTCGCGAGCAGGTCGAGCTGGCTCCGCTGGCGCTCCGAGGTGACGTCCGTTGGCCGCGTGAGGTTGTCGATCGGCTCGCCCTGCGGTTTGAACGCGGTGCCCTGGTACACGGTCGGGAGGAACCCGGCGCCCCAGTTGAGCGAGTGGCCCTTCGGGATGCCGCGGCCGAGTGTGTCGTACATCACGCAAAACGCCGGCAGGTCGCGGCTCGCGCTGCCGAGGCCGTAGGTGACCCACGAACCGACGCACGGGTAACCCATCCGCCCCATGCCCGTGTTCATCTTGAACAGAGCCGGGGAGTGGTTGTTGGAATCACTCCAGAGCGAGTGGATGAATGCCATCTTGTCCACGTGCTTCGCCATGTGCGGGAAGAGCTCGCTGACCATTTTCCCGCACTGGCCGTACTTGGCCCATTTGAACGGCGACTTCATCAGCGGCCCGACCTGACCGGTGAAAAACCCGGTGTTCGGGTCGAAGCCCTTCAGCTCCTGACCGTCGCGCTTTTCGAGTTCGGGCTTGTAGTCCCAAGTGTCCACCTGACTCGGGCCGCCGTTCATGAACAGCCAGATGACGGCCTTGGCCGTACCGCCGAAATGCGGCTTCTTGGGCGCGAGCGGGTCTTCGGGTGCGATGGGCTTCTCGTCCGCGCGCAGCAGGTCGGCGAGAGCGAGCATCCCGAATCCGCCACCCGCGCGGCTGAGAAACTCGCGCCGCGAGCGGTAAGCGGCGTCCGGCGACGCAAACAGGCGGGAAAGGTTCAGCATGGTATGGCTCGCAATGGCGGGATCAGGCTTGAGGCTGCGGCGGGAGCATGGCGCGGAGCGCATCAAGGTCCGGGGCGGTTTCAATTGCCTTGAGGAACGCATCAACGGTGACCGGATCTGTGAGCTGGCGAACACGGGGCATCAGCTCCGACCCTTGCGCACCGAACCGGAGTTTGAGGCCGAGTTGGATGCCGTCGAGCCGGCCCTTCACCTCGCCCTGCTCCAGCCAGCCCCGCTCTCGCGGCGTGATAAATGGCATCTGCTTCTCCTTCTCGAAAGCCCGAATGTCGGAGTCGAACTGCTGCGCCTCAACCGGTGGCAGTGCCATCATCCAGTCGATGAGGCGGGCCATCTGGATCAGGTCTGTTGGGCCCATCCCGCGGTCGTGAAGGCGCTTCATGACTCGCAGCTTCCATACTAACCGGTCGGCCGCACTCCGATCCGTTTCGACCGTCTTCAGGTGCGCGAGGATGAACGCTGTGAACGGGTTCGGCGATCGCTCCAGCTCGTCCTCCCGGCCACGCCAGTCCGCTACTTTCACGACCGGGAACGTGAACTTCACCGCACAGCCCCAGCGTCCGGCTTGGTGTTCGGTCGGGCGCCACCCGCGTCCGTGGTCGCCCAGCACTGCGAGGCTCACCGGCATCGAGCCGTATTTGTCTTCCAAACGGTGATTGTACTGGTACATGCGACGCGCCAAGTCGGGATCGCTCTGCGTCTGCACCTCGACGTGAACGAACACGCACTCCTGCTGACCGCCGATGGTCCACACCTTCACCAATTTGTCCACGATCCCGCGCCCGACAACCGCATCCGGCGCGATCTGTTGCAGTTCCTTGTCCTGAAACACCGGTGGCTGGGTCCAATCGACGTCGCGGTCGATGTCCGGGAAGAATAGCTCGACGAACGGGCGGAAATAGAGGTCGAGCGCCTCCTTCCACGGTCCATCGAATTCGGCCGCCGGGTCGCTCACGCATTACTCCGCGTACAGAAACTCGTTCAGGCAGAACAGCACCTGACACAAGTCGGCCAGCGCGGTTTCACGAGCTTGCCCGGTGTGCCCCTTGAGGAACGCGACGGCATCGGCGAGTTCGTCCTTCGTCGGTTCGCGGCACAGTGCGATCGTGTACGCCCGTGTGACCACTTCGGCGTCCGTGGCTTTGCCATCACCCGCCGCGCGCTTGGCGAGCCCGTAGGCCGCGGCCCTCACGTGCGGATTGTTCATCAGGTGCAGTGCTTGCGGAGCGACGGTCGTACTCGATCGTTCACCCACGCCCGTCGTGCCGTCGGGGGCGTCGAAGACGACGAGCGACGGGATCAGCTTGCTCCGCTTCATGGTGAAGTAGATGCTACGCCGCGGGCTCTCTTCCGAGAGCGTGCCGGGACCGTACATCGTTAGGTTGAGCCGCCCACCGACGGCGAGGATGCTGTCGCGGATCACCTCTGCTTGCAAGCGCCGCACCGGTTGCCGCCACACCAGTTTGTTTTCCGGGTCGAGCTTGGCCTTCAGCTCGTCGCGTGCGGAACTTTGCTGGTACGCGGCACTCGTCACGATCAGCTTGTGGATCGGCTTCCGTTTCCACCCGTTGCGAATGAGTTCGCTGGCGAGAAAATCGAGCAGTTCGGGGTGGCTCGGCGGCTCACCGCGAGTGCCGAAATCGCTCATCGTGGCAACAAGCCCGCGGCCGAAGTGTTCGGCCCAGATCCTGTTCACGATCACGCGCGCAAGTAAGTGACCGGCTCCGCTTTCCGTGTCGGTGAGCCAGTTTGCGAAAGCCGTGCGCTGGTAGCTCAAGCGCGAGCCCGAAGGCGCGGGCTTCACCCACTTGGTCTGGGCCTCGGCGTCGGGCATGAGCGTTTGCAGGAACGCAACCGAAGCGACCCCGGACTTCTGCCCGGGGTCGCCGCGGCGGAGGAAGTGCGTTTCCTTCAGGAAGTCGTCGCCCTGCGTGTGCAGTCGGATGGCCGGTAATCCCTCGCTGGAAACGAGCGCCTTCACCTTGTTCGGCTTCGGCGCTTTCGCGAGGTGGTCGCGTTCGTCCTTTTGGAGCTTCAGAAACTCGGCGTCTTGCGGGGCGTACCAGCGCAACAGGACCGCGGTTTGTTCCGGCGTCCGTTTGTCGGCGGGGAGCGCCAGAGCAGTCCGAACGGTTTCCGCGGTCGCGGGGGTGGTGAGTTCGGGCTTCTCACTCGCGCTCACGCTGAACCGCGGGCGGCCCAGGCCGTGACCGGTGTTGTTGTTGAACGACAGCGTGACGGTGAGCTTCGTGCCGCCGGTGAATTCGATCGATTTCTCAAAATCGAACGCGGCGGCGTGGTCCTTGCCGAACTGCGGATCGACGGCCCACGCGCTCGTGGTGTTGTCATCGATCGCGGCCGAAACCGGCAGCCCCTTCTGCTCGAACGTCGCGCGGGCGGTGGTCAGCTTCACGCGCACCGGCGGGACGTCCTTCCGGTTCACCGGTTCCGCCAGCACGCGAATGTCGGACAGTGCGAAGTTGCCGTTGGTGGCCCGACCCGGTCCGCCCTTTACGAGGGACGCGTGCGTGAGCGCTTCCAGACGGAGCGACCGGACACTTTCCAGATCGGTCACCAACTCGAAGGTGAGTGTCTCGGTGGTCGGGTTCTTGCCGGACACCAGCACGCTGCCATCGGCCTGAGTAACGAGCGTCGCGCCGCCGGCCGATTTACTCGCCGCAACCTTTGGCAGCACCCAACCGTCCGCGGGGAGTGGTTTGCCGGCCCGGTCCTTCTCCCACGCCGCAAAACGGCCCGGAAGCTGTTCCTTTTCGAACTTCGCGAGTGCATCCGTGAACCGCTTGTGTTCGGCATCGAACGCGGCCTTTGCGGTCGCGTACTTCGCGGGCTCCAGGTCGAGATCGACTTCCGTGCGCACCGTCGTCGTGAACGCCGCAAGCATGCGGTAGTAGTCGCGGGCGGGAATCGCGTCGTACTTGTGATCGTGGCACCGTGCGCAACCGATCGTGAGGCCGAGGAACGTGGTACCGATGTTCGCGAGTATGTCGTCGAGTTCGTCGTACCGGTGCTTCTCGACCTCGTTCTTGGTGATCTGCGTGCTGTGGACGCCGGCGGCGAGGTAGCCTGTTGCCATTAGCGCCAGTGGGTCATTGGGGCTGGTCTCGTCGCCCGCGAGCTGCCACTTCGCGAACGTGTCGAAGGGCAGATCCGCGTTCAGCGCCTTGATGACGAAATCGCGGTAGTGGTAGGCGGTGGGGCGGTCGTAGTCGTGCTCGAAGCCGTGGCTCTCGGCGAACCGCACGAGGTCGAGCCAGTGTCGCGCCTGTTTCTCCCCGAAGTGTGGAGACGCGAGCAACCCGTCCACCACTTTCGCGAAGGCGTCGGGCGAATCGTCTTTCAGGAACTGATCGACCTGTTCCGGAGTGGGGGGCAGCCCGATGAGGCCGAGATACGCGCGGCGCACGAGTGTGCGTTTGTCCGCTGCGGGGTTCGGCTTGATGTCGGCGGCGTCGAGTTTGGCACGCAGGAAACCGTCAATCGGGTTCTTCAGCTCCGGCCGCGGGTTCTTGATGTCCTTCAAGAGCGGCTGATAGGCCCAGTGTTTCTTGCCTTCGGCGGGCGTGATCTTTTTGGTCCACGCGGTCTCGTCGGTCGCGATGAACGGCTTGTCGTAGGGCGCGCCGAGGTCGATCCATTCGGCGATTCGGGCAATGTCCGCGTCGGGCAACTTGGCCCGCTCGTGCGGCATGTACGGCTCTTTCTGGTGCGCCGTGAGCTGGTAGATCAAGCTCTTCTTGTGGTCGCCGGGCACGACTCCGGCGCCGCGACCGCCGCCCTTGAGGAGCGCTTCGCGGGTGTTCATGTCGAACTCGCCCTCGACGCGCTCGCCGCTGTGGCACTTCACGCACTTTGCTTGGAAGATGCCGCGCACGCTCGCTTTGAAGAGTTCAGTGCCCTTCGCCATTTTCGCGACGTGGTCGGGATCGACCTTGTCCTTGTCTTTGGGCTGCGCGCGGCCGGGCGCGTTGAGCCCCGCAAGGAGCGCCGCGGTGACAGAGACGAAAACGGCTGCGGAGCGGAGAGTGGAAAGGCGCATCAGCGGAGGACCTCGGCAGGCTAGATACCACCGAGGTTACCAGTGCGCGACGCCTGTGGGAAGTGAATGACCAATCACGGCACGGAACATGGTTCAGGCGCGATTCTCGGCTTCATACTTCTTGATGGCCGCCGTGGCTTTCTCCGCGTCCTCGCTTTTCACCCACAGTTCAACGGAGTCGGGTATCGCGCTGCCGAAACTGGCGCTCAGATTCAGCCCGACAACGTTGCTCGAGATACCAGCTTCTTTGAGAGCCTGCTGGTACAGTTCCACCGTGACCACCGGGCCGGAATACACCTTGACCACATCGTGTTCGCCGTGGCTCATGATCGCTCCTGTCAGAGAAGTTGTCGCCGTGTTCATTCTATTCGGTTATTGCCCCGCTCATCGCACTCGCGCAACCGAAATGCCGCGGGTTCGTTGCGGCGCCCTTCGAAAAGATCGGCTCGGATCGAGCGAACGAGCAGGTGGCGAGTAACGACCCACGATTTCGACGAATGGAAAGCGTACAACGAGATGACTGGCCGCGCTGAGGCGTGCGGGAAAGTTCGCTGCGGAAAAATCGTTCGTGGCGAGCGGGGGGCGGAAGCCCCCCCAGGTACCAGAGGCGAACACGAATCATCAGAGACGGCTTCACTGAGTAAACGGAGGCGAACACGGATGTTCCGAAGCGGACTCCGAGAACGACTCGAAGGCACGCGTGAGTTGATGTGGATTCGGGCGGCGTAAGCCCCCCGCTCGCCAAGTCCACTTCCCACTTTTTCCGCCACAGATTAACCTGAGTACGCTCCAAACGAGCCTGAGGAGAGGGCATGACCGAGCCGTCCAGCACGCCGCCACCCGAACCCACACCTGAGCCGGTCGTACCCGCGTCGCGGGTTCTTCCCCTCATGCGCTTGCTCCCGCCCCCGCCGGACGGCACGATTCTGACCCCACCGGAGCCGAGCGAACAACCCCGACGCGCATGGTTCTTCGCCCAAATATGGGCGGAAATGCGGCTCGCGGCGCAGATGTACTTCGACCCGCGGTACCGCGTCAGCCGCACGGCGCAGGTCGCGTTCCCGTTGTTCGCCGTATTGCTCGTGCTGAACTATTTCTTCTTCGCGGTGTGGTTCTCCCTCGCCGTCGTCAGCCCGATTACGGAACGCCTGATCGACGTCGTCCTCGCGGTCCTCGCGTATCGGGTACTGGCCCGCGAACTCGACCGCTACCGGGCCGTTCTCGATTACCTCGCCCGCTACGCCCCCAAATAGCTTCCGGTTTGAGCAACGGAAGCGGAATTCGGAACTCAGAAATGATCCGGTTAGGTGTGAACATCGATCACGTGGCGACCGTGCGACAGGCGCGGCGGGCGAACGAACCGGACCCGGTCGCGGCGGCGGTGCTGGCCACGCTCGGCGGCGCCGACGGCATC
>BFBZ01001658.1_pt1 | contig 14136 bp, 10 predicted proteins | sample 1888401 | NCBI WGS metagenome assembly BFBZ01 (sample SAMD00112614, study PRJDB3348) | symbiont metagenome | host: Chara braunii | reverse complement strand
ACCTTGCGGTTGTTGAAGTAGCTCGGCGCGATCTGGGCGGTCCAATCCATGGTCTCGTTGCTGTCGTCGTCGCCATGGACGTCGTAGGGCGCGGCAAACGGGCCGATCACCTCCATCAGCAGCTCGGTCGTGGTCTGCTGGATCTCGGAGCCCTTGATCTTCAGCACCGAGGACGCCGGATTGGGCTTGCCCTTGCCGTGCTTGCCCTCGTCGGCGACGACGCGCAGTTGCGTCAGCTCGAGCGCCTTCAGCTCGACCTCGCAGGCGGTGAGCTTCTCGCGGAACGACGGGTCCTCCAGCACCGGACGGCCGCCGGATTCGATCTTGCCGGCGAGCTCCTTGATGCGGCGGATACGCTCCTTGGAGACGCCGACGCGGGCGATCCCCGTGCGCTCATTGCCGAGCAGGAACTTGGCGTAGTCCCAGCCCTTGTTCTCCTCGCCGATCAAGTTCTCGATGGGCACTTCGACGTCGTCGAAGAACACCTCGTTGACCTCGTGGCCGCCGTCGATGGTCTGGATCGGACGCACCGTGACGCCCTTCGACTTCATGCTGAACACGATGAAGGAGATGCCCATCTGCTTCTTCGCGGAGGGATCGGTGCGGCACAAGCAGAAGATCATGTCGGCGTGCTGCGCGAGCGTGGTCCAGGTCTTCTGGCCGTTGATGATCCACTTGTCGCCGCGGCGCTCGGCCTTGGTCTTCAGCGAGGCGAGGTCGGAGCCCGAGCCCGGCTCGGAGAAGCCCTGGCACCACCAGTCGTCGACATTGGCGATGCGCGGCAGATACTTCTTCTTCTGCTCCTCGTTGCCGAAGGTGTAGATCACCGGGCCGACCATGCTGACGCCGAAGGCGAGCGGCTGCGGCGCCGGATAGGCCTGCAGCTCCTCGTTGAAGATGTAGTGCTGCACGGAGGTCCAGCCGGTGCCGCCATATTCCTCCGGCCAGTGCGAGACACCCCAACCCTTCTTGTTGAGGATGCGCCACCAGGTCACCATCTCGTCCTTCGACAGATGGCGGCCTTCGATCATCTTCCGCCGCGTCTCCGCGGGCACGTTGTCCCTGAAGAACGCCCGGACTTCCTCGCGGAACGCCTGCTCTTCCTTCGTGAATGCAAGATCCATCGGATCCTCCCGTGTGTATATATTCGTCGACAAATCGAGCTGTCATTCCGGGGCGCCTCGAAGAGGCGAACCCGGAATCCATAACCACCATCGTGAGTATGGATTCCGGGCTCGCGCTCCGCGCGCCCCGGAATGACGAAGACCTATTGCAGCACCTCGAACAGGCCGGCGGCGCCCATGCCGCCGCCGACGCACATCGTCACCACCGCGTACTTGGCCTTGCGGCGGCGGCCTTCGATCAGCGCGTGGCCCGTGAGCCGCGCGCCCGACATGCCGTAGGGATGGCCGACCGCGATGGCGCCGCCGTTGACGTTGATCTTGTCGGGGTCGATGCCGAGCTTGTCGCGGCAGTACAGCACCTGCACGGCGAACGCCTCGTTGAGCTCCCACAGGCCGATGTCGTCGACGGTCAGGCCATGGCGCTTCAACAGACGCGGCACCGCGAAGACCGGGCCGATGCCCATCTCGTCCGGCTCGCAGCCATGCGCGACGAAGCCGCGGAAGATGCCGAGCGGCTGCAGGCCGCGCTTCGCCGCGGTGGCGTCGCTCATGATCACGCAGGCAGAGGCGCCGTCGGAGAGCTGGCTGGCATTGCCGGCGGTGATCGAGAAGCCGTCGCCGCGCACGGCCTTGAGGCCGGCGAGGCCTTCGGCCGTCGTCTCGGGACGCGGACCTTCGTCCTGCGACAGGGTGACGTCCTTGAACGAGACGTTGCCGGTGGCCTTGTCGGTGACCGCCATCTTGGTCGAGATCGGCGCCAGCTCATCGTTGAACTTGCCGCCCTGCTGCGCGGCAGCGGTGCGGCGCTGGCTCTCCAGCGCATATTCATCCTGGCGCTCGCGGGAGATGCCGTAGCGCTTGGCGACGATCTCGGCGGTGTCGATCATCGGCATGTAGACGTCGCCCTTGATCTCGAGCAGCGCCGGATCGGTGGCCTGGAACGTGTTCATCTTGTCGTTCTGGACCAGCGAGATCGATTCACCGCCACCGCCGACCGCGATCTCGACGCCGTCGAAGATCACCGAGCGCGCCGCGAGCGCAATCGCCTGCAGGCCGGAGGCGCACTGGCGGTCGATGGTGGTGCCGCCGACCGACACCGGCAGGCCGGCACGCAGCAGCGCCTTGCGCGCGATGTTGCCGCCGGTCGAGCCCTGCTGCAGGGCTGCGCCCATCACGACATCCTCGACCTCGGCCGGATCGACCTTGGCGCGCTTGACGGCCTCGCCGATGGCGTGGCCGAGCAGCGTCGCGCCGCCGGTGGCGTTGAGCGCGCCGCGATAGGCCTTGCCGATCGGCGTGCGGGCGGTGGAAACGATGACGGCATCGGTCATGGGCGACCTCCTGTTGTTGTTACGGATGTTTGCTGTGAGACGTGGGTGATTGCTGCTGGCGCAGTTCGTGACGCGACAGCTTGCCGACCGGCGTGCGCGGCAGTTCGTCGACGAACTCGACCGCCGCCGGCAGCTCGTGCTTGCCGAGCTTGCCGGTGAGGAAGGCGCGGAGATCCTCGACCGGGAACGGCGCGAAGCCGTCGCGCAGCTTGATGAAGGCCTTGGCCGCCTCGCCGCGATAGGCGTCGGGAATGCCGATCACGATAACCTCCTGCACCGCCGGATGGGTGTAGATCGCCTGCTCGATCATCTGCGGATAGACGTTGAAGCCGCCGGAGATGATCATGTCCTTCTTGCGATCGACCAGGAAGTAGAAACCGTCGGCGTCGACATAGCCGATGTCGCCGGTCAGGAAATGATCGCCGACGAACGACTGCGCCGTTTCGTCCGGCCGGTTCCAATAGCCCTTGGTGACGTTCGGCCCCTTGATCCGGATCTCGCCGACCTCGTTCACGCCGAGCACCTTTGCGGGATCCTCGAGCGACACGACGTCCATCTCGATGCCGGGCAGCGTGATCCCGATCGAGCCGGGCTTGTCCGGGCCACCCTTGGGATGGGCGGTGCCGGGCGAGCAGGTCTCGGTCATGCCCCAGCCGCTCTTCAGCTTCATGCCGACGCGGCGCTCCAGGATGCGCGCGACCTCGACTGGCAGCGGCGCGCCACCGGAGCCAACGCTGGTCAGCGACGACAGATCGCGCGTGTCGAGATCGGGCAGGTTGGCGATCGCGATCCACATCGTCGGCACGCCGGGAAAATAGGTCGCGCGCTTGACCTCGATGTCGCGCATCACGGCTTCCAAGTCGAAGCGCTGGTGCAGCGAGATCAGGCTGCCGAGACGCAGCGAGGTCAGCAGCACCACCGTCAGTGCATAGATGTGGAACAGCGGCAGCACGCAGATGACTCGGTCGGAGCCGTTGCCGTTCGCGCGCGTCGCGCGGCCCCAGATTTCGGCGATCGACACTGCCGAGGTGAGATTGCCATGGGTCAGCATCGCGCCCTTGGGCAGGCCGGTGGTGCCGCCGGTATATTGCAGCAGGGCGATGTCGTCGGGCGAGATGGCCGGCCACGCTGCCGGCGCCACGGCGCCCTCGACGAAGGCACGATGGGTGGTCACGGCGGAGCTATCCGGCAACGGCGTCTGTGACGTACCGACCTTGCCCCAATGATCATCCTCGCAGACGATCAGGCGGTCGAGCAGGCCCTTCTCGAGGAACTTCAGCGCCGTCGGCAGCAGCGCCGACAGGTTCGAGGTGACGAGAATGCGTGCGCCGGAATCGCTGAGCTTGTGCGACAGCGCGATCTCGCCATCGAGCGGCGACAGGTGCACGACGCGGGCGCCGGCCTTGAGCGCGCCGAAGAAGTTGATCGGATGATCCGGCGTATTGCCGAGGAACAGCGCGATCGACGCGCCCTTGCCAAAACCGGCTCGCAGGAACGCGGCGGCAGCCTGGTCGACGAGCGCCGCGAGTTGCTTGAAGGTGACGGGGCGGTCGCGGAATTCCAGCGCGTCGCGATCGCCGAAGTCACTGACCGCCTTTGCCAGCAGATCTGGCAAGGTGCCACGCGCGATCGGCGCGTCCCAGCGGACGCCTTCGGGATAGAACTGTTCGCCAGGATGGGTCATGCGGACTCTGTGTTTCTTGCCGTAAGGCGGCCCCGCTCTTCCCGTTCCCTCCCCCCTTGTGGGGGAGGGCCAGGGAGGGGGGTGGCTCCGGGCGAGACTGCCGTTGTGGACCCCCACCCCCAACCCCTCCCCGCAAGGGGGAGGGGGGCGCAGCTGTGCACGGAGCTAGGGCAAAGCCTCAAGCGGCCTTCCCCTGCGCCAGCGAGGCGAACGTCTTGCCTTCCTCCGCGAGCTGCTTCAGCAGCGGCGCCGGCTCGAGCGAGGGATCGTTGGTCTCCTTGGCATAGAACGCCAGCCGCTCGGCGATGTGCTTCAGGCCGACGCTGTCGGCCCAGTACATCGGGCCGCCGCGATAGATCGGCCAGCCATAGCCGTACAGCCAAACCACATCGATGTCGGACGGACGCGCGGCAATGCCTTCGGCGAGGATCTTCGCGCCCTCGTTGATCATCGGATACATCATGCGCTCGAGGATCTCCTCGTCGCTGACCGCGCGCCGCTTGAGGCCGAGCTTGGCGAGCGTCTCGTCGATCAGCTTCTCGACATCGGGATCCGGCAGCGGCGCGCGCGAGCCCGCCTCATATTTGTAATAGCCCTTGCCGGTCTTCTGGCCGAAGCGGCCGGCCTCGCACAGCGCATCCGCGATCTCGCTCTTGATGCCGCGGTCCTTGCGCGAGCGCCAGCCGATGTCGAGGCCAGCGAGATCGCCCATCGCGAACGGGCCCATCGGCATGCCGAACTTGGTGACGACCGCATCGACCTGCTGCGGCAGCGCGCCTTCGAACAACAGCTTCTCGGCCTGCTTGCCGCGCTGCGCCAGCATGCGATTGCCGACGAAGCCGTCGCAGACGCCGACCACGGCCGGCACCTTTGCGATCTTGCGCGCGATCGACACCGCGGTGACGAGCGCATCCGGCGCCGTCTTCTCCGCACGCACGATTTCGCACAGCTTCATGACGTTAGCCGGCGAGAAGAAATGCATGCCGAGCACGTCCTGCGGCCGGCTGGTCTCTGCGGCGATGGCGTCGATGTTCAGATAGGACGTGTTCGAGGCCAGCACCGCGCCCGGCTTTGCGTATTGATCGAGCTTGCCGAACACTTCCTTCTTCACCGCCATGGTCTCGAACACCGCCTCGATGACGAGGTCGGCGTCCTTGACGTTCTCGAGACCGACCTTGCCGTCGATCAACGCCATGCGCTTGGCCGGTGCATCCGCCGGGATGCCGCCGCGCGCGGCGGTCGCCTCCCAGTTCTTCTGCATGACGCCCATGCCGCGCTTCAGCTGCTCCTCGGCGGTCTCGATCAGCGTGACCGGAATGCCAGCATTGGCGAACGACATCGCAATGCCGCCGCCCATGGTGCCGGCGCCGATGATCGCGACGCGCTCGACCTTGCGGCCCTTGGTGCCCTCGGGCACGCCGGCGATCTTGGCGGCCTCGCGCTCGGCGAAGAACGCATAGCGCTGCGCCTTGGACTGATCGCTGGTGAGCAGCTTGAGGAAACCTTCGCGCTCCTTCTTCAGGCCCTCGTCGAACGGCAGGTCGATCGCATAGCCGACCGCGTCGGCCGCTGCGAACGGCGCCTCGAGCCCACGCGACTTCTTGGTGATCGCCGCCACCGCACTGGTGAAGATCGTGCGATCGGCCTTGGCGGCCGCCAGCTTGGAATCGTCATCGCGCAATTTGCGCAGCGGACGGTTCTCCGCCACCACCTTGCGCGCGAAGGCTTCGCCGCCCGATGCCGGCCCCTCGACGATCTCCTCGATCAGGCCCGCCTTCAGCGCTTCCACTGCGCCGATCGGGTCACCGCCGACGATCATCTTGACTGCGAGCTCGGGGCCTACGGCGCGCGGCAGGCGCTGGGTGCCGCCCGCGCCCGGCAGCAGGCCGAGCTTCACCTCGGGCAGTCCGAGCTTCGCCTCCTTGGTGGCGACACGATAATGACAGGCGAGCGCCACTTCGAGACCACCGCCCAGGGCCGTTCCATGAATCGCCGCAATGACCGGCTTGGGGCTGTTCTCGATCGTGCTCAGCACGTCGTTGAGCGCCGGCGGCTTCGGTGGCTTGCCGAACTCGGTGATGTCGGCCCCGGCGATGAAGGTACGGCCGCCGCAGGTCAGCACGATCGCCTTGATCGCGGGATCGGCGATCGCCGCCTTGACGTTGTCCAGGATGCCGCCGCGAACTGCGGCACTCAGCGCATTGACGGGCGGGCTGTCGATGGTGACGATGCCGATGATGTCATGACGGTCAAGCTTTGCCACTTCGCTCACGCGTAAGCTCCTTGGGATGTCGTTTCTTTGCGGCCGGTTAACGCACCGGCCAATTCTTGGCTCTTCATTTGCGCAGAGTATCAGCCTTGCTTGCGTCTACCCGCTGCCGAACATCAATTCCGCAGTGCGAAATCTAATTCCACATCTTGACATCCAGGGTTATTTTGAAGCACGAGCGTTGTCAACGAGGCTCATCAATCAACAGCCGATGACATGAAACGCCCAGGGAAGAAACCCGCGACCGATCGGAGCTTCGTCGTCGCGCTGGCGCGCGGCCTCGACGTGCTGCGGGCGTTCCGGCCGAATGACGGCCTGCTGGGCAATCAGGAAATCGCCGCGCGCACCAACCTGCCGAAGGCGACGGTCTCGCGCCTCACTTACACGCTCACCAAGCTCGGCTATCTCACCCCGGTGCCGCGCTTCGAGAAATACCAGCTGGCCCCAGCGGCGCTGGCGCTGGGCTACGCCGCGCTCGCCAATCTGGGCATCCGCCATCTTTCCGAGCCGTTCCGCGAGCAGCTGATGCGCGAGACCGGCGGCGCGGTGGCCATCGGCGGCCGCGACCGGCTGAGCATGATCTATTTCGGCCAGAGCCGTCACGGCGTCATCAACGTTCAACTCGACGTCGGCTCGCGCATTCCGATTGCAACGACCGCGATGGGCCGCGCCTACATCTGGGCGCTGCCGGACGAGGACCGCGCCGCGTTGATGCGGGAGATGCGCGAGCATTACGGCAGCCGTTGGCCGAAGATCCGCGACGGCATCGAGCGCGCCGGCGAGACCGTTGCGAAATATGGCTTCACGATCTCCGCCGGCGAATGGCAGGACGACGTTCATGCGGTCGGCGTCGCGTTGCGGCTGAACGACGGAACCGGTCCCTACGCCGTGAATTGCGGAGCACCGGCATTCCGCTTCACGGAAGAGCGCTTGCGCACCGACATTGGACCTCGTCTCGTCGCGATGGTAAGGAACATCGAAGCGGCGCTCGGCGGCCTCGCGCCGTCAACTAATCAAACAAGCAGCCCATCAAACAAAGAACTCAATAAAAAGCCGAAGCCAGGAGGAAAAGTTGCCCGTGTTGCCGAGGGTATCAGATAGCCTGCATCATCGCGGTCGGCTGGCGCCGCGTCCTGACCTGAACGATTTGGGGAGGGGCGAGACGAGATGACGCAGGCACAACTCGCCCAGACCAACGATCCGCTGCTCGTCGTCCGCGACGTCAGCGTCGTGTTCGGCGGCATCGTGGCGCTGAACGGCGTCTCGTTCGAGATGCGCGAGGGTCAGATCCTCGGCCTCATCGGCCCGAACGGAGCCGGCAAGACCACCCTGTTCAACTGCCTCAGCCGGCTCTACCAGCCGAGTTCCGGCGACATCCTGATGGAAGGCCACAGCATCCTGAAGCGGCCGCCGCACCGCATTGCCGAGATCGGCATCGGCCGCACCTTCCAGAATGTCGCGCTGTTTCCCAATCTCTCCGTGCTCGACAACGTCCGCGTCGGCACCCATGCGCGCACCTCCAGCGACATCATCTCGGATTCGCTGCGTCTGGCCTGGGTCCGGCGCAGCGAGAATTCCGTCAACACCAAGGTTCACGAAATTCTCGCCTATCTCGACCTCGAGGAGGTCGCGCACAAGACCGTGTCCGGGCTGCCGTTCGGCACCCAGAAGCGCGTCGAGCTGGCGCGCGCGCTCGCCGCCGATCCCAAGATCCTGCTGCTCGACGAGCCCGCCGGCGGGCTCAATCATGAGGAAGTCCATGTGCTGGGCGATCTGATCCGGCGCATTCGCGACGACCGCAAGGTGACCGTGCTGCTGGTCGAGCATCACATGGGACTGGTGATGTCGATCGCCGACCACGTCGTGGCGCTGAATTTCGGCCGCAAGCTCGCCGAGGGCACGCCCGCCCAGGTGCAGGCCGATCCCGACGTCATCAAGGCCTATCTCGGGAGCAAGGATCAATGACGCCGCTGCTCAACGTCAAGGACCTGCGCGCCTATTACGGCCAGGTCCAGGCCCTGCACGGCCTCTCCTTCTCCCTCAACGAGGGTTCGCTGACGACCCTGCTCGGCGCCAATGGCGCCGGCAAGACCACCACCCTGCGCGCCATCTGCAACATGGTGCGCTCGACCGGTGCGATCGAGTTCGAGGGGAAGCCGCTCAACAACAAATCGACCGAGAGCATCGTGCGCTTCGGCATCGCGCACGTGCCGCAGGGCCGCGGCACCTTCACCAACATGACGGTGGAAGAAAACCTGCAGCTCGGCGCCATCACGCGCAGCGACAAGGCGGGCATCGTCGCCGACATCGAGCGGATGTACTCCTACTTCCCCAAGCTGAAGGAACGCCACACCCAGCAGGCCGGCACCTTATCCGGCGGCGAGCAGCAGATGCTGGCGGTGGCCCGCGCGCTGATGCTGCGACCCAGGCTGATGCTGCTCGACGAGCCGTCGTTCGGCTTGGCACCGCTGGTGGTCCGCGACCTTTTCGGCATCCTCGGCAAGATCAACCGCGAGGAAAAGGTCTCGATCCTCGTGGTCGAGCAGAATGCGCAGCTCGCGCTCGAGCTCGCCGATCGGGCCTATGTGATCGAGACGGGCCGCATCGTCATGTCGGGCGTGGCCTCGGACATCGCGAAAGACGAGAACGTCCGCAAATCCTATCTTGGCTACTGACGGAGGCAGGACAATGGAGCTGTTCACCAACCAGGTCCTGGCCGGCATTGCGACGGGCGCGATCTACGCCTGCATGGCGCTCGCCGTCGTGATGATCTACCAGGCCATCGACCATCTCAACTTTGCGCAAGGCGAGATGGCGATGTTCTCGACATTCATCTCCTGGCAGCTGATGCAATGGGGCCTGCCCTACTGGGTCGCCTTCGTGGTGACGCTGGCCTTCTCCTTTGCCGGCGGCATCGCGATCGAGCGCGTGCTGTTCAAGCCACTGACCAAGGCGCCGATCCTGACCCAGGTCGCCGGCTTCATCGCGCTGTTCTCGATCATCAACTCCTGCGCCGGGCTGATCTGGGACTTCACCATCAAGCAGTACCCGACGCCGTTCGGCTCCTCGCCGTTCCTGGGCAGCCAGCTGATCTCGACCCATCAGGCCGGCATGATCGGCATCACCCTGCTGCTCCTGATCGGGCTGTACTTCTTCTTCCAGTACACCCGTGTCGGACTTGCGATGCGCGCGGCCGCAGCCTTGCCGGAATCGGCGCGGCTGGTCGGCATCAACACCTCCTGGATGATTGCGCTCGGCTGGGGCATGGCGGCCGCGATCGGCTCGATCGCCGGCATGCTGATCGCGCCGGTGGTGTTCCTCGAGCCCAACATGATGGGCGGCGTGCTGATCTACGGTTTCGCCGCGGCCGTGCTTGGGGGCCTCACCAGCCCCTTCGGTGCGGTGCTCGGCGGCTTCCTGGTCGGCATCTTCGAGAATCTCGCCGGCACCTACATTCCCCACGTGGGCAATGAGATGAAGCTGCCGATCGCACTGGCCCTCATCATCTCCGTCCTAGTCATCAAACCGGCCGGCCTGTTCGGCCGCAACATCGTGAAGCGAGTCTGATCATGAGCGCAGTCGAGGACATCGCATCCCAGGCGCCCGCGGTCGATGCCGTTCCGAAGCGGGCCATGACCTTGAGTTCCGGCACCACCTTCGTCGTCGTGCTTCTGCTTCTCGTGGTTCCGCTGTTCGTCAAGAACTTCATCATCTTCCAGATGACGATGCTCCTGATCTACGGACTCGCCGTGCTGGCGTTGAACATCCTGACCGGCGGCTCCGGACAGTTCTCTCTCGGGCAGAGCGCGTTCTATGCGGTCGGCGCCTATACGTCGGCGATCCTGATGGAGCAGTACAATGTCAACTACGCGCTGACCCTGCCGGTCGCCGGCGTCATCTGCTTCGGCTTCGGCTTCCTGTTCGGCCAACCGGCGCTGCGGCTCTCGGGCGTGTATCTCGCGCTCGCCACCTTCGCGCTCGCCACCGCGATGCCGCAGATCCTCAAGCTCGGCTTCTTCGAGGAATGGACCGGCGGCGTGCAGGGCCTCGTCGTCACCAAGCCGGACGCGCCGTTCGGCCTGCCGATGTCGCAGGACATGTGGCTGTACTACTTCACGCTGGCGATCACGATCGCGATCTACGTGTTCTCGGTGAACCTATTACGCTCGCGTTCGGGGCGGGCTTTCATGGCGATCCGCGACAACGAGATCGCAGCGTCCGCCATGGGCATCGACGTCGCGACCTACAAGACGCTGGCGTTCGGCGTCAGCGCCGGCATCACCGGCGTCGCCGGCGGCCTCGGCGCCATCGCCGTGCAGTTCGTGGCACCCGACAGCTACACGATCGTTCTCGCGATCTCGCTGTTCCTCGGCATGGTCGTCGGCGGCGTCGGCTGGCTGCCCGGATCGTTCGTCGGCGCGGCCTTCATCATCTTCGTTCCCAACATCGCCGAAGGCATTTCGAAGGGCCTGTCCGGCGCGGTGTTCGGCGTGCTGCTGTTCCTCGTCATCTTCCTCGTGCCGCACGGCTCGCGGCAGGTGGCGATGGTGGCGCAGCAGCTGCTCGGTAAACTCAGAAAGAACTAAGGAGGAACTCTTGCAGGTCGTTCAACAACTACGAATCGCCGCGATCGCGACGGCGGTCATCGCCCTCACCTCGGGCGCAGCACTCGCCCAGAAGAAATACGACGCCGGCGCGTCGGATACCGAGATCAAGATCGGCAACATCATGCCCTATAGCGGGCCGGCGTCCGCCTACGGCGTGATCGGAAAGACCGAGGAGGCGTATTTCAAGAAGATCAACGCCGAGGGCGGCATCAACGGCCGAAAGATCAACTTCGTCAGCTATGACGACGCCTATTCGCCGCCCAAGGCGGTCGAGCAGGTGCGCAAGCTGGTCGAAAGCGACGAGGTCCTGTTCGTCTTCAACCCGCTCGGCACGCCCTCGAACTCGGCGATCCAGAAATATCTCAACGGCAAGAAGATCCCGCAACTGTTCGTCGCCACCGGCGCAACCAAGTGGAACGACCCGAAGAACTTCCCCTGGACCATGGGCTGGCAGCCGAGCTACCAGAGCGAGGGCCGCATCTATGCGAAGTACCTGCTCAAGGACAAGCCCGGCGCCAAGGTCGGCGTGCTGTTCCAGAACGACGATTTCGGCAAGGATTATCTGAAGGGCCTCAAGGATGGCCTCGGCGACAAGGCCGCGTCCATGATCGTCATGGAAGAGAGCTACGAGACCTCCGAACCCTCGATCGACGGCCACATCGTCAAGCTGAAGGCCTCCGGCGCCGACGTCTTCTTCAGCGTCACGACGCCCAAGTTCGCGGCGCAGGCGATCAAGAAACTTGCCGAGATCGATTGGCATCCGACGCATCTGGTCGTCAACGTCTCGGCCTCGGTCGGCAGCGTGATCAAGCCGGCCGGCTTCGAGAACTCGCAAGGGATTCTTTCGGCCGCCTATGCCAAGGACGCTGCGGATCCGCAGTGGAACGATGATCCCGGCATGAAGAAGTTCTTCGACTTCCTCGCGCAGTATTATCCCGACGCCAACAAGCTCGACAGCTCGACCGTCTATGGCTACGGCGCCGCACAGACGCTCGTGAAGGTGCTGCAGATGTGCGGCGACGACCTCACCCGCGCCAATGTGATGAAGCAGGCCGCCAGCCTGAAGGACTTCGCGCCCGACACCTTGCTGCCGGGCGTCAAGATCAACACCTCGGCTACCGACTTCGCGCCCATCGAGCAATTGCAGATGATGCGGTTCAAAGGCGAGAAGTGGGAGCTGTTCGGCGAGGCGATCAGCGGCGCCATCGAGTAATCGTGCAATCGAGCATCGCCGCCGAGAGCGGTGCCGATCTCAACCTCGCCCTCCGCGCCATCCGCGCGGAGGGCTTTTTCGTAGGTCGCACCGACGATGCCATGAACGGTGGACAGACACCGTTTAGCTGATCTCAGGCTGTTCTCGCAGAGCAATCACCCGCCCAAATTGTGCGCACTTCTCGCAACTGCGCAGATGTTGCGCGGACGCGGACCGATAAAACACGGACCGTGCCGTGATGTCGCAACCACGCCGCGGCGGCTCTGCTATAGTCCCCCGACACACGAGAGCTTCCGTCAAGGAGGCCACGGCACGTCATCCAGAACCAACACGGGAGAAACGCACCATGATGATCACGCGACGGGCCGCCCTTGCCTCGGCTGCCGCCATCGTTCTCGCCTCGAGCTCCGCAATCGCCGCCGACAAGAAATACGATACCGGCGCCTCCGACACCGAGATCAAGATCGGCAACATCATGCCCTATAGCGGGCCGGCCTCGGCCTACGGCATCATCGGCAAGACGGAAGCGGCCTACTTCAAGAAGATCAACGCCGAGGGAGGCATCAACGGTCGCAAGATCAACTTCATCTCCTATGACGACGCCTATTCGCCGCCGAAGACGGTTGAACAGGCGCGCAAGCTGGTCGAGAGCGATGAAGTGCTGTTCATCTTCAATTCGCTGGGCACGCCGCCGAACTCGGCGATCCACAAGTACATGAACTCGAAGAAGGTCCCGCAGCTGTTCGTCGCCACCGGCGCCACCAAGTGGAACGATCCGAAGGATTTCCCCTGGACCATGGGCTGGCAGCCCAACTACCAGAGCGAATCCCGAATCTACGCAAAATATCTGCTGAAGGAAAAGCCGGACGCCAAGATCGCGGTGCTGTATCAGAACGATGATTACGGCAAGGACTATCTGAAAGGGCTGAAGGATGGGCTTGGCGCCAAGGCCGCCTCAATGATCGTCATGGAGGAGAGCTACGAGACCGCCGAACCCTCGATCGACAATCACATTGTCAAACTCAAGTCCACCGGGGCCGACGTATTCGTGAACATCACCACGCCGAAATTTGCGGCGCAGGCGATCAAGAAGGTCAAGGAGATCGACTGGAAGGCGCTGCATATCCTCAACAACGTCTCCGCCTCCGTCGGCAGCGTGCTGAAGCCGGCCGGCTATGAGAATTCGCAGGACATCATCTCGGCGGCCTATCTCAAGGACGTCTCCGATCCGCAATGGAAGGATGACGCCGGGATGAAACAGTTTCTCGACTTCATGGCAAAGGATTTCCCCGAGGGCGACAAACTCGATGGCGGCACCGTCGTCGGCTACAGCGTGGCCCAGACGCTGGTGCAGGTGCTGAAGCAATGCGGCGACGACCTCACTCGCGAGAACGTCATGAAGCAGGCCGCATCGCTGCGCAACTTCCGCACCGAGATGCTGCTGCCTGGCATCACGATCAACACCTCGGCGACCGACTTCGCACCCGTCAGCCAGCTGCAACTGATGCGCTTCAAGGGCGAGAAGTGGGAGCTGTTCGGCGACGTGATCTCCGCCGACGTCGGCGGCTAACGACGAGACGCAGTTGAAACCGCCGCCTGCGGCCTCGCGCCGCAGGCGGCGCTCTCTCCAAGCATCTTTGCTGTCTTTGCCAAGAATTTCTTAAGCTAGGAGTTGAAAGAGAGGCGGTCATGCAGCGGCGGCGGTTACGCCGAGTGCGCGGCTGCGCTATGGGGACTCGTCCGGAGTGAAACGAGTCGTCCGCCTTGCGGGCGGATCCAACAACAAGGCCAAGCTCCAAGGCCGAGAAGGAGTCCCCACGTGACCACTGCCCTCACCCGCCGCACCGTCTCCAGCCTGCTCGGCCTCGCCTTGGTTGGCGCCGCTGCCGGCAGCGCCCATGCCGACAA
>BFBZ01001650.1_pt1 | contig 14136 bp, 7 predicted proteins | sample 1888401 | NCBI WGS metagenome assembly BFBZ01 (sample SAMD00112614, study PRJDB3348) | symbiont metagenome | host: Chara braunii | reverse complement strand
TTCAGGTGGGCGAAATGGCTGCCCTGGATGCGCTTCTGCCGCATCCAGACGTAGCGCGCGTCGAAGGTGATGTTGAAGCCGGAGGTGCCGGCGCAGAACACCACCATGCCGCCGCGCTTGACCACCAGGCAGGACACCGGGAAGGTCGCCTCGCCGGGATGCTCGAAGACCAGATCGACGTCCTTCTTGCCGGTAATGTCCCAGATCGCCTTGCCGAACTTGCGGGCTTCCTTGGTCCAGGCGTTGTACTCGTCCGAATTGACCTTGGGCATCTGGCCCCAGCAGTCGAAATCCTTGCGGTTGATCACACCCTTGGCGCCGAGCTGCATGACGTAGTCGCGCTTCGACTCGTCCGAGATGATGCCGATCGGATTGGCGCCGGCGGCGGCCACCAGTTGCACCGCGAACACGCCGAGGCCGCCCGAGGCGCCCCAGACCAGCACGTTGTCGCCGGGTTTGAGGGTATGCGGCGGATGGCCGAACAGCATGCGATAGGCGGTCGCCAGGGTCAGCGTGTAGCAGGCCGATTCCTCCCAGGAGAGGTGCTTCGGCTTGTGCATCAGCTGGCGCGACTGGACCCGGCAGAACTGCGCGAAGGCGCCGTCCGGGGTCTCGTAGCCCCAGATCCGCTGCGACGGCGAGAACATCGGGTCGCCGCCATTGCATTCCTCGTCGTCGCCGTCGTCCTGGTTGCAATGGACGATGACCTCGTCGCCGACCTTCCAGCGCTTGACCTTCGAGCCAACCGCCCAGACCACGCCGGCGGCATCCGAGCCGGCGATATGGAACGGGTGCTTGTGGCCGTCGAGCGGCGAGATCGGCTGGCCGAGGCCGGCCCAGACGCCGTTATAGTTGACGCCGCCGGCCATCACATAAAGCAGCACCTCGTCCTCGCCGAGCGTCCAGGTCGGCACCACTTCGACCTTGAACGACTGTTCCGGCGGGCCGTGGCGGTCCTTGCGGATCGCCCAGGCATACATGGTGGCCGGCACGTGGCCCAGCGGCGGCACCTCGCCGAATTCGTAGAGATCCTTGAGCGGAGTGCTGGACGGGGCTTGCGCTGCGGCGGCCATGGGTCACCTCTGGTCACGAAAACCATTCCCCTCGGCGGGGCTGGCTGGGGCAGAAACTATGTGCACTGCAACATGAATGTGCAAGCACGATCTTCGCTGCCCATGACATAATCAGTCGGAAACACCCCATCGGACTTTCGGCATATTGCGCGACGCGATCCGACAAAATAGGGGACAGATTTGCACTTGCCGCACCGCGAAGGCTGACGACTTCTCCACATCGCTCTCGGCGCCGGCTCTGTTGTCCGGCGAACATATGAGCCTATCCTCGCATGCGCCGGAAACACGGCGGCCCCGATCAGGGGTTTCATGAGGAGGACTTCAGCATGGCAATCCAAGCATTGATCATCTGGATCATCATTGGCGCGGTCGGGGGCTGGCTCGCGGGTATCCTGATGAAGGGGGCGGGCTTCGGCCTCATCGGCAACATCATCGTCGGCATCGTCGGCGCGGCCATCGCCGGCTGGCTGCTGCCCCGGCTCGGCATCTATATCGGCGGCGGCATCGTCGCCGACATCGTCAACGCGGTCATCGGCGCGGTGATCTTGTTGTTCATCATCAGCCTGGTGAAGCGGGCTTGAGCCAGCCGGCCAAGGCTTGCGCCGCCACCCATCCGCCGGATGGGGGTGGCGCGGGCACTCTACGCTGCATTGCAATATGAGGCGCCTCGGTCGACAATGAGGGTCAAATAACCAGCTCAGGAGCCGATCTTGCGCACCAAAGAAACTCGGGAACGTCCCTGGCTCATCCGCACCTATGCCGGCCACTCGACGGCGGCCAAGTCGAATGCGCTCTATCGGGCCAATCTCGCCAAGGGCCAGACCGGCCTGTCGGTCGCCTTCGACCTGCCGACCCAGACCGGTTATGACCCGGACCATGTGCTGGCCCGCGGCGAGGTCGGCAAGGTCGGCGTTCCCGTCGCCCATCTCGGCGACATGCGCAGCCTGTTCGACGGCATTCCGCTCGCCGAGATGAACACCTCGATGACCATCAACGCCTGCGCCGCCTGGCTGCTGGCGCTTTATGTCGCGGTGGCCGACGAGCAGAACGTGCCGCGCAATGCGCTGGCCGGCACCACCCAGAACGACATCCTGAAGGAATATCTGTCGCGCGGAACCTATGTGTTCCCGCCCGAGCCCTCGCTCAAGCTGACCAAGGACACCATCCTGTTCACCACGGCGGAAATGCCCAAGTGGAACCCGATGAACGTCTGCTCCTACCACCTGCAGGAGGCCGGCGCGACCCCGGTCCAGGAGCTCGCCTTCGCGCTCGCCAACGCCATCGCCATTCTCGACACGGTGCAGGCGTCGGGCGAAGTGCCCGAGGGCGGTTTCGGCGAGGTGGTCGGCCACATCTCTTTCTTCGTCAATGCCGGCATGCGTTTCGTCACCGAGATGTGCAAGATGCGCGCCTTCGTCGATCTCTGGGAGGAGATTGTCGAGACCCGCTACGGCGTCACCGATCCCAAGCACAAGCTGTTCCGCTACGGCGTCCAGGTGAATTCGCTCGGGCTGACCGAGCAGCAGCCGGAGAACAATGTCTACCGCATCCTGATCGAGGCGCTGGCGGTGACCATCTCGAAGAAGGCGCGCTGCCGCGCCCTGCAATTGCCGGCCTGGAACGAGGCGCTCGGCCTGCCGCGCGCCTGGGACCAGCAATGGTCGCTGCGCCTGCAGCAGATTCTCGCCTATGAAACCGATCTCCTGGAATTCGGCGACCTGTTCGACGGCAATCCGGCCGTCACCGCCAAGGTCGAAAGCCTGAAGGCCGAGGCCCAGGCCGAACTGAAGCTGATCGCCGAGATGGGCGGCGCGATCGCCGCCGTGCCCTACATGAAGTCCAAGCTGGTCGAGAGCAATTCCAAGCGGCTCGAGGCGATCGAGGCCGGCGACCAGGTGGTGGTCGGCGTCAACCGCTTCACCGAGACCGAACCGTCGCCACTGACAACAGGCGAAGGCTCGATCATGGTGGTCGATCCGGCGGTCGAAGCCGAGCAGATCGCCAATCTCCAGGCCTGGCGCGCCGGACGCGACGCCAAGGCGGCGGCCGGCGCGCTCGCCGAATTGCGCGCCGCCGCCCAGGAGGGCCGCAACATCATGCCGGTGTCGATCGCCGCTGCCAAAGCCGGCGTCACGACCGGCGAATGGGGTCAGGTCTTGCGCGAGGTCTTCGGCGAATATCGCGCGCCGACCGGCGTCGGCCGGGCCGCCCGCGCCGATGCCGGCGATCTCGCGCCGATCCGCATCGAGGTCGAGGCGGTCTCCCGCGCGCTCGGCCGCCGCATCAAGTTCCTGGTCGGCAAGCCGGGCCTCGACGGCCATTCCAACGGCGCCGAACAGATCGCCGTGCGCGCCCGTGATTGCGGCATGGAGGTGGTCTATGAGGGCATCCGCCTGACCCCCGCCGAGATCGTCAATGCCGCGCTCGAAGAGGGCGTGCATGTGGTCGGCCTGTCGATCCTGTCGGGCAGCCACATCCCCCTGGTCACCGAGGTGATGGAGCGCATGCGCGCCGAAGGCCTCGGCGACGTCCCCGTGGTGGTCGGCGGCATCATCCCGCCGGAGGACGAGGTGACCTTGAAGCAGGCCGGCGTCGCGGCGGTCTATACGCCCAAGGACTTCCAGCTCAACACCATCATGGCCGATGTCGTGCGCATCGTCGGCGAGGGCGCCCGCCAGGCGGCCTGAGAGCCGCCCGCGCCCCGAGCCTCCACCGGACGCGGAGGTGACGACCGCCGCGGAGTGTGCAAGCTTCGCGGCCCGCTGAAGAGATCGCCTGCCATGCTGCCCGACATCCGCGACTATGAAGCCCTCGCCCAGGCGTTCCGCTGGCGGGTCCCGCCCCGCTACAATATCGGCGCCGATGTCTGCACCCGCTGGGCGCTGGCCGAACCGGACCGGGTGGCGATCCTCTGGAAGAAGCCCGACGGCAGCGTCGAGCCGGTGACCTATGGCCGCCTGGAGGACGCCTCCAACCGGCTTGCCAATGCGCTCACCGCCAAGGGCATCCGGCGCGGCGACCGCGTCGCGCTGGTGCTGGCGCAGGGTGCGGCCGCCGCCATCGCCCATATCGCGATCTACAAGATGGGCGCCATCGCGGTGCCGCTGGCGGCGCTGTTCGGCATCGACGCCCTGGCTTTCCGGCTCAGGGATTCGGGCGCCCGCGCCGTCATCACCAATGCCGAGGGACTGGCCAAGGTCAGCCAGATCCGCGACCAGCTCGGCGAGCTCGCCTTGGTGCTGTCCACCGATGGCCCGGCGGGCGTTGGCGTCGACGGCTTCTACGAGACCTTGGGCCAGGCTTCGCCGCGCTTTGCCGCCATCGACACCTCGGCCGATGATCCGGCCATGATGATCTACACCTCGGGCACCACCGGCCAGCCGAAGGGCGCGCTGCATGCCCATCGGGTCCTGCTCGGCCATTTGCCGGGGGTCGAGATGCCGCATGAATTCCTGCCGCAGCCGGGCGACCGCATGTGGACCCCGGCCGACTGGGCCTGGGCCGGCGGCCTGCTCAACGTGCTGCTGCCCTCGCTGCATTTCGGCGTGCCGGTGGTCGCCCGCAAGTTCGAGAAATTCGATGCCGACGAGGCCTTCGCCCTGATGGCCGAAATGGAGGTGCGCAACACCTTCGTGCCGCCGACCGCGCTGCGCATGCTGCGTTCGGTCGAGAACCCGCGCGCCAGGCACGCCTTCAACCTGCGCACGCTCGGGTCCGGCGGCGAGGCGCTCGGCGCCGAGACCTATGACTGGGGCCAGGCGGCGCTCGGCCTCACCATCAACGAGTTCTACGGCCAGACCGAATGCAATCTGGTCGTCGCCTCCTGCGCGGCGATCGGCGTGTCCAGGCCCGGCGCCATCGGCAAGCCGGTGCCCGGCCACGAGATCGGCATCATCCGCGCCGACGGCACGCTTTGCGATGCGGGCGAACAAGGCCAGATCGCCGTCAAGCGGCCGGATCCGGTGATGTTCCTGGAATATTGGAACCGGCCCGAGGCGACGCGCGAAAAATTCGTCGGCGACTGGATGACCACGGGCGACCAGGGCATTCGCGACGACGAGGGCTATATTCACTTCTTCGGCCGCGACGACGATGTCATCACCTCGGCCGGCTATCGCATCGGCCCCGGCGAGATCGAGGACTGCCTGCTGAAACACCCGGCGGTGTCGCTGGCCGCGGTGGTCGGCAAGCCGGATGCGCTGCGCACCGAGATCGTCAAGGCCTTCGTCGTGCTGAAGCGCGATGTCCAGCCGTCCGATACCCTGGCCACCGACATCAGGGACTTCGTCCGCACCCGCATGTCGGCGCATTCCTATCCGCGCGAGATCGCCTTCATCGACGAGCTGCCGATGACCACCACCGGCAAGGTCATCCGGCGGCTTTTGCGCGAACGCGCCTGAGGCGGGCGATCAGGGTCTTGACGCCGGTCCGGGCGGCGCGCCGCCCGCTGATGGCGGCGAGCGCCAGGCGATAGCGCAAGCCGGCGCGGCCGGGCGCCACCGCGATCAGCCGGCTGGTAATATCGAGCCGGTCGCGCCAGACCCGGTCGATCATCGGATGACCTGATATGGCGCAGGAATCCGCCAGCCGGATCGCCGGAACGGCGCTCAGGCCGCGGGTGATCGCCTGGGTCACCATGACGCCGGGCGAGAAGCGGGCGAAAGCCTCGGCATAGGCCGTCTTCCAGTACCAGGCGCGTTCGCCGGCGCTCAGCACGACGCCGCCGGCGATCGCCGCGCCGTCGAGCAGGAGCAGATCGATGCGCGCCTGGCCGGTGGCGGCAAGCCCGTGGACGGCCTCGGTGAAGAACCGCCGGCTGTCGGCCGAAACCTTTAGCGCCGTGCCCTTGCGGCCCTTCCAGCCCTCCGCCTCGAGCGCGAGAAAGGTCTCGACGGCGGCATCGAGCCCGAGCCCCTCGGCGGTGGTCACGTCAGCCACCGCGCCCTGTTCGGCGAGCCGGCGGCCGAGCCGGCGCATCTCCTTTCCGGCGCCAGGCGGATCGGCGGTGACCAGCGCCGCGCGCCGATGCGTTTCCAGGATGTCGATCCGGCGCGCCGACTGCGCGGCGAAGATCGTCAGCGCCGACGCGAGCGGCGAACCCTCGTCCAGCATCGGCCAGTCGAGGGCGGCGACGCCCTGCCCTTCGAGATGCCTGAGGATCGCGGCCAGCACCGGCTTCTCGGCGCCCCGCGCGACCAAAGGCCCGCCATAGGGCGCATAGGGATGGGTCCAGAATGCGAAGACGCTGCCGCCGAGCCTGAACCGGCCGGGCGCCAGGCCGACGAGCCGGCCAGCCTCTTCGAGCACCAGCGCGCCGAGGCCCGGCGAGGCGTCGATGCCACGCGCGGCGAGCGCGAAGGCGGGGCTGAGAAAGACATTCGGATGGGCAATTCCGGCCAGGGTCGACCAGGCCTCGCCGAGCGACGGCCATTGTTCGGCCGGCATCCAGCGCGTGGTGATCCCGGTGTCGGCCATGGCCGGCTGCAGCGGCGGGCTGCCCACCATGCGCGTCGCATCCTGCCCATGGCTGCGGATCGGAGCATCGACGGCCATGGCCCCTCCCCCGCGTCAGCTGGCCGAGGCAGGCCGGCGCCGTGCCCAGAACGCCACCGACAGGCCGAGCCGGCGCCGGGTGATCCAGAACAGCAGGATGGATTCGAGTGTCAGCGCCGCCGCCGTGGCGGTGGCCGCGCCCATCATGCCGAAACGCGGGATCAGCACGAGGCAGAGGATCACCGCCGTGGCGAAAGCGATGCCGTAGATCGCCGCGCAGACGCCCTGGTGGCCGGACATCGACAGCAGCCGCTCGACCGGGCCGACCGCGGCGCGCGCCAGGAGGCCGGCGGAAACCACGAACATGGCGGGATAGCCCTGGACGAAATCCGGCCCGAACAGCATCAGGAACGGCTTGCCGAGCGCCAGGATCAGGATGGTGGCGGCGAGCGAGGGGAAGAAGGTCCAGCGGATCGAGGCCTGCAGGAAGGCCGCGAGCTTCTCGCGGTCGCCGGCGACATGATATTCGCTGAACCGGTGGGCGGCGGCGGCGGCGACCGAGAAATAGACGAAGGCGACCAGCGCCAGCGTCTTCACCGCGGCCCAGTAGATCGCCACCTCTTCCGGCGGCCGGAACTGCTTCAGCAGGATCACGTCGGTATAGGTCAGTGCCATGTAGAAGGCTTCGACCAGGAAGATCGCCGCGGAGGTCTTCAGCCAGAAGCCGGCCTCGATCCGCTTGGCGCCGGCCGCGATGCGGCCCGAGAGGCGACGCTGGATCAGCCAGAACTGGATAATCGCGGTGGTCCAGGTGGCGATGACGGCACAGGCCATGGCGGTGACGGCATCGGCGACCAGGCCCAGCGCGTGGCCGATCGCCATGCCGCCGAGCAGCAGGACCGGCCGGATCAGATAAGGCGGCCCGAGCGCCAGGTCGGTCCAGTTGTAGGAGCGGGCAATGCCGTCCTGGATGTCGGTCAGCACGTAGAGCGGCAGGCAGATCGCCGCGAGCACCAGCGGCATGAGCATCGGCTGGGCGACGAACTGGCCGAAGCGCCAGAGCAACAGGAGGCCGGCGCCGGCAACCACGGTCGCGACGAGAAGACCGATGATCCGCGACCCCGCGATGAAGCCGCGCAAGCCGTCCTGATCGTCGCGCTCGCCATATTCCGGAATGAAGCGCTGGGCGGCGGATGCAAGCCCGGCATTGGAAAAATGGCCGAGCAGCAGAACCCAGACCCAGACCGAAATGTAGGTGCCGAATTCGCTGCTGCCCATCCAGCGGGCCATCAGCACCTGGCTGACATAGGCGATCGCTGCGCTCAGCACGCGGATGACGAAGGCCGTGCCGGCGACGCGCTGGGCGATCGATTGATGGCTCGGATCGGTCAGGACGGCGCGAAAACGCTCGACGATGCCCCTGGGCGACAGCAACGTCTTCGCGTCGCGTCCCATTTGCGCTTCGTCAGATCCCATTACCGACACGGGCCGATCCTCAAGCTCGAAGGCCGGGCGATCCGGCCGAGCTTCGGCCCAGGGATAGCCGACGCGCTGTTAAGAAACGGTTCGAACCACGCTATCGGTTTGTTCAATAGAAAAAGGCCGACCGCAGGTGGCGGCCGGCCCCGGATTGGGTGTCAGGACGCCGCAGCGTCCGGTATCAGGGCCGCGGCGTGGCAGGCGTCGCAGGCGTCGCAGGCGCGCCCGGTGCAGTCGGGGTCGCGGGGGTGGCCGGCGCCGCCGGCGGCACCAGCCGCTCGACCTGGGCCTCGGCACGCAGCTTCTGCACCAGCTCGGCCTGGGCGCGGCGGGTGAGGAAATCCTCGATCTGGCCCTTCACCTGCTCGAAGGTCGGGATGGCGCGCGGCCGGCGCTCTTCCAGCTTGATGATGTGCCAGCCGAACTGGCTCTTGACCGGATCGGTCGAAACATCGCCCGGCTTCATGGCGAAAGCCGCATTGGCGAATTCCGGCACCATCTGGGCCTTGGTGAAGAAGCCCAGGTCGCCGCCCTCGGCGCCGCCCGGATCCTTCGACTTTTCCTTGGCAAGGGTGGCGAAATCGGCGCCGCCGCGCAGCTGGGCGATGATGGCGCGGGCCTCTTCCTCGGTCTCGACCAGGATATGACGGGCGCGCACCTCTTCCTCGGGGGTGATGCGGGCGCGCTGCTCGTCATAGATCTTGCGCATCTCGGCTTCGGTCACCCGCGCCTGGGTTTCGGCGGCGAGCAGCGACTCGACCAGCAGCTTGTTGCGGTAATAGACCATCTTGCGGGCGAAGTCGGGGCCGTTCTGGATGCCGCGCGCTTCCGCCGCCTTGGCCGCGATCGTCAGGTCGATGACGAAGCCGAGCAGATAGTCGCGCTTCTGGTCCGGGTTCATCTGGGCGGTCGCCTGGCCACCGATATCCTCTTCGGCCGCGTCGAGATCGGCCTGGCGGATCTCGATGCCCTGGACGCGGGCCAGCACCCGGTCGGGCGACGGCGCGGCGGCGGCCGGCGCGGCCGGTGTCGCGGGAGCGGCCGGCGCGGCCGGCGCGGCCGGTGCGGGCGCCGCGGGCGCGGGAGCCTGGGCCGCGACGGGTCCGGCGAGCGCCATCGACAGGGCGATGAGGACAATGGGCAGACGAGCGGTCATCGGAAAGCAGCCTTTGTCTTGGGAAGGACGCGTCTTTGCGGGCTCTCGTGGCGCATTTAGGGCAAGGACCCAGGGGAACATGACGAGAGATCGGCCGACAGGTTGCGGCAGGAATGCCCGGTTCCCGCCGAATTGACAACCCTTCCCCCCGTCCATATCTGTCGCACGTCCCTGTGAGAGCGTGGCTTTGCGTGCTCCAGGCGATATATCCCGCGGGGATCGACTGCTGGGCCGCACGGGGCGTCCCTCAACCCGCCTTGTGGGGCCGATGCGATGAACCGGAAGGCGGGGTGCTGCGACCCACCTGTTCGGCCGGAAATTGTCAGCATCGGCTTCAAGCGAAGGATTACTCATGTTCGGTGCGCTCGCCCGCAAGATTTTCGGCAACAGCAGTGACCGTCGGGTCAAGGGCTACAGGCCGCGCGTCGACGCGATCAACAAGCTGGAGCCGGAGCTGGAAAAGCTCTCCGACGAAGCTTTGCGCGCGCGCACCGACGAGTTCAGGGCGCAGCTCGCCGCCGGCAAGACCGTCGACGACCTCCTGGTTCCGGCCTTCGCCACCGTGCGCGAGGCGGCCAAGCGGGTGCTGAAGCAGCGCCATTATGACGTTCAGTTGATCGGCGGCATCGTGCTTCACGAGGGCGCCATCGCGGAAATGAAGACCGGCGAAGGCAAGACCCTGGTCGCAACCCTCGCCGTCTACCTGAACGCGCTCGCCGGCAAGGGCGTCCATGTCGTCACGGTCAACGACTATCTGGCCAAGCGCGACTCCGAGTGGATGGGCCGGGTCTATCGCTTCCTCGGGCTGACCACCGGCGTCATCGTGCACGGCCTCGACGACGCCCAGCGCCACGACGCCTATGCCTGTGACATCACCTACGGCACCAATAACGAGTACGGCTTCGACTATCTCCGCGACAACATGAAATATTCGGTCGCCGAGATGGTCCAGCGGGGCCATGCCTACGCGATCGTCGACGAGGTCGACTCCATCCTGATCGACGAAGCGCGCACCCCGCTGATCATTTCCGGCCCGCTCGACGACCGCTCGGATTTCTATGCGACCATCGACAAGTTCATCCCGCTGCTCGCCAAGGACGATTACGAGATCGACGAAAAGCAGCGCACCTGCGCGCTGACCGAGAGCGGCAACGAGAAGATCGAAAAGATGCTGGCCGATGCCGGCATCCTCAAGGGCGAGCTCTACGACGTCGAAAATGTCTCGACCGTGCACCATGTCAACCAGGCGCTGAAGGCGCACCGGCTGTTCCAGCGCGACAAGGACTACATCGTCCGCAACGGCGAAGTGGTGATCATCGACGAGTTCACCGGCCGCATGATGCCGGGCCGGCGCTATTCGGAAGGCCTGCATCAGGCCCTGGAGGCCAAGGAGCGCGTTCAGGTTCAGCCCGAGAACCAGACGCTCGCCTCGATCACCTTCCAGAACTATTTCCGCATGTACAAGAAGCTCGCCGGCATGACCGGCACGGCCGCCACCGAGGCCGACGAGTTCATGGACATCTACAAGCTGGAAGTGGTCGAGATCCCGACCAACCGTGGCGTGGCCCGCGTCGACGAGGACGACGAGGTCTACAAGTCGGTCCAGGAGAAGTTCGAGGCGATCATCGGCGAGGTCGAGCAGGCGCGCACCAAAGGCCAGCCCGTGCTGGTCGGCACCACCTCGATCGAGAAATCCGAAACGCTCGCCGAAATGCTGAAGAGCCACGGCTTCCGCCAGGTCAACCTCGACGACCCCGCCGCCTTCGCGCCGCTCTATGACGTGGTGCCGGGCACCCCCGGCGAAAAGGTCTTCGCGGTTCTCAACGCCCGCTATCACGAGCAGGAGGCGTTCATCGTCTCCCAGGCCGGTGTGCCGGGCGCCATCACGATCGCCACCAACATGGCCGGCCGCGGCACCGACATTCAGCTCGGCGGCAATTCCGACATGCGCATCCAGGTCGAGCTCGCAGCCCTCGAGGACGGTCCCGACAAGGATGCCAAGGCCGAGGCGATCCGTGCTCAGGTCAGCCAGTTGAAGCAGCGGGCGCTAGACGCCGGCGGCCTCTACATCATGGGCACCGAGCGCCACGAAAGCCGGCGCATCGACAACCAGCTGCGCGGCCGTTCCGGCCGTCAGGGCGATCCCGGCCGATCGAAATTCTACCTGTCCCTGCAGGACGACCTGATGCGCATCTTCGGGTCCGACCGCATGGAGGGCATGCTGACCAAGCTCGGCCTCAAGGAAGGCGAGGCGATCGTCCATCCCTGGATCAATCGCGCGCTGGAAAAGGCCCAGCAGAAGGTCGAGGCGCGCAATTTCGACCTGCGCAAGAACGTCTTGAAATATGACGATGTCGCCAATGACCAGCGCAAGGTCATCTTCGAGCAGCGCATCGACCTGATGAGCCAGGAAGACCTGTCGGAAATGGTCGGCGACATGCGTCACGGCGTGATCGAGGACCTGGTCCACCAGCACATTCCCCCCGATGCCTATGCCGAGCAGTGGGACACCGCCAAGCTGAAGGACGAAGTCTACCGGGTGCTCAACCTCGACTTGCCGATCCAGGACTGGGCCAAGGAAGAGGGCATCGCCGACGAGGAAGTCATCGAGCGCGTCAAGACCGCCGCCGACGAGATGATGGCCTCCAAGGCCGCCCGCTTCGGGCCGGACATCCTGCGCCAGATCGAAAAGGCCGTGGTCATGCAGGTGCTCGACCACCTGTGGCGCGAGCATATCGTGCAGCTCGACCACCTGCGCCAGGTCGTCGGCCTGCGCGGTTACGCCCAGCGCGATCCGCTGAACGAGTTCAAGTCGGAAGCCTTCCAGCTGTTCGAAAGCCTGATGGAACGGCTGCGCGAAATGACCACCCAGCAGCTCGCTCTGGTCGAGCTGCAGGAACCGCCGCCGATGCCCGACCTGCCGCCGATGAGCGCGCATCACATCGACCCGATGACCGGGATCGACGAGTTCGCCGCGATGGGCGCGCCGTCGAGCGGCTTCCAGGCGCTCGCCGCGAGCGACAGCGTGGCGGCGATCGACCGCAACCCGAACGACCCCACGACCTGGGGCAAGGTCGGCCGCAACGAGGTCTGCCCTTGCGGCTCCGGCAAGAAGTTCAAGCACTGCCACGGGCAGAACATGTGACCCACGGGGCGGCCGTAAAAGGCCGCCCAAACTTCCCGCGCCAAGGGTGAGAACGGTCCTTGACCGGGATCGCGGCTCACCTTAAAAAGCGCGCTTCGGGCGGGGGCTGTAGCTCAGATGGGAGAGCGCTGCAATCGCACTGCAGAGGCCAGCGGTTCGATTCCGCTCAGCTCCACCAGCCCGTTTTAGCGAAGCCCGGCCATTCAGCCGGGCTTGCGTTTTATCCCAATATGTCCGCGGGTTGTGCCAGCGGCGCGGCACATTTGCCGTCGCCGCGACGAGGCGCAGCGCGTGTCTTGACGGTGCCCGCGGGGGCCTTCCCGGACGGAAAATTCCAGTTTCCCCGTGATCGGTGCGAACGCCCGTGAGACGGGCTCGATCAATTTGCAGGACGTTTCGGACTGGCCGACGATTTTGCCAGGATGGCCAAAACGCCGCATTGGGTCCTGCGGCACTGGTGCTCGCAATCGGTAGCGCGCGCTCCTCTATGCGATGCCGGGTAGCCGATGCCGGTTATTCCAAAGCGCAGGTAGATCTCTCGCAGGCAAACATGACGACGTTCTCGGCGGCCGCCATCATTGTTTCCTTCATTTCCGGTTGCGATGGTGTCGGCCCACTTCGTCGTCCCCCAACCCAGGGGGCGCCATGACGCGCTCCACCGACCCGCCTCGATATCGTCCCGAGCCTGCCGTTTCTCTGGATCGGTGCCGAGCGCTCCCACGTGCCGCAGTGGCATTGAAGCTACACCCGGCCGCGTAGCGCCTGGCGATCCATGCCGCTCATCCGTCCAGCAAAGCGGGTCGAGAAAATGCTGTCGGGTGAGGTTCGAGCTTGCCGCCCGCATAAAAGGAGTATCGGCTCAGGCTTCAAGTATGGGCGCCGGCTTGACGAACGCGTGACTGGAGTAGCTTGACAAATTGCGTCCGAGACACCGCGGGCGAGAAGACTGGCCCTTGACCGAACGGAATGGCCTCGTGGTTCAACATGATGAAGCGGAGATCGGCGAGGCGGCTCACTCCGGTTGCCACCAAATGGGAATTGTTCCGGCTGGCCGCCGCCAGAACCGAAAGTAGTGTCCTCTGCTTCTCCCGATCGTCCGCACATCCGGTGATCAACAGCCCATCCAGTTTCACCTCGGCGAATTGACCGCCGCGGTTTGCGATCTGCCCGGCGTTGATCACATGATCCAGAGCAAGCGTCACCTCCTCAGCTTGTAGAGACCGCTTGAAAGCGTCAATCTGAAGCTGATTGGGCGCTTGATTGCCGGCGTCGAGTTCAATCCGTAGACCTTTCCATCGCCGGCTGATGGGTCGAACACCGTCGACGAGGGCGGCCACTTCGCTGCCATGGAACGCGTCGGCGGGGAAGTTAATCGAGAACTCCATGTTGAAGCCGATGCGATCGAACGCGGCCCAATCCCTCACCGCCGCTCTGATTGCTGCATAGCCGAGGACTCTCAGTTCGTCTTTGCCCGTGATCTCAAACCTGCCGGGTTCCAAAACTCCGTGTCGGGGATGATGGATCCGGGGGACCAGCTCTGCTCCTTGGAGCCGGCTTTGGCGCAAATTGATCTTTGGCAGGTACCAGAACTGCAGCCACCTCTTGCGCGCCGCCAAGGTCAGGTCGACGGAAACCAAGCCGTCCTGGCCACGCGCCATTCCATCCTCCTGCAGAACCGCGAACAGCTCCGTATCGACTGCGTCGGCGGTGATAGCCGGAAGGACGCGGATCCCAGGCGGCGGGAGGAAATGATTTTGAGAGGCTTCGCCCACTGGCTGCAGGGGCCCCTT
>BFBZ01001657.1_pt1 | contig 14141 bp, 16 predicted proteins | sample 1888401 | NCBI WGS metagenome assembly BFBZ01 (sample SAMD00112614, study PRJDB3348) | symbiont metagenome | host: Chara braunii | reverse complement strand
ACCGCTGCCGCCGCGCGCGTCCTTCGGCCGGCTAGCGGGCGCCGCCCGGCGTCGATCCGAAGCGGCGGCGGAAGCAGCGGTTGAAATAGGACACGTCGCTGAAACCGCTCATCAGGGCGATCTCGCTGATCTTCATGGGGTCGTAGCGCCGGTCCGACAGCATCCGGTGGGCGCGCTTGAGGCGCAGCTCGAGAACGCGCTCGGCGAAGCTCGCCCCGGTTTCCTGCAGCAGGTCATGGACATAGCGCACCGACAGGCCGAGCGACTGGGCGACCGTCTGGGCGGAGATGGTGGGATCGGTGAAATTCTCGGAGATCTTGCTCAGGATCGCCTGGAGCCGCGCCGCGCGCAGGCCGCGCAAGCCGGCGAGCTCGGCGGCCTCACCCTTGGCGCCGGTCGCCAGGCCGATCAGGTCGACGATGGTTTCGGTGGCATGGGTGATCAGATCGGGGGAGACAATGGCCGGACCGGTCTCCAGAAATCGGCAATAGCGCCGGAGCATGTCGAGAGCGGCATTGTCGGCCGCGATCGGCAGCGCCAGCCGGTCCTCGACATGGACGAAGGCATCTTCCAGCACGGCGCGCGGGATCACCACGTTCATCCAGATATTCCGGTCGCCGCCGATCATCTGCAGCGGCTCGGAGGCCGAGACCAGGGCGGCTTCGCCGCGGCCGACGCCATAGTCGCGGCCGGCCTGGGCACCGCTCAAGGTCGTGTCGCCGGTATTGACCAGCAAGAGGTAGCCGTCGCGGCCGTCATCGGCGATATTGCGCGCCTTTCGTGAGGCCCGCTTGATGGTGCCGGCCATCTGCCCGAGCACCAGCGACCCGACGGCAGTCGCCTCGATGTCGGCTTCGAACGGCAGGTTCTCGGAGGGTGTATATTCGACCGACCAGATCTGCGCGACATGGATGTCCTGCCAGAGCGCGAACCGGGCCCGTTCGTCGAGATGTCCCGGCAGGTCATTCGAGGAGAAGACGTTCTTCGTGAGCAAGTATCGGGCCTTTTTTGGAAATGCGCCTTCCCCAGGTGAGAGGAGTATTCGGGCTGTATAGGCCCTGTCCAGTCCGGGAAATCCTCATGCGCCACAGGTCAAGAATTGTGCGTTTCGCGACAAGATCTCGGGGAGCAGCGACGGGGATGGCGGAAAAGGTCGGCGCGCTGTTCGGCCAAGCGCCGCGTGGCCGCTGCGTCGGCATGGCGAGGCGGCGCTGGCCCAGAGGCATCAAAGATGGAGCACGCCGGTCCTCAGCGCATGGGCGACGGCATCCGTGCGGCTGACGGCGTCGAGCTTCTCCAGCAATGAGGCGACGTGATACTTGGCCGTGTGCGCGGAAATGCCGAGCCGGCGGGCGATCAGCTTGTTCGAGGCGCCCTCCGCCAGCAGGGCGAGCACCTCCAGCTCCCGGGCGGTAAGTGTGACGCCGGCGTCCGCCCCGGCCGTTGCGCCGGGCACGGCAACGATGAGCGCGTCTGGCTCATCGTTTTTGCCGACCAGCTCGAACTCTTCGACGTCGGCCAGGGCGGACGCGATCCGATCGGCGAGAGCCGGATCGGCCACGTCGACCGCCAGCCGCAACCGGTCTTTCGCGCGCAGGTCTCTCAAGCCGCCGGCCTTTCCCCGATCTGAAGCTTCATCTGGTGCGACTGGCCGCCGCGACGGAACTCGATGTCCACGAGCCGCCCGACGCTGTCGGGGCCGAGCGATCGCAACAACGGTTGCAGCCTGGTGATCGGCTTGCCGTCGAAGCTCACCAGCACGTCACCCTGATGAATATCGCTGGTCGCCGCTGGGCCCGTCGGGTCGACGTTCATCACCATGGCGCCGGTGCCATGGCCCTCGATCGTCACCGGATGCAGGCCGAGACCCAGGTAGCCGCGCGGAATCCGCCCATGGCTCTCCAGCTTCGCCGCGACCCGGTCGATGGTGGTCGAAGGGATGACCAGCACGCGCCTGCGGGGTCCGAACACCGCCATGCCGACAGCCTCGCCCGCGGCATTGACCGCAAGGCCGCCCTCGGCCGTCGCACGCAGGCGGGTATCGAGTTCGATGCGCGCGTCGATCTCGCCGCCGCGCATCGACTGCCAGGCGCCCGCGCTGACCGAGACCACACCGAGGGCCGCCGTCGGCGCGCCGCCTTCGGCGCCCACGGCAAGGATGAGGGCGCCGGGTGAGGGCATGGTCGTGATCAGGGCGGCGGGCTGTAGCTCTGGCCGGTCAATCCTGAGCAAGGCGATGGCCGTGCTCGGGTCGCGCCCAACGACATGGGCGAGAGCGCTCTCACCGCCAGGCATGGTCACACGCACCTCGCCCTCTTCGGCCAGACCCTCGTCCGAGGTGACGACGAGACCGGCGCGCCAGACGAAGCCTGACGCCTGCATGCGATGGGAGATGACGGAAACGACGCTCGGCGCCAAACGCGCGACCGTTCCTTCCAGCGCTGTCGACAGGTCTTGTATGGTTCTGCTCATGGGACCTCCGGAATGCGTGCCTTGGAAATGCATGCCGTAGAGATGTGCCGGGACCGGCGGCGCGTCCACTGGCCAGATGGGCAGGCATGATCGGCGGCACCGCAGCCTGCGGCGCTCGTCCGCTTCCAGGTGGTCATCGATCGGCTCAATGTCGGCCGGCCGCCCTCAAGGCATAAAGCTGGACTTGGTCGACATTCTCGAGCGGGAGGCGATTTTCGGCGCCTTTCCGACAAGCATGACGAGGGCCCATGGACCCGCCGGCCATCGGCTATGCTCCCGCGCCCCTTGGCCGGATGCCGTCCAGCACGATGCGCTGGATATTGGCGACGGTGTCTTCGAGATAGGCTTCGTCCGTCAGGTCGCGACCGATGACGGCGTCGATCTGCGCTGCGAAGTCGGCATAATGCTGGGTGGTCGCCCAGATCGAGAAGAGCAGGTGATGCGGGTCGACGGGCGCCAGTCTGGCCGAGGCGACCCAGGCGCGGATGACCCCGGCCTTGGCATCGACCACCGCCTTCAGCGCGCCGCGCAGTTCGGGCCCGAGCAGCGGCGCGCCTTGTACGATTTCCAGGCAGAACAGCCGCGAGGCTTCCGGATTGTCGCGCGAGAAAATCACCTTTTGCCGGATATAGGTGCGGATCGCGGCGACCGGATCGGCCCCGGGTTCGAGCCCGTCGAGCGGCGCGAACCAGGTTTCCAGGAGCTGGCGCAGGATCTCGACATAGATCTCTTCCTTGGAGGCGAAATAGTAGAAGAGATTGGTCTTGGAGACATCGGCCGCGCGGGCGATCTCCTCCATGGTCGCGCCGTGCAGGCCGTAGCGCGAGAACAGCTTCAGCCCGGCGCCCAGGATGGCGCTGCGCTTGGCCGCGATCTTCCGGACGCGGCGATGCGGAACGGCCTCTTTGGCCTCGACCGCGCTGCCCGTGGCCTTGGCGTCGGCCGGCGGTATGGCGCGCCGCGTTCTTGCGCGTCGCGTCGCGGCGACGGATGATTTCGGGCTCTCGGGTCTGACCGGTGGGGGCATGTCAGCCACTTGGCACGGGCGGCTATCGGCTCGCAAGCGTGGTGCCTTGGCCAAGCGGTGTTGACCAAGAGTTAGGCAGGCTTGCGCAATTGATGCGGACTATTTAGTCTTTTTCGGACCAGTCGGTCCGAATCTATCCAGCGAAGCTTCATAAGTCTTTGTAAAATAGAGGATCCGTGGGCTGGCACGGCGCGTGCATTTCTGTTGGACGAGCCCTGGAGGCGGTCACGGCGGACCATTCGCCGGGGGAACCGTGCTCCGCCAAGCCCGAGGAGCAAGCGATGAATGTCGGCGTGTTCATACCGATCGGCAACAATGGTTGGCTGATCTCCGAGACCGCCCCTCAATACATGCCGACATTTGATCTCAACAAGGAGATCGTGCTGAAGGCCGAGCATTACGGCCTCGACTTCGCGCTCTCGATGATCAAGCTGCGTGGTTTCGGCGGCAAGACCGAGTTCTGGGACCACAATCTCGAATCCTTCACGCTGATGGCCGGCCTTGCCGCCGTCACCAGCCGGATCCAGCTGTTCGCCACCGCCGCCACCTTGACCATGCCGCCGGCGATCGTCGCGCGCATGGCCTCCACCATCGATTCCATTTCCAACGGGCGCTTCGGCCTGAACGTCATCACCGGCTGGCAGAAGCCGGAATATTCGCAGATGGGGCTCTGGCCGGGCGATGACTATTTCAGCCGCCGCTACGAATATCTCTCGGAATATGTCCAGATCCTCAGGGATCTCTGGGCCACCGGCCGCTCGGATCGCAAGAGCGAATTCTTCCAGATGGAGGATTGTCGCGTGAGCCCGAAGCCGCAGGGCGACATGAAGATCATCTGCGCCGGTCAGAGCGAGGCCGGCATGGCCTTCACCGCCCAATATGCCGATTACAACTTCTGCCTCGGCAAGGGACTGAACACGCCGACCGCCTTCGCCCCGGTGACCGACCGGCTGCGCGCGGCGACCGACAGGACCGGCCGCGACGTCTCCTGCTACGTGCTGATGATGATCATCTGCGACGAGACCGACGCAGCGGCCATGGCCAAGTGGGAGCGCTACAAGGCCGGCGCCGATACCGAGGCGCTGGCCTGGCTGACCGTGCAGGGCGCCGCCGACACCAAGTCGGGCGCCGATACCAATGTCCGCCAGCTCGCCGATCCAACCTCGGCCGTCAATCTCAACATGGGCACCCTTGTCGGCTCCTATGAGAACGTCGCGCGCATGCTCGACGAGGTTGCCACCGTGCCCGGCACCGGCGGCGTGCTGTTGACCTTCGACGACTTCGTCAAGGGCGTGGAGGATTTCGGCGAGCGCATTCAGCCGCTGATGGCCTCACGCAAACATGTCGCCGCTCTCAAGGAGGTCGCGTGATGGCCGCAACCGAGACGATGGCCGCCGGTTTCGCCCCGGCCGGCCCGCCTGGAGCCAGCGTGACCTTGCCGGCGCGGCCGGAGCCGCTGCGGCTCAACGTCAAGGAGACGGCGGTGATCGTCGTCGACATGCAGAACGCCTATGCCTCGCCCGGCGGCTATCTCGATCTCGCCGGTTTCGATATTTCCGGCGCGGCCGCGGCGATCGACAAGATCAGGACCACGGTCGAGGCGGCACGCGCGGCCGGCATTCCCGTGATCTTCTTCCAGAACGGCTGGGACAAGGATTACGCCGAGGCGGGCGGGCCGGGCTCGCCCAACTGGTACAAATCCAATGCCCTGAAGACCATGCGCAAGCGCCCGGAGCTCTCAGGCCAATTGCTCGCCAAGGGCGGCTGGGACTATGCCCTGGTCGATGCGCTGAAGCCGGAGCCGGGCGATTTCGTCATTCCCAAGACCCGTTACAGCGGCTTCTTCAATACGAATGTCGACAGCATCCTGCGCGCCCGTGGCATCCGCAATCTCGTCTTCACCGGCATCGCGACCAATGTCTGCGTCGAATCCTCGCTGCGCGACGCGTTCCACCTCGAATATTTCGGAGTGGTGCTGGAGGATGCCACCCATCAGGCGGGGCCGGACTTCGCCCAGAAGGCCGCGCTGTTCAATATCGAAACCTTCTTCGGCTGGGTCACGACCGTCGCCGATTTCTGCGGCACGATCTCGCAGCGCCCGGCGGACTGAACCAGCGTCCGCCGGCGCCCATCATCATCTCGAAAACCGGAGACTTCCCATGCCCATGACCGCGATCATCCCGCCCGGTTCCGGCAAGCCGCTGGCACCCTATTCGCCCGGCACCATGGCCGATGGCGTCGTCTATGTCTCGGGCACGCTGCCTTTCGACAAGGACAACAATGTCGTTCATGTCGGCGATGCCGCGGCCCAGACCCGCCATGTGCTGGAGACCATCAAGACGGTGATCGAGGCCGCCGGCGGCACCATGGCCGATGTCACCATGAACCACATCTTCGTCACCGACTGGGCCAATTACGGTGCGGTCAACGCGGTCTATGCCGAGTATTTCCCGGGCGACAAGCCGGCGCGCTATTGCATCCAGTGCGGCCTGGTGAAACCGGATGCGCTGGTCGAGATCGCCACCGTCGCCCATATCGGAAAAGCAGGCTGACGCCGATGCAGTTCGAGCTTCACGGGCGCAGCGAGCCGGATGCCGAGACGATCCTGCTGTCCGCCGGTCTCGGCGGCCTCGGGGCCTTCTGGAAACCTCAGGTCGCCGCGCTCGGAGCGCGCTATCGCATCGTCACCTATGACCAGCGTGGCACCGGCCGAAACCGGGCCGAATTGCCCGACGACTATCGGATATCAGCCATGGCCGACGACGTCATCGGCATCATCGACCAACTCGGCATCGGCCGCTGCCACGTCATGGGCCATGCGCTGGGCGGTCTCGTCGGGCTCGAACTGGCGCGCCGGCAGCCGCATCGTCTGCGCAAGCTGGTGCTGGTCAACGCCTGGGCCAAGGCCGATCCGCATACCCTCAACTGTTTCGCCGTGCGCAAGGATCTGCTGCTCAATTCGGGTGTCGAGGCCTATGTCCGCGCCCAGCCGATCTTCCTGTTCCCGGCGCCCTGGCTATCGCGCCACGCCGGACGCGTCGCCGCAGAGACCGCCGAAGGCGTCAGGCATTTTCAGGGAGCTGAGACATTGCTCCGGCGGATCGGTGCGCTCAGCGCTTTCGATATCGCCGACCGGCTCGGCGATATCCATGTGCCGACCCTGGTCGCTGCCTCGCGCGACGACGTGCTGGTGCCCTGGACCTGCTCGCAGGTTCTGGCCGAGGCCATGCCGGCCGCGCGCCTGTCGCTGACGGCGGAGGGCGGCCACGGCTTCACCGTCACCGAGCCGGAGGCCTTCAACACGCTGGTGCTCGATTTTCTCGGGGAGCAGGCCGGATGACCGAAGATCCTGTCCATCCTCCGCTCGACCAGGCGGCACTCGCCATTTTGTTCACCGAGGCGCGCACCCACAACGGCTGGCGCGACCTGCCGGTCAGCGACGCCTTGCTCAAGGACGTCTACGACCTCGCGAAAATGGGACCGACCTCGGCCAATTGCTCGCCGGCCCGTTTCATCTTCGTCCGCTCGGCCGAGGCCAAGCAGAAGCTCGCGTCGGCGCTCAGCAAGGGCAATCTCGCCAAGACCATGGCCGCGCCGGTCACCGTCATCGTCGCCCATGACACGGTCTATTTCGATGCGCTGCCCCGGCTGTTTCCTCATGCCAATGCCCGGCCCTGGTTCACCATCAGTCCGGAATTCGCCGCCGAGACCGCCCTGCGCAATGGTTCGCTGCAGGCGGCTTACCTGATCCTCAGCGCCCGTGCGCTCGGCCTCGACACCGGCCCGATGTCGGGCTTCGACCGGCCGACCGTCGATGCCGCCTTTCTTCAGGGCAGCACCTGGAAATCCGACATGCTGATCAATCTCGGCCATGGCGATCGCACGAAACTGCTCGATCGGCTGCCGCGTCTCGATTTCGACGAGGCCTGCCGTCTCGTCTGATGCGAGGCATCGCCACTCCGATCAGTGCCAGCGAGACCGTCATGCCCGTCGCCAGCCCGGACGTTCATCCGTCATCGTTTCCACAGCCCCTTGGCAGCGCCGATTTCCGCGCCGGCATGGCGCGGCTGGGAGCCGCGGTCAACATCATCACCACCGATGGTCCCGGCGGCCGCGCCGGCTTCACCGCCTTGGCGGTCTGCAGCGTCACCGACACGCCGCCGACCTTGCTGGTCTGCGTCAACAGGGCGGCATCTGTCCACCAGGCCTTCAGCCTGAACCAGGTGCTCTGCGTCAATACGCTGGGCGAAACCGATGCGCCGCTGTCGCGCCTGTTCGGCGGCAAGACACCGATGGACGAGCGCTTCGCCGCGGCGTCCTGGGTGACATTGGCGACCGGCTCGCCGGTGCTGCCGCAGGCGATCGCCGCGTTTGACTGCCGGGTGGTCAACACCGTTTCCGTCGGAACCCATGATGTACTGTTCTGCGAGGCCCTGGCGGCCCGGCGCCAGGACGACAGCCGCGGCCTGGTCTATTTCGACCGCGGCTATCACGGGCTGGGCGGGTGAAGGCGGCAGTACCCCGAGGCCGTCCTCGGAAATGAACATGATGTTAGGTATCCCATCCATGTTGGTCATCGCGTTATGGCCGGTCCCGTGGCACCATCGGACAAATCCCGCGAACCAAGGCGGGGACGGGTTTCAGGGGAAAGCGTGTGGCCAAGGCCGGATCTCAAACCAGGACCAGACGGGTGCTGATCGGCTTGGTCGGCGCGCCGATCGCGAGCTCGGCCTCGCCGGCCCTGCATGAGGCGGCGGCGCGGGCCGCCGGCATCGAGGCCTATTACCACCTGATCGAAGTCGCCGGCGCCGACAAGGCGAGGCTGCGCGCCATCCTGGACGGCGTCCGCGCGGTCGGCTTCGCCGGCATAAACGTCACTTTTCCCTATAAGGAAGCGGTCGTCGGCCTCCTGGATGAGGTAGCGCCGGCTGCCGCGGCCATGGGCGCGGTCAACACGGTGGTGGTTCGCGACGGCAGGCTGATCGGCCACAACACCGACATGACCGGCTTCCGCACCGCCTTTCAGCGCTTCGCCCGAGGGGCGGCACCCAAGGCGGCGCCGGCAACCGTCGCGGTGATCGGCGCCGGCGGCGTCGGCCGGGCCATCGGTTTCGCCCTGCATTATCCCGGTGGGCCGAAGCTGCGCCTGTTCGACCAGGACCGCGCCAAGGCCGAGGACCTGGCGGCCCGGCTCAATGCCGGCGCGGGCCTCGTCGTCGCCGGTTCGGTCGAGGAGGCGCTGGATGGCGCCGGCGGCATCGTCAATGCGACGCCGCTTGGCATGGCGCCGGATGTCCGGAGCCCGGTGCCGCCCGAATTGATCTCGGCGGCGCATCTGGTCATCGATGTCGTCTATTCGCCGCTGTTCACGCCGCTGCTCACCGAGGCGCACCGGCGCGGCGCGCGCATCATGACCGGCCGCGACCTGGTCATCCACCAGGCGCTCGACGGCTTCCGCCTGTTCACCGGTCTGGAGGGGTCGGAAAGCGCCATGAACGGCGCCTTCGACCGGGTCATGGCGGCGCGCGGCACCTCGCCGTTGACGGCGAGCATTCATGCCGAGACAAAAGCCGGCTGAGTTTATTAAGAGGACGACAAGTCCGGCCAACGGACGCAACCGATCAAAGGGAGGACCGAAGACCATGACGACACCCATCCTGAAATCCTGGCTTGCCGGCTTGGCCATGGCCGCGGCCCTGGTGTTGCCGGCTGAAGCCCAGCAGACCGTCAAGCTGATCGACGTCGCCGAATTGTCCGGCGCCGGCGCCACCGCCGGCACCAACTGGCGCAACGGCATCGATCTCGCGGTAGCCCACATCAATGCCCGCGGCGGCATTCTCGGCCGGCAGATCCAGATCGTCCATTACGACACCCAGACCAATCCCGGCGCTTCGCGCGCCGCGGTTCAGCGCGCCATCGACGAGGACACCTATGCCGTGCTCGGTCCGGTTTTCTCCGGCCCGATCGGCGCCTCCATGCAGATCGCCCAGCGTGCCGAGGTCGCCCAGTTCGTCGGCGGCGAGGCGGCCGGCCTGACCCGCCAGGGCAACCCCTATATCTTCCGCACCTCGCTGAGCCAGGCGGCGGCCATGCCGAAGATCGCCACCTACCTGAAGGAGGTGGTGAAGGCGACCAAGGTGGCGGTGATCTTCGTCAATAACGACTTCGGCAAGGGCGGTCGCGACGCCATCATTCCGGAACTGACCAGCCGCGGCATGACCGTGATCGCCGACATCTCGTCCGAGCCGGGCCAGACCGATTTCGCGGCGGATGCCATCCGGATCAAGAATTCCGGCGCCGATGCGGTGTTCGTCTACCTGAACGAGGACGAGAGCGCCCGTTTCCTGCGCGCCGCGCGCCAGCAGGGCATTTCGGCGCCGCTGGTCGGCGAGACCACGCTGCTCGGCCAGAAGGTGATCGAACTCGCCGGTGACGCCGCCAACGGCGCGCGCGGCCATGTCGGTCTTTCCGTCGATGCGCCGGTGCCGGCCTTCCAGGAATTCGGCAGGCTCTATCGCGAGCGGTTCAATTCGACCCCCGACCATAACGGCATCAAGGGCTATATGGCGGTGTTCATGATCAAATGGGCGACCGAGAAGATGGGCCGTTTCGACAAGAAGGGCCTCGCCGACACGCTGCGCGGCGCTACCATCACGCCGGCCATGGAGCCGGGCATCCTGATGACCACGCGCATCGAACCGAACGGCGATCTCGACCGCGAGAGCTTCCTCGGCGAGGTGATCAACGGCCGCCAGGTGATCAACGTCACCTTGCCGATGATCAACCCGACGGGCCGTCCCGGCGGTTGAGGATTGCGGGGGGAGGGGCTTCTTCCTCTCCACCAGGGCACCGCCTCCACCTCTCCCCGGCGGGGAGAGGTCGGGCGAGCGAGAAAACCTCTACGTCACCCCCAAGGCAAAGCAATTGCTTTGCCGGGGCGAGCGAAGTGAGGGAAGGGGGTCCAGGGGCCAACAGACCGGGCTCGCGGCGCATGCGTCAAGCGGTTCGTGGTGTCGGGCGACGAGCCCGGCAACTCCTGGACCCCCCTTCCCTCACTTCGCTCGCCGGGGGTGACGTAGAGACTGTCGCAAATTGCTTTTTCATCGACCCAGAGGCCGCTCCCGTCGCGCCTCGCCAACCAAGGCTGTCCGGTCATGGCCGAACTTGTCCAGATCCTCATTGCCGGCCTTGCCAGCGGTGCCATCTATGCTCTCGCGGCGATCGGCTTCACGCTGGTCTGGCAGACCTCGCAGACGATCAATTTCGCCCAGGGCGAATTCGTCATGCTGCCGGCGATTTTCGTGCTGGTCGGAACGCTCACTTTCGGCCTGCCGGTCTGGCTGGCGCTGATCCTGGGCACCGCCGCCTTCATCCTGCTGTTCGGTTTCGGTTTCAAGCGCCTGCTGGTCGACCAGATGATCAGCCAGGGCGTTTTGCCGCTGGCCTTCGCCACCATGGCGCTGTCGATCCTGATGAAGGAAAGCGCCAAGGACTTCTTCTCGGCCGAAGCCCAGGTGTTTCCCTCGCTCGCGCCGGCCGGCAATCTCGACCTGCTCGGCGCCGCCATTTCCTGGCAGAACATCCTGGTCATCGCGGTCGCCTTCGCCGCCATCGGGCTGCTGCAATGGTTCGTCACCCGCACCCGCACCGGGCGGCAGATGCAGGCGACCGCGCAGAACCCCTATGTCGCGCTGCTGCTCGGCATCCCCGTCGACCGGATGATCCTCTACACCTTCCTGATCAATGCCGGCCTTGCCGCCATGGCGAGCTTTCTGGTCTCGCCGATCTATCTCGCCAAATTCTCCAACGGCGACGTCATCGGCCTCTCGGCCTTCATCGCGGCGATCGTCGGCGGCTTCAACCAGGTGCGCGGCGCGCTCTGGGGCGGCCTCCTGCTCGGCGTCGTCGATGCGCTCGCGGCCTCCTATGTCTCGACCAGCTATCGCATGGCCGTGCCGCTGGTGCTGCTGGTCATCGTCATCCTGGTCAAACCCGAAGGCCTGTTCGGCTCGAAAGAGGAGCGCCGGGTATGAGCGTCGTCGATACCTCGGGCAAGCCGGCCTCCAGGCTCGGTTCGCTTCTCGCCTCCACCGACATGGCGCTGGTCACCCTGTTCGTCGGTGCTGTCGTCATGTGGTTCGTGCCGGTCAACATGGGCCGCTACGGCACCTATGTGCTGTCGCTCTGGCTGGTCACCGCGATCGCCGCCATGGGGCTCAACCTGATCCTCGGTTATGCCGGGCTGAAGGCGCTCTGCCAGGCGGCCTTTGTCGGCATCGGCGCCTATACCACGGCGCTTCTGACCAAGGCCGGCGTGCCCTGGGTCGCCGCCTTCGGCCTTTCCGGCCTGGTCTGCTTTCTGGTCGGCATCGTCATCGGCTTTCCGGCCTTGCGCGTGCGCGCCCACTATCTCGGCTTCGTCACGCTCGCTTTCGCCACCGTCGCGTGGCTGATCATGCGCAACGAGCAATGGCTGACCGGCGGCACCTTCGGGCTCGCCAACATTCCGCGCCCATCGGTCTTTGGTTTTCCGACCGACGGCGCGCTCGCCTTCCACCGCTTCGTCGTCGGCGTCACCCTGGTATTGGCGCTGGCGCTCTGGTGGCTGGTGAAAAGCCCCTGGGGCCGGGCCTTTCTGGCCTTGCGGGAGAACCCGGTCCGCGCCTCCAGCCTCGGCATCGACACCCGGCTCTATACGCTCATGGCCTTCGCCATCGGTTCGGCCTATGGCGGCTTTGCCGGCGCGCTCTATGCGCCACTGGTCGAGTTCATCGATCCCTCGCCCTTCTCGCTCTCGGCCTCGTTCTTCCTGGTGCTGATGGTGATCTGCGGCGGCGCCGGCTTCATGATCGGACCGTTCATCGGTGCGCTGCTGGCGGTGGCCCTGCCGGAATGGCTGCGCCTCACCGGCGGGCTCTATCTCCTGATCTTCGCGGCCTCGGTGCTGGTGCTGCTGATCCTGTGCCCGGGCGGCATTCTGGGCCTCGGCGAACGGGCGCTGCGCGCTTTCCGGAGGCGGTCATGAACGCGTTGTCGCAAAATCCGGTTCTGTCGGTCCGCAACATCACCCGCCGCTTCGGTGGCATCACCGCGGTGTCGAATGTCTCCTTCGACGTCCAGCCGGGCGAGGTGCTCGGCCTGATCGGGCCGAATGGCTCGGGCAAGTCGACCTTGTTCAACTGCATCCTCGGCCAGATCCTGCCGAGCGAGGGCGAGGTGGCGCTCGACGGCCGGACCATCACCGGTCTCAGGCCATCGGAGATGAACCGGCGCGGCGTCGGCCGCACCTTCCAGCTCCTGCAGGTCTTTCCCGACCTGACGGTGAAGGAGAACCTGATCCTGGCCGGCCAGGAACATGTCGGCTCGCTGTTCTCCAGGCTTGTCGGCCCGCGCGACGCGGGGCTCAGCGCCAAGGCCGAGACCATGATCGGCTTCTTCCGGCTCGGCCATCTCACCAATGAGAAGGCCGGCAGGCTCTCCTACGGCCAGCAGAAGCTGCTCGATGCGGCCATGGCCTTCATGGCCGGTCCGCGCCTGGTGCTGCTCGACGAACCCGCCGGCGGCGTCAATCCGACCATGCTGGAGGGCCTGAAGGAGCGGCTCGCCGCCTATAATCGCGAGGTCGGCACCACTTTCGTCGTCATCGAGCACAATATGGATTTCGTCATGAGCCTCTGTACCCGGGTCATCGTGCTCGCCGAGGGGCGCATCATCGCGCAAGGCCTGCCGGACGAGGTCCGCCGCGACCAGACCGTCATCGACGCCTATCTGGGAGGCTGACATGGACAGTTCGAACGCCGTGCTGACGCTCGACCAGGTGGTCGCGGGTTATGGCTCCATCACCATCCTCAACGGCACTAGCTTCAAGGTGAAGCCCGGCACCATCACCACGGTGATCGGCCCCAACGGTGCCGGCAAATCGACCGTGTTCAAGACGGTCTTCGGGCTCTTGAAGGTGCAGTCCGGCCGCATCCATTTCGACGGCCAGGACGTGACCGGCCGCTATCCGCGCGACCTCATCGCGCGCGGCATCACCTATGTGCCGCAGGGCCGCAATGTCTTTCCCGAGATCTCGGTGCGCCACAATCTCGAACTTGGCGCGGTGGCCATTCCCGGCGTCACCGATCTCGACGGCCGGATCGAGCGCGCCATGGACCGCTTCCCGATGCTGCGCGACAAGGCTGGTGCCCAGGCCTCGACGCTATCGGGCGGCCAGCAGAAGATCCTGGAGGTCGCCCGCGGCCTGTTGCTCGAGCCGAAGCTCGTGCTGATCGACGAACCCTCCATCGGCCTGTCGCCCTTGATGGTGCAGGAGGTGTTCCAGATCCTGAAGGATCTGCGCGCGAAGGGCACCACCATCCTGTTGATCGAGCAGAACGCCAAGAGCGCGCTGTCGATCTCGGACGAGGCCATCGTGCTGGAACAGGGCCAGACGCGCATGCACGATACCGCACAGGCGATATTGGCCGACCCACGCGTCGGACAATTGTTCCTCGGCGGCCATGTCGAGGCGGCGTGAAGGACATTGGAAACAACCCTCTCCCATAGGGAGAGCATCTGTGTTTCGGGTCAAGCCCTTTTTGGAGCGTGCAGGTCCCAAATCCGGTCCTCGGCGATGAGGGTGTTGGCTAGGCCGACGAGT
>BFBZ01001656.1_pt1 | contig 14142 bp, 12 predicted proteins | sample 1888401 | NCBI WGS metagenome assembly BFBZ01 (sample SAMD00112614, study PRJDB3348) | symbiont metagenome | host: Chara braunii | reverse complement strand
CCGTTCCCGCCACTTCTACGGTTACCGTGAAGCGGGGATCATGATCCGGTCCGCTGCGATCATCAACCCTGTAGACCGGGGTAACGCCGAATTTCGCATGCGCCCATTCCTGCAATTCCGTCTTGGCGTCGCGCCTTGCACCATCGGGCCGAACGGCGCGACGCTCCCAATAGCGCAAAATGAACTTGCGGGCCACTTCGAGGCCGCCATCCAGATAGATTGCCGCAATCAGGCTTTCGACGACATCGGCACGTACATTGAGCATGCGTTTGCCGGTCAGCTTCTTCACGTCGGCGCCGGTGCGGATATAGAGGTGCAGCTGCATCTCGTCGGCGACTTCAGCGCAGGTGTCGGCGCTGACCAGCTGGTTCAGGCGCACCGAAAGCTCGCCTTCCGTCGCCGTCGTAAAGGTTCTGAACAGCAGTTCGGCAATGCACAGGCCGAGAACCCGGTCACCGAGAAATTCCAGCCGTTCGTAATTATCCGTCTTGTTGGTACGGGCGCTGGCATGAGTCAGCGCCCAATCGAGACGATCCTTCTCGACGAACTCGTAGCCTATCGCAGATTCGAGTTTGCTACGATCCGCCTGCGAGAGCGTCGGCACTTTCGTCATTCGACAACCTTGAAGAGGCGATCCCAACGCATGTTGGTCGGCCATTTCCAGACTTCCCGGAACGACGTGTCGTGGCCGAGCGAGAAGAAGATGATGCTGGCACGGCCGATAAGGTTCTCAGCCGGCACATAACCGACATCGAAGCGGCTGTCGTCCGAATTGTCGCGATTATCGCCCATCATGAAATAGTGACCTGCCGGCACGACATATTCCTGGGTGTTATCGCCACGCGAATTCGGCGACAGGTCCAGCGTGTCGTAGACCTTGCCCGTATCCGCCAGGCGCTCGCTGTAGACCGCGATGTTATCACCCGGTTCCTGGCTATAATCCGAAGCGAAGGTGCCATGCGGTTCGCGCGGCACGGCCTGGCCGTTGATATAGAGAATATCGTTCTTCACCTGGATACGATCGCCGGGGAGACCGATAACGCGCTTGATGTAGTCGACATCAGGATTTGGCGGGAAGCGGAAAACCACGACGTCGCCGCGCTTCGGCTCGCTGCCGAAGATACGCCCGTTGAACAGGTCCGGCGAGAACGGCAGCGAATATTTCGAATAACCGTAGGCGAACTTGTTGACGAAGATATAGTCGCCGACCAGGAGCGTCGGCATCATCGAGCCGGACGGAATGGTGAATGGCTGAAATAGAACCGTGCGGATGATCATGGCCAGGAGCAGTGCCTGAACGATGACCTTGATATTTTCCCACAGAGCATTCTGCTGTTTTACGGCTTTCTCGGACACGCAGTCTTATTCCTTTTTCGCACCCCACCGGCGCAACTTGCATTCAGGCCTTCTCTACTCGCTTCAAATCACGGCGGCAATGGCGCCGGTGCCAAAAGCGGCATCTGACGGCGATTCAGCCGTCCATCGGTAGAGCCTCGATGATCACAAATGCCTGAGCAAGAGGAAAATCATCAGTTATCGTCAAATGAATGGCGGCGCGATGATTTGCCGGCAACATAGAGGCGAGTCGCTCCGCCGCCCCTCCGGTCAGCTGCATCGTCGGCTTGCCGCTCGGCAGATTGACGACACCCATGTCGCGCCAGAAGACGCCTTGCGCCAGACCGGTACCCAGTGCCTTGGAGCAGGCCTCCTTGGCGGCAAAGCGCTTGGCGTAGGACGCGGCCTTGTTCTTGCGACGCTCGGACTTGGCGCGCTCGATGTCGGTGAAACAGCGCTCCGTAAACCGCGCACCAAAGCGCTCCATCGTCTTTTCGACGCGGCGGATGTCGATAAGATCGCTGCCTATCCCGATGATCAATGAAAGGCCCTCCAGGCGGCCGGGGCGAAGTCAGGCTTCGTCAAACGCTCGATGCGTTGTCGGCAAGCGCCAGGCGCTCACGGGCACGCTCCATCAAACGTTCCTTGCGGCGCGTCTTGAAGGTCTTAACGCCATAATAAGTGAGCGCATAGACGATGACGCCGGAAATGATCGCCGGGGGAATGCCGCCAATCAGCATCGGCTTCAAAACCGGGTCCCAAATTTGCAGGAGGTCGCCCTTGTGCCAGAGCGCCGGCAGATCGATGCCACCGCCCTGCCCGCCGCTGTCACGCGCCAGGATCAGATGGCCGATTTCCCAGGTGAAGGCCCAGATGAAGGGATAGGTAATGGGATTGCCGGCTGCCAGACAGCCGAGCGCGGAGGCTATGACATTGCCCCCGATCAGATAGGCGATGATGATCGCCATCACGAAATGCACGCCGATGAAGGGTGTCCATGACACAACGATGCCCGCTGCGAAGCCTGCTGCAACCGAATGCGGAGAGGCTGCAAGACGAACGAGGCGCTTACCAAAATATTGGAATGAACGAACGAAACCCTTGCGGGGCCAAAGATGCTCCCGCAGTTTTTCCTTCAGTGTCAGTGGTTTTCGGCGACGAAATAGCATGCGGCTTATCTAGTGCACTGGGGGCCGTCATGACAAGACCGGCCAAGCATTCACGCACTGATTAAGAACCGCAACTACGGCCCTTTTTTGGAACGTCATCTGCTCAGGAGGCAGAATTAAAAACGTTCTTCCATTTCGGGGAAGCATTCCCGCAAGATCGGGAAGCTCCAAGGGCGCAATAACAACGCGCCCCTCCTGGTCGTAAAAGTATTAACGGCGATTAACGGACGCGGAACAGACCGCGGTCAACCTGACGCTGGCGATATTCAAGGTCAAAACGGTCATGCGAACCATTCAGGTAAGCCATTTCGCGTTCTTCAACACTCGGAACACGCAGGGCGCGGGCGATTTTCTTGATCGGGCTAAACATTGTCTTCTCTCATCTCTGTTTCGTTTCTTCGATGACCAGAAGATAGGCTCGGCGGAGGCTAATTACCACCGCTCTAAAATACACACAGCCATGCGTTCAATGCATATCAATCCGGAAAGCCGCTCGAATTTGGTCATAAAATGATCACAAAATATGCAGCGTGCCCGGATCGATCGCGGAAGCGGTGTCTTTATTCGTAAAGCCGCTTCACCGTTGCGATGCAATCGAGTTCCTTGAGCTGGACCAAAAGCTGGTTGAGCTGGCGCAGGTCCCAGACCTCGACATCCAGCGCCATCTCGGTGAAGTCGGCGGCAACGCGGACGGTATTGAGAATGCGGATATTGACGTCGACATCGGCGACGGTCTGCGCCACCTTGGCCAGTGTGCCGGGTTCGTTCAGCGCGTTGATCAGGACACGCGCGGCAAAACGGGACTTGTTGGCCTCGTCCAGATCCCAGCGAACGTCGATCCAGCGCTCCGGCTCGTCGTCGAACCGCTGCAGGATCGGCGACTGGATGGGGTATATGGTGATCCCCTTGCCTTTTTCCATGATGCCGACGATGCGGTCACCGGGGACGGCGCCTGTCGGGGCGAAATGCACTTCGACATTGGCTGCGAGACCCCGGATGGGCGGAGCTTCAATGCCATCGACGAGGTCGGCCTTGTTCTTGCCGGGGATCTTGAAGATCATGCCGGAGGCGCTGTGGACGTTGAACCAGCCTTCATCGCCGGCGGGCTTGACTGTCACGCGCTCGTCCTGATGGTCGGGATAGACGGCGCGCAGCACATCGAGCGACGACATCTCCCCTCGCCCGACGGCAGCAATAGCGTCCTCGACATCCTTCTGGCCGAGACGATGCAGCGCAGGCTTCAGTGCATCCCGCGAGAAAACCTTGCCGGCGCGCTCGAAGGTGCGTTCGAGAATGCGATGGCCAAGGCCGGCATACTGCTTGCGGATGGCAAGCCGGGTGGCGCGGCGAATGGCGGCGCGCGCCTTGCCAGTCACGACGATCTCTTCCCACGCGGCCGGCGGCACCTGCACGCCGGAGCGGATGATCTCGACCTCATCGCCATTGGTCAACCGCGTCACCAGCGGCATGATACGGCCGTTGATTTTCGCGCCAACGGTGGTGTCGCCGATATTGGTGTGAACGGCATAGGCAAAATCGATCGGGGTCGCGCCACGCGGCAAGGCAATCAGCTTGCCCTTGGGCGTGAAGCAGAAGACCTGATCCTGGAACAGTTCGAGCTTCGTATGCTCCAGGAACTCTTCAGGGCTATCGCCTTCGGCCAGCGCCTCGATGGTGTGACGCAGCCAGGAATAGGCATTGCTCTCCCGCGAGAGCAGCTCGCCGTCGCCATTGCCGTTTGCCCCGTCCTTGTAGAGCGTGTGGGCGGCGATGCCGAATTCGGCGATTTCATGCATGCGCTTGGTGCGGATCTGCAATTCGATGCGCTGACTGGAGGGGCCAACGATCGTCGTGTGCAAGGAGCGGTAGTCATTCTGCTTCGGCGTCGAGATATAGTCCTTGAACCGACCCGGGACGACGCGCCAGCGCGTGTGGACGATGCCGAGCGCGCGGTAGCAGGACGGAACGTCATCGACGAGAAGACGGAAGCCGTAAATATCCGAAAGCTGCTCGAAGGACAGCGACTTCGACTGCATCTTGCGGAAGACCGAATAAGGGCTCTTCAGCCGCCCCTTGACCATCGCATTGGCAAGGCCGTTGGCAACAAGAAGATCGCGCAACTCCGTCTCGATCTTCTTGACCAGGCCTTCGTTGCGCCGCGACAGCTCTTCCAGGCGCTTGGTGACGGTATCGTGCGCTTCGGGATTGATGTGGCGGAAGGACAGCTCCTCCAGTTCTTCGCGCATGTCATGCATGCCCATGCGGCCGGCAAGCGGCGCATAGATCTCCATCGTCTCCTCGGAAATGCGGGCCCGCTTTTCCGGCGACATATGATCTAGGGTGCGCATATTGTGCAGGCGATCGGCAAGCTTCACCAGAAGCACGCGCACATCGTCGGAAATGGCCAGCAGCAGCTTGCGCAGGTTTTCCGCCTGCTTGGCCTTCTTGGTGACGAGATCGAGCTTCTTGATCTTGGTCAGGCCCTCGACCAGCCGGCCGATATCCTCGCCGAACAACTCGTCAATCTCGGCGCGCGTCGCCGTCGTATCCTCGATCGTGTCGTGGAGCAGCGCGACAGCAATTGTCGATTCGTCCAGACGCATATCCGTCAGGATGGCAGCAACTTCGAGAGGATGGGAAATATAGGGATCGCCGCTGGCACGCTTCTGCTGGCCATGCTTCTGCATCGCATAGACATAGGCCTTGTTGAGCAGAGCTTCGTTGGCATCGGGCTTGTATTTCTGCACCCGCTCAACAAGCTCGTATTGCCGCATCATTCCAAGGCTACTCCCGCAAAAACAAAAGCGCGCCAGTCATATGACCGGCGCACGCATCCCCTCATCATATCGCTCCTGCTCGGAGCATCAAGCGCAACGATCAGTAATCGTCGCTTTTTTCCGGCGGAACCAGACCTTCGATGCCGGCCAGCAGTTCTTCTTCCGACATCTGGTCGAAAGTAACGGCTTCCGGAGCATCTTCTTCTTCGTCGCTCGAGGCAGAAGCACCGCCGGCGGCCAGAAGGCTTGCAGGATCGGGCTCGGGCTCATCGATTTCGACATGCTTCTGCAGCGAATGGATCAGGTCTTCCTTGAGATCGTCTGGTGACAGCGTCTCATCGGCGATTTCGCGCAGAGCGACGACAGGGTTCTTGTCGTTGTCGCGGTCGATCGTGATCGAGGACCCTTGCGAAATCAGGCGAGCGCGGTGGCTGGCGAGCAATACGAGCTCGAACCGGTTCTCAACTTTATCAATGCAATCTTCTACTGTGACACGGGCCATTGCCTGTCCTTTGCGGTCGTGATGTCGTCATCATGTCTCGGAGTAGCACGCCGATACAAGCAAACGATGGCAAATTCAAGTTTTTCCTGTTTGAGCGCCTGCGCACCGTCGGGAAAAGTGCTAAAATTCTCCGCGACAAGCTATGAATTCTATCTTAGGTTGCTTGGAATATCCCCTTTCGTGCCCTAAGTCTCGGTTATATGAATAGTTCATAAAGTAATACGAATTATTCCGCACTGCAGCATAAGGCATTGTTTTAGCTGAACTTTGAATAAAGATATTACGTTTTTGTAACAGTGGATATGTAAGCGATGTTTGACCCACGCGAGAAAATTGCACTTTTTATAGACGGCGCCAACCTCTACGCTGCATCCAAGAGCCTCGGCTTCGATATCGACTACCGCAAACTCCTGAAAGCCTTCCAGAAGCGTGGCTATCTGCTGCGGGCCTATTACTACACAGCCCTTATCGAAGATCAGGAATATTCGTCGATCCGTCCGTTGATCGACTGGCTCGACTATAACGGCTACAAGGTCGTCACCAAGCCGGCCAAGGAATTCACCGACTCCATGGGGCGCCGCAAGATCAAGGGCAACATGGACATCGAGCTGGCGATCGACGCCATGGAGCAGTCCGAAACCGTCGACCATCTGGTGATCTTCTCCGGCGATGGCGATTTCACCACGCTGGTCGAAGCACTGCAGCGGCGCGGACGCAAGGTTTCGGTGATTTCGACCATGGCAACCCAGCCGCCGATGATCGCCGACGATCTGCGCCGGCAGGCCGACCATTTCATCGACCTTGTGTCGCTGAAAGCCGAAATCGGCCGTGAGCCCTCCGAGCGCCCTCACCGGTCGGCAGAGGTCAGTCACGCGGAAGCGGACAGCGAATAAGGCCGAAGGCTTTCGGCTCTATCTCTTTGTTCTTACGCATTTCCGGACGGAAAACCGCTGCGCACTTTTCCTGGAAATGCTCTAGCGGTTATCCTTCAGCAGCCGGCTCTTTTGCCGGTTCCAATCACGCTCTTTTTCGGACTCGCGCTTGTCGTGGAGCTTCTTACCCTTGGCGAGTGCCAGTTCGAGCTTCGCCCGGCCATTGTCGTTGAAATAGATCTTCAACGGCACGAGCGTCATGCCCTCGCGATTGATGGCAGACCGCAACCGGCCGATTTCGCGGTTGGAAAGCAGTAATTTCCGGCGCCGGCGCGGCTCGTGGTTGAAGCGGTTCGCCTGCAGATATTCGGGCAAATAAGAATTGATGAGCCAGATCTCGCCGCCCTCGTCGGAAGCGTAGGATTCGGCGATGTTAGCCTTGCCTTCGCGCAACGACTTGACCTCCGTGCCCATCAGCACGAGCCCGGCCTCATATGTATCGATGATCTCGTAGTTGAAGCGTGCCTTGCGGTTTTCCGCCACGATCTTCTTCACGACGCGTTGGCTGCCTTTGGGGGCCATGATTCTTCTTCTTTTCTTGGTTTATTCCGGCGGCAGCCCTCGGCGCGCCAAATTCCTGCACCCTAAATAAGCGAGACCGCCCTCCTTGTGAAGAGAGAGCGGTCCAACAGAGAGTTTCCCCGGTACGCTTGCCTGTCGTCAGTTCAGCAGACCGGCATGGCGCAGCGCCGCATCGATTGCAGCTTCCGTGCCCGGCTCCAGGGTCGACAAAAGCGGCGAACGTACATTGCGGCTCATGCGGCCAAGGCGCGAAAGGCCATACTTTGCGCCGCACAGGCCAGGCTCGATAAAGATCGCCTTATGCAGGGGCATCAGGCGGTCCTGATATTCCAGGGCCTTGGCATAATCACCCGCAAGCGTTGCCGCCTGGAATTCCGCACAGAGGCGCGGAGCGACATTGGCCGTCACGGAAATGCATCCGATACCGCCATGCGCATTGAAGCCGAGCGCCGTCGCGTCTTCGCCGGATAGCTGGCGGAAATCACGACCGCAGGTAATGCGCTGTTCTGAAACGCGCTCGATCTTGCCGGTGGCATCCTTGACGCCGACGATATTGGCATAGGCCTTCGCGAGCGCGCCCATGGTCTCCGGCGTCATGTCCACAACCGAACGACCCGGAATATTGTAGATATAGATTGGCAGCTTCACGGCTTCCGCGACGGCTGCGAAATGAGCGTACAGGCCCTTCTGCGTCGGCTTGTTGTAATATGGAGTAACCACCAGCACAGCATTGGCACCGACCTTCTCGGCGTGCTGGGCAAGCTCGATCGCTTCGCGCGTATTGTTCGAGCCGGCACCGGCCATAACAGGAACGCGCTTGTTCGCCACTTCGATGGAGAGCTCGACGACACGCTTGTGCTCGTCATGCGACAGGGTCGGCGATTCACCGGTCGTGCCCACAGGCACCAGACCGCGGCTACCCTCTTTTATCTGCCACTCGACATGGGATGCGAACGAAGCTTCATCCACCTTGCCGGCATCAGTAAAGGGCGTAACGAGAGCGGGAATGGACCCCTGGAACATGCAAGTCTCCTAGCGGCATAGCCTTCATGCTTCAGCCGCAATCCATGGTTATGAATCCGCGCACCATAAAGCGCCGTCTTGCTGGCGACAAGCGCGCTTTGAACGGTGAGCGTCAGTTTCCGATATCATAATTGATTGAAATTCGAAGCACCGGTAAGGTTTCGTTAATATAGCATTTGGCAAATGGAAAGGGCCTGATTGTTTTGTGAGTAGCCGGATGAAGAAACCTGTGACGATCTGGACCGTTGTCGGCTTGGCGGTCGCGTGGGGCGCGTTTGCCTCGCAGCTTCCCGGTAAACAGACAGCAGCCCGTAATGATGCCGATGTGGCCATGGCGGTGCCGGATCCGATGAGCACAGCCGCGATCCCGCTTGGCTCCACGGTTGCGCCCGTGAACAGCGACCTGAAGGCTGGTCTCGACGCACTTTCCAACAAAAATCCGATGCAGGCGATCGCTGTGCGTAACAGTATGAGCGACGGCACGCTTGATCGCCATATCCTGACCTGGGCAATCGCAACTTCGGGCCAAACCGGCGTCCCCTCGGGTGAAATTGCCGCTGCCGCCCGCGAGCTCGTGGGCTGGCCCGGGCTAGGCAGCCTGCGAGCCAACTCGGAGCGAGCTCTTTACGCCGAAAATCCGCCGACGGATCAAGTCCTTGCCGCATTCGGCAGCACCCAGCCGGAAACCGTGGAAGGCTCTATAATCCTCTCGCGCGCACTGATGGCACGCGGCTCGTCAGCGCCGGCTGCGAAACTGATCCGCAAGATCTGGCGCAACGAAACCCTGGATAAATCGCTCGAAGACAAGATCCTCGCGGAATTCTCAAGCCTGCTTTCGCCCGCCGATCACAAGGCCCGCATGGACTACCTGCTTTATCGCGATCGTACCGTACAAGCGAAACGTTTCGGTGACCTTGGCAAGGCGCAATCGCTCTACAAGGCTTGGGCAGCGGTCAATGATCGTTCCGGCAAGGCAGATGCGCTGATCGCATCCATGGATGCGCAATGGCGCAAGGATCCTGCCTATCTCTTCATGCGGATCGAAAACCTGCGCCGCCAAGACAGATATGACGACGCCGCCAGACTTCTGGCGCAGATGCCGCGCGACCGCAGCGTGCTCGTCAACCCCGGGCAATGGTGGAACGAGCAGCGCATCGTCAGCCGCGGCCTGGTGGACCAAGGCGATTTCAGCGATGCATATCGCGTCGTCGATGCCAATGTCGCGGAAAGCCCGCAAGATGTTGGCGAGGCCGAGTTCCATGCCGGATGGTATGCACTACGTGGCCTCAAGGACGGCGCGACCGCCGCGGCGCATTTCCGCAAGATCCTGCAGGTGTCGAACGGGCCGATCTCACAGTCGCGCGCCTGGTATTGGCTAGGTCGTGCGGCCGATGCGGGCGGCCCCGGAAAAGCCGCCGACCTCTATGCCAAGGCCGCCTCCTATCCGAGCACATTCTACGGCCAGCTCGCGGCCGAGAAGCTCGGCCGCAGGATGCTTGATGTCACCTATCCATCGCCGTCAGCTCAGGATAGGCAGCGATTCCAGGCACGCGAGGCTGTGCAGGCCATATCGCGCCTGGAGGCAGCCGGACATGGCTGGCGTGCCGAGGCGCTCTATCGTGCACTGGCGAAGCAACTGGAGAGCCCTGGCGAAATCGCCATGCTGGCGGCTCGCGCGGAGCGCTCCGGCAACCATCAGCTCTCGCTGCAGATCGGCAAGATCGCCTATGGTCGCGGCGTCGACGTGGCGGCGCTGGCCTTCCCGATCGGCGTCATTCCGGCCAACGCCAATATTTCCGGCTCAGGCAAGGCCCTTGCCTATGCCATCGCTCGGCAGGAGAGCGCCTTCAATCCGGCGGCGGTGTCTTCGGCCAACGCACGCGGCCTGCTGCAATTGCTGCCGAAGACGGCCAAGGCGGTTGCCGGGCGGCACGGCATGGCTTACTCCGCCGAGAAGCTGACACAGGATGCCGGCTATAATGCCACGCTCGGCGCCCACTATCTCGGCGAGCAGATCGACACCTTCGGCGGTTCTTACATCCTCACCTTCATCGCCTACAATGCTGGCCCGAACAAGGTGCCGGAATGGATCAGCCGCTACGGCGACCCGCGCGGCAAGTCGATCGACGAGGTTATCGACTGGATCGAGCGCATCCCCTTCCCCGAGACGCGCAACTATGTGCAGCGGGTGATGGAGAACTATCAGGTCTACAAGACACGTCTTGGCCAGAAGGCCGATATCGTGCATGACCTCGTCAACGGTCGCGGCTAGAGCATTTTCGCTTCTCTTCGGATCGCGAAGCGCCCTATCTCTTTGTTTTACGCATTCCGGGCGGAAAACCGCCGCGCACTTTTCCTGGAAATGCTCTAGACGGCAGCCTCAACCGCGGTTGTGCATGCTGTCGAAATGACGTTACATCCCGCGTGATATTCCAAGCACGAGGCACGATGTATGCGCAGCGACGACGAAAGCGGCTTCCTTGCTCGAACGATACCAGCCCAGGACGGGCTAAAGCTCTATGTTCGAGACTACACAGGCGATGAAACAGCAACGCGAGCGCGGCCACCCGTCATCTGCCTGCCGGGCCTTACCCGCAATTCGCGGGATTTTCATCAATTGGCGCTGCTGCTGGCGCAGCATCTGACCACTCCTTACAGAGTGATCACGCTCGACGCCCGCGGGCGCGGCCTGTCCGAGCGCGATGCGGAGAAATCCCACTACAATCTCGCCGTCGAAACCCAAGACGTTCTGGCCGTCTGCGCTGCGCTTGATATCCCTCAGGCCAACTTCATCGGGACATCACGAGGCGGTCTCGTCCTGCATGTGCTGGCGGCAAGCCGCCCGGATATTCTGAAAACGGTCATTCTCAATGATATCGGCCCTGTGCTGGAGAAGATCGGGCTCACCGACATTCGCGACTATCTGAACCGCGACAGGAAGCCCGCCGATCGGGACGATGCCGTCAACATCCTGCGGGAAAATCATGGCAGCGCCTTTACCGCACTGAGTCATGAGGATTGGGAGGACATGGCGCGGGCAATTTACGCCTTCAAGGATGGCAAACCTATTGCCGATTACGATCCTGCCATCGCCGTACAGATGCAGGCACTCGACCTTGAAGCGCCGCTTCCCGATCTTTGGGCACAGTTCGAGGGCTTCAAGGACATTCCGCTGATGGTGATTCGCGGCAAGAATTCGAAGCTGCTGGCCGCCGCCACGACCGACGAAATGGCGCGCCGCCATCCAGGAGCCACCATCAAGGTGATCGCCGGGCAAGGACATGCTCCCATCTTGCATCTCGGTGATATTCCGGATGCCATTCGCTCTTTTCTTTCCGGGTCTTAACGTCTCAATTTTGCATAAAAGGAAAGGCCCGGTTGGGAGAACCGGGCCAGTTTTTTCTGATCGGAGGTCAGATCAGAAGATGAGTGCAATCCGATTCGGCGAACCGAATTAGAAGCTACGCTGGAAGCGAAGGATACCAGCCCACTGATCCTGGTTCACAGAATCGAAGTTGGTGTAGGTAACTTCCGGCTCGATGAGCAGGTTCTTGACCGGGTTGAACTTGAGGTTCGTGGTCGCTTCGAAGATCTTCGAGTCGGTGTAGGCGAGCTGGAGGTTCCACTTCAGCTTTTCGTTGATCGGAACGCCAACGCCGCCCCAAACAGCCCAGTCACCCCAGCCGCACTTCGATGCATCGCTAGCAGGGCAAGCAGAACGATCGAGGTTGGTGCCGGCGTACTTGTTCAGCTTGTCGCCGTCCGTGTTGTAGCCGCCCATCAAGAAGGCCGTGAAGCCACCGAAGTTGGCATCGATACGAGCCTTGACAGCGCCTTCTTCGACGATGGAGTCGTAACCGCCGACAACCTTGAAGCCGAAGTTGCCAACCTTGTAGCCGAGACCCAGAACGCCGTCCGGAGCGTAGTGATTGGTCTTGTCGTCCGTCCACCAGCTGGAGCCGTACGAAGACGAATCCGTGCCGCTGGAGTTGCTGTCTTCGACCGAAGCTACAGCCGTGAAGCCGTTGCCGGCGTCGTAGTTGTAGGTGATCTGGTTGAGCTCGTACGGGCCGTCATAGATCACGTCGTCGTTGATGACGTCGCCAGCGTAGCCGGTGTACAGGTTGTAGGCCGAGTCGGCCTTACCAATGGTGAAGCCACCGAGGCTGATGTTAGCCCAGAGCAGCTTGGTGGTCGTGGCCTTGCCGTCGTTGAAGTCGAAACGATAGACGGTGTTGGTCTTCAGCGGACCATATTCCGTGTCCGTTGCGGTGTCGACGCTCAGCTGAGCGCGGGTATGCCAATAGGTGCCGCGATTGCCGCCGACGCCCGGATTGTAAGCATTGTACCAGCCGCCTTCGGTACGGACCATGCCGCCGATCTTGAGGCAGGTTTCAGTGCCCGGAAGGAAGAAGTAGCCAGCACCGTAGGCGTCGCAGATGCGAACGTATTCCAAAGGCTCCGGCTCAGCAGCAACGATAGCGTCGGCTGCATGAGCACCGGATACTGCTGCCAGCGCAGCAGCGGAGCCGAGAAGAAGGCTCTTGATGTTCATAGTAACTCCAGTTTCAATATCAATTAGGTATGAGTCTTCACGCCGCGAAAATCGACGCGCCCCACCCCACCTAGATTTTAAAAGTTGACCCCTGATCTGGGAGAACCAAGACAGTAAGCCTTGCTTCCGATTTGGAACCTACAGATCGTTTTTTTCAGAGCAATATCAGATACAAACTATCGGCATTTATGACGCGTGTTTCAAAAGGTGCGTTGCACAAAAATCACGTCGTAAAACTGTCACAACATCGCCGCCGTTGAAGTGAATCTCTACTTCAGATTACTTTTAAAAATGGCGCAACTTACAAGACAATATTCAAAGAGAAAATTCGCAATCCCGAAACAACCATTCTTCTCTTTGCAGTACACGCAAAGAAACGCAGCAGATTATGCAACATAGAAAAAGCCCGGCCAAAAGGCCGGGCTTTCCCCTCACCGAAGTGATAAATCTCATATGACCGAAGTCAAATCAGATTAGAATGCGCGCTCGAAGCGGAGGATACCAGACCACTGATCCTGATTGATGGAGTCCCAGTTGGTGTAGGAGACTTCCGGACGCACGGTCAGGTTCTTAACCGGGTTCCAGGTCAGGTTCGTCGTAGCGGCGAAGATCTTGGAGTCGGTGTAAGCGAGCTGAACGTTCCACTTCAGCTTTTCGTTGATCGGAACGCTTGCGCCGCCCCACAGAGCCCAGTCGCCCCAGCCGATGCCAGATGCAGCGCCTGCGCCGTTTGCGCCGGCATACTTGTTCAGCTTGTCGCCGTCCGTGTTCCAGCCGCCCATCAAGAAGGCCGAGAATGCGCCGAAGTCAGCGTCTACACGAGCCTTGATAGCGCCTTCTTCAACGATCGAGTCGTAACCGCCGACGACCTTGAAGCCCCATGCGCCAGACTTGAAGCCAACACCGGCGACAACGTCAGGAGCGTAGTGATCGGAGCTGTCTTCGCCGTTCGAACCGGTTGCGCCCGTGCCGGAGTTGGTGTCTTCGAGCGAGATAACAGCCGTGAAGCCGTTGCCTGCATCGTAGTTGTAGGTGATCTGGTTCAATTCGTACGGGCCATCATAGACCACGTCGTCGTTGATGACGTCGCCGGCGTAACCGGTGAATACGTTGAACTCGGAGTCTTCCTTACCAACGGTGAAACCACCGAGGCTGATGCTGGCGTGCAGCAGGTTGGTCTTGGTGCCGTTGCCGTCGTTCCAGTCCCAACGAATTTCGGTGTTGGTCTTCAGCGGACCGTATTCGGTGTCGCTTGCGGTAGCGAGGCGGAGCTCAGCACGGGTGTGCCAAAGCGTGCCCAGACGGCTGTTCGGGTTGTAGGCATCGT
>BFBZ01001655.1_pt1 | contig 14149 bp, 10 predicted proteins | sample 1888401 | NCBI WGS metagenome assembly BFBZ01 (sample SAMD00112614, study PRJDB3348) | symbiont metagenome | host: Chara braunii | reverse complement strand
CGTTTCCATGCCCGCCGAGCCCTCGGCGATCAATGTGCCGAGAGAGGTCAGCGGCTCCTGAACGCCGAAGCCGAGATAGGAGAGGAAGCTTTCCGTGGCGATGATCTCGGGGATGGTCAGCGTCGCATAGATGACGACCGGTCCGACGAGGTTGGGCACGATGTGCTTGAGGATGATCTTGAACGATCGCTGGCCCGAGGCGCGGGCCGCTTCGATGAATTCCCGCTGCTTGATGGACAATGTCTGGCCGCGCACGATGCGGGCCATGGTCAACCATTCGAGCGCACCGATCGCTGCGAACAGCAGATAGACGTTGCGGCCGAAAATGACCATCAGCAGGATGACGAAGAGGACGTACGGGAGCGCGTACATGATATCGACGAAGCGCATCATGATGGCGTCGACTCGGCCGCCGAAATATCCGGCGACGGCGCCATAGAGCACGCCGATGACGACTGAGACGAGCGTCGCCACCAGGGCGACTGTCAACGAAACGCGGGTGCCGTAGAGCGTACGCGACAGCAGGTCGCGGCCGTTGCCATCGGTGCCGAAATAGTGACCGACTGCGAAGTCCGGGGCGCCTCGGAAGGAGTTCCAGTCCGGATCCTCATAGTTGAAGGGCAGGAAATACGGGCCGAATATGGCGACCAGAACCAGCACGGCCAGCACGATCAGCGACAGTGCTGCCGCCTTGTTGCGCAGCAGGCGACGCATCGCATCGCCGGTGAGGGAGCGCCCCTTGGGTGCAAGCCCTTCTGCTGAAAGCAATTCCGCTTCCAGCAATTCTCTCTTGGCGGAATTGAGGATCATCGCATTCTCACTTTCGGGTCGAGCCAGGCATAGGCGATGTCGACCAGCAGGTTGAGGACCACGATCAGGACCATGTAGAAAATGACCGTGCCGAGAACCATGCCGTAATCGCGATTAAGCGCCGCTCCGACGAAGTAGCGGCCGACGCCGGGGAGGCCGAAGATGCTCTCCACGACCAGCGAACCGGTGAGCAGGTAGCTGGCGGCCGGACCGAGATAGGAGACGACTGGCATCATGGCCGGTTTCAACGCGTGGCGCATGATGGTCAGCCGCGGGCCGATCCCCTTTGCCTTGGCCGTGCGAATGAAGTTCTGGCCGAGAACCTCGATCATCGAGCCGCGCATCAGGCGGGAGATACGCGCTGCGTGCGGCAAGGTCAGGACAATGATGGGGAGGACCAGGAACTTGATCGAACCGTCGCCCCAGCCACCCACCGGCAACCAACCAAGCGTGTTGCCGAAGACAAGCTGAAGGATCGGGGCGATCAGGAAGCTTGGCATGACCAAGCCGATGAGCAGGCCTCCGCCCAGCCAGTAGTCGGCGCTGCGGTTCTGATACAGCGCCCCAAGACAGCCTATGAAGACGCCGAGGATCGTGGCGAGCACGAAGGCGGAACCGCCGATGGTCAGCGTGTAGGGAAATCCCGACATGATTTGCTGGGTGACGGTGAAATCCTGATTGGCGAAGGAGGGGCCAAGATCGCCCTTCATGACGTCGCCGACATAGATCAGGTATTGCTCAACCAGGGGCTTGTCGAGGTTGTAGTGAGCCGCGAGGTTGGCTTTGACTTCCGGCGGCAATGGCCGTTCGCCATCGAATGGGCCGCCGGGAGCGAGGCGCAGAATGAAAAAGCACACTGTCACGGCAATCCACAAGACGGGGATTGTCGACAGCAGACGACGGAGAGCGTAACGGAACATGGGTGCGTTGAGGCCCCGCCCAGCAAGAGCTGGCGGGGCCTTTTCCTATTATTCTTTGATGGACAGCCAGCGAGTGCGGTGAATGTCCTGAATATTATCGACGAACCCCTGCACCTTCGGGGCGACGATGTTCTGCGACACGTAGTAGTAGATCGGGATCGCGGCGCTGTCGTCGAGGGCCAGCTGTTCGGCCTTCTTGTAGATCTCGGCGCGCTTCTTCAGATCGATCTCTTCATTGCCCTGCTTGATCAGAGCGTCGTAATCCTTGTTGCTCCAGCGGCCGTAGTTCATCTCGACGCCGGTGGACAGAAGGTTCAGGAAGTTGATCGGGTCGTTGTAGTCGGCGAGCCAGCCGGCGCGGCCGATCTGAACCTCACCGCGCTGCATTTCATCGTAATGCACCTTGGTTTCGGTGTTGTAGAGTTCGATATCGACGCCGAGCGGCTTCCACATGGCGGCGATCGCAACGGCGATACGCTTGTGGTTGTCGTTGGTGTTGTAGCGCAGCTGCGCCTTCAGCGGATGGTCAGGACCGAAACCCGCTTCCTTCAGAAGCTTCTTGGCCTCTTCGACCTTCTGCTTATAGGGCTCGTCCTTCCAGCTGACATAGGCCGGATCGCCGTAATTGGCGGTGCCTGGCGGTACCCAGGAGTAGGACGGCAGTTCACCGGTGCCGAGGATCTTCGGGCCGATGACTTCGCGATTGACGGCCATGGAAAGGGCCTGACGGACGCGCTTGTCGTTGAAGGGCGGCTTGGTGGAGTTCAAGACGTAATAGTAGGTGCCAAGGAACGGCACGACATGCGCCTGACCGGGAAGGTTCTTCTGAATCCACTCGAACTGGTCTGCGGGGAACGACGTCAGGATATCGAATTCGCCGGCACGGTAGCGCTTCAGCGCGGCTGCCTGGTCTTCCAGCGTGTAATAATTGACGTTGTCGATCTTCACGTCCTTGGCGTCGTAATACTGATCACTCTTGACCATGCTGACGTGCGAACCGGGCACCCATTCGGTGGGCTTGTACGGGCCGTTTGTGACGATATTGCCGATCTTGACCCATTGGTCGCCCTTGGCTTCAACAACGTGCTTCGGCAGCGGATAGGCCGTGTAATGCATCAAGGCGTTGAGGAAGTAGGGGGTGGGATTTTCGAGCGTGATTTCCAGCGTCTTGTCGTCGATCGCCTTGACGCCGAGCTGGGTCAGATCCTTGATCTCACCCTTGTTGATCTTTTCCGCGTTGTGGATCGTGTATTGCAGGTAGGCGTACTGGGCGGCGGTCTTCGGATCCATCAGGCGCTGGAAGGCGAAAACGAAATCCTGTGCGGTCACAGGCTGGCCATCGGACCACTTGATGCCGTCACGCAGCTTGAAGGTATAGACCTTCTGGTCGGGGGAAATGGTCCAGCTCGCGGCCTGACCCGGAATGGGGTTGTCCTTGGGATCTTCGGTCACCAGACCTTCGAAAATATCGCCATCGATACGGTTTTCCCAGTCGCCGGAAATTTTTTGCGGGTCGAGCGATGTTGGGTCACCGCCGTTGTGGATATTGAGGGTCGCGGCATGCGCGGAAACACTCAATATGGTGCTGACGAAAGCCGCAGCGATAAATTTTCGGGTGAAATGAGTCATATGTTTTCCCACCTTTCTGGAGTTATTATCCTTGTTTTACAAGGCTGTTTTTGATCCCGCAGGTGACCCGTACGTGCAGGTCAATGCGGGAAGTTATCTAAAGCGACGTCGCTTTCAAGCCCCTAAAAGACGCTGAGGCTTGGTGTGAGAGTTTTCATATTGATAATTCTCTAAAATTGATACTGCGAATTTACGCTTGTTATGGTTGAGATCCTGCCATGGACGGATTGCTGCTTGCCGGTCGCGGCTGAGTGTGCAAACTGGGAGGCCTTGTGCGATATCGAGGCGGTTTGATGACATCGACGAAGAAGGCGGCTGGAGCCGACTGGTGGCGCGGCTCAGTGATCTATCAGGTCTATCCGCGGTCGTTTCAAGATACCGATGCCAACGGGCTCGGCGACATCAAGGGGATCACCCGCCGCCTGCCTCATATCGCCGCACTCGGGGTCGATGCGATCTGGCTGGCGCCGTTCTTTACCTCGCCAATGGCCGATATGGGCTATGACGTCGCCGACTATTGCGATGTCGATCCGATTTTCGGAACACTTGCCGATTTCGATGAAATGATGGCTGCCGCGCACGAGTTGGGGCTGAAAGTCATCATCGATCAGGTCATCTCCCATACGTCGGACCAGCATCCCTGGTTCGTGGAGAGCCGGACAAGCCGCGACAACGCGAAGGCGGACTGGTATGTCTGGGCCGACCCGAAGCCGGATGGCACGGCGCCGAACAACTGGCTATCGATCTTCGGCGGCCCGGGCTGGGAATGGGACGGCGTGCGCCGCCAATATTACCAGCACAATTTCCTGACCTCGCAGCCTGACTTGAACTTCCACAACTCCGACGTTCAGGACGCCGTGCTGGCAGCCGTAAAGTTCTGGCTCGAGCGCGGCGTCGATGGCTTCCGCCTGGATACCGTCAATTATTATTTCTGCGACAAGAAGCTGCGGGATAACCCGCCGGCACTCGTTGCGACGGGTGGTCTCGATGCGCCGGAGAGCAATCCATACGGCATGCAGAACCATCTCTACGACAAGACGCAGCCGGAAAATGTCAACTTTCTGAAGCGATTCCGCGCGCTGCTCGATCAATATGAGGATCGCACGACGGTCGGCGAAGTGGGCGATGGGGCTCGTTCGCTGCAGACCGTGGCCGCCTATACGAGCGGCGGCGACAAGCTACATATGTGCTATACGTTCGATCTGCTCGGACCGGATTTCACCCCGGCGCATTTCCGACGGTGTGTCAGCGACTTCCAGGACAATGTCGTCGACGGCTGGGTCTGCTGGGCCTTTTCCAACCACGACGTGCAGCGCCATGTCAGCCGCTTTGCCGAGACGGAGGCTGAGCAGCCGCGCGTCGCGAAGCTGGCGATTTCGTTGCTCTCGACGCTGCGTGGCTCGATCTGCCTTTATCAAGGCGAAGAACTCGGTCTTCCCGAGGCGGAGCTTGCCTTCGAGGATCTGCGCGATCCCTACGGCATTCGCTTCTGGCCGGCCTTCAAGGGGCGTGACGGATGCCGCACGCCCATGCCCTGGGAAGCAAGCCGTGCCCATGCCGGCTTCACGACCGCCGACAAGTCTTGGTTGCCGGTGCCCTACCAGCATGCGGCGCTTGCCGTCGACAAGCAGGAGGCGGAAGAGGCGTCCGTGCTGCATCACTATCGGCAGACGCTGGCCTTCCGCAAGGAGCATGCTGCCTTGCGCGATGGCGACATGACCTTCCTCGACACCGAAGAAGATGTGCTTGCCTTCACGCGTGAAAAGAATGGCGAGACCTTATTCTTCGTCTTCAACCTGTCCCGCAAGCCGGTGAAGGTCGCCCTGCCGGCAGGGATCGAGATCGCGAAGGCCGTGCCTATGCCGGCCTTCGGCGCTGCTCATACCGGCAAGGACATAACGCTGGCCGCGTTCGATGTATTTTGCGGGAAGGCTGCTTGATCAATCCGCAAGCTGGCTGTCGTTGGCCTGATGAGGGCGAAGCGAGCCGCTGACCTGATTTCGCCAGCCGGATCCGTGCTGCGAGAAATGCGATAAACACCTCTGGCGACCGATGTGGCTAGCTTGGCAGAGCCAGTTTATAAATTTTTGCTCTACTTTAGCGGGCGGGAATTTTCCGACTGGACAAATGGGCTCGCCTACCTAGTTTTTTGCATCTGACACGCAAAGATCGCATCAAGATTGCAACGGAGCCAATCAACGGTAGGACATTCGCGCAATGTCCATATTCCCCCCATCGTCAACACATCGAAAAATGGCAGGTCAAATATGGGATTAGCACCGCTTACGAGGCCGCTGGGCCAGACGCCGCAAACTGGCTCGGATCGTCTCTATCTGATACCGCTTTCCAGTTGTCCTATTCTGGGTGGAGACAAGGCAACAGGATCGCCGTCTGGGGTGGTTTTTACCGGCCGTTCTTTTGAGGCTGCAAGCGAGAATTCGCTCTCATGCTGCGGTCGCTACAATTTCAATAATAGCCTTCATCAGGGTGTCGCGGGGGTGGTGGACGACGGGTCTCTCATCTTTGCCGTCAACAGCTGGGTCAGCGGCCGTCGCTGCACGGTGATGGGTGCGTTCGACCCGTTGGGCAAGCCGGTCGCTCCGACCAAGCCGCAGCAGGATTTGCTAGCCAAATATTTTCCAACCACGGAACGCCCAATCGTTCTCGACACCAAAGCCAAGAGCGATATCGGCTTTAGAACGAACGGCGCCAATCCGAATGTCGGCGTCTATGTCGGCAACAAGACCATCATTTTCGATGTCCATGCACGCCTGGGCGATGACAGCAAACGCTATCTGGAAGGCGGCGCGACCGTCACGACGGATTTCGACGGCAAAGTGACCGGACAAGCCTATACGCTGACGGCCAAGGACGGCAATGCGTCGCTGGGCGGCGGCTATGAACGAAAGGGCACCCAGACGATTGAGAGCGTGAACGCCACCTGGGACAAATGGTCTTTGGCGGGCAAACGATCGAGGGATGGAGCCAATAGGGATCGCCAGCTCGATCTTTCCTTTCGTGCCTCCGAAAGAATGACGATCAAGGCTTCCTGGAGGCCGGACGTAAAACCGCCATCCACGCCGCCGCGGATGACATCCTATTCATTCGACAAGCCGCCGGTTGTTCCGAATTACAGCCAATATATGATCACGCTGGAAATAAAGCTGCCCTGATATCGGGCTGCCCAAGATCCAGGCGATTGATCAGCCGATCAGCATGAACTTGTCGACATCGACCAAGCCTCTGTCCGATATCTTCAGATGCGGGATGACGGGCAGGGGCAGGAAAGCAAGCTGGAGGAAAGGCTCTTCCAGCGTTGCGCCCAGGGCATAGGCTGCCTGGCGCAAGTGATGCAGCGTGTCGCGCACGCTTTCGTAGGGCTCGAGGCTCATCAGGCCGGCGATGGGCAGTGCGATCTCGCCGGTAACGACGCCGTTTTCCACAACCACGAAGCCGCCATTGATGTCGCTGAGGCGATTGGCGGCCAGCGCCATGTCATCCTCGTTGACACCGACGACGCAGATATTGTGACTGTCATGGCCGACGGTCGAAGCGATTGCGCCCTTCTTCAGACCGAAACCCTGGACGAAGCCATTGGCGTGATTGCCGTTCTTGCCGTGGCGCTCGATGACGGCGACCTTGATCACGTCGTTGCCGAGATCGATATCGGTCTGGTTGCCCTTGGTGGGCAGGCGATAGCGGCGATGTTCGGTGATGATCTTGCCGGGGGTAACGCCGATGACCGAGCTTTCGCCCTCCGTGACAGGCACGCCGAAGTCGGCGGCATTGATCGGGCGGGCTTTGACGCTGTCGAGACCGACCGGAGCGATGGGCTTGCGTGTGGCAAAGAGCTCGTTCGTGACGCGACGGCCGGCAGAGAAGACGGTCTCGGCCTTGCAATTCTCGAGGCTATCGATGATGACGAGGTCGGCGCGCCAGCCAGGCGCCACAAGCCCACGATCCCGCAGACCGAAGGCGCGAGCGGCCGATATCGATGCGGCGCGATAGATGGCCAGTGGCTCGACGCCATGCGCGATGGCGGTGCGGATCATATAGTCCAGGTGGCCTTGCTCGGCGATGTCGAGGGGATTGCGGTCATCGGTGCAGAGCGCGAGGTGAGGCGACAGGCGCTCGGTAATGATCGGCATCAGCGCATGCAGGTCCTTTGAGACCGAACCCTCGCGCACAAGCACCTGCATACCCTTGCGGATCTTCTCCAATGCCTCTTCGGCGGTGGTCGATTCATGCTCCGTGCGGATGCCGGCGGCGAGATAGCCGTTGAGATCGTTGCCGCGCAGCAATGGCGCATGGCCGTCGATATGGCCGCCCTGGAAGGCTTCGAGCTTCGCCATGCAGACGGGGTCCTTGTGGACCACGCCGGGGAAATTCATGAATTCGGCGAGGCCGATCACCTTCGGATGGTGGCGGAAGGGCAGTAGCTTTTCGATCGGCAGATCGGCGCCTGAGGTTTCCAGATGCGTCGCCGGCACGCAGGACGATAGCTGGACGCGGATGTCCATGATGGTTTCCAGCGAACAGTCGAGGAAATACTGGATGCCCTCGGTGCCGAGCACATTGGCGATCTCGTGCGGATCGCAGATGACGGTGGTCACGCCGTAAGGCAGGACGCAGCGGTCGAATTCATGCGGCGTCACCAGCGAAGATTCGATATGCAGATGCGTATCGATGAAGCCCGGCACGACGATGCGGCCCGTTATGTCGATCTCTTCGCGGCCTTTGTATTCGCCGCAAGTGCCGACGATGCGATCACCACAGATGGCGATATCGGAGGCGACAAGCTCTCCCGTCACCAGATCGAAAAACCGCCCACCCTTCAGCACGATATCCGCCGGCTCGCGGCCCACGCCCTGGTCGATATAGCGTTCGAGTTTGGTGGTCATTGTTCTTCCTCGCATATGGATCGCCCCTCATACCCGACCAATCTGTTTGAGCAGAAGGGGGTAGGAGGGGCGTAGATTTGGTGGAGCCTATGCCTTAGATATTATTCTGCAAGATCTCGCGAAGCTTGCCGAACAGCTCGTCGATGTGGTGCTTCTCGATGATCAGCGGCGGCGAGAGCGCGATGATATCGCCGGTGGTGCGGATCAGCAGGCCCTTCTCATAGGCCTTGAGGAAGGCTGTGAAGGCGCGCTTCGTAGGCTCGCCGGCAATCGGGTCGAGCTCGATGGCGCCGATCAGACCGGTGTTGCGGATGTCGATGACGTTCGGGCAGTCCTTCAGCGAATGCAGCGCATCGGCCCAGTAGTTCGAAAGCTCGGCTGCGCGCGTCAGCAGGCCTTCTTCCTTGTAGGTGTCGAGCGTCGCAAGGGCGGCTGCCGATGCGATCGGGTTGCCGGAATAGGTGTAGCCGTGGAAGAACTCGATCATATGTTCGGGTCCCTGCATGAAGGCGTCGTGGATTTCGGAGGTGACGAAAACCGCACCCATCGGGATGACGCCGTTGGTCAGGCCTTTGGCCGTGGTGATGATATCAGGCTTGACATCATAATATTGCGCAGCAAACGGAGTGCCGAGACGGCCGAAGCCGGTGATGACTTCGTCGAAGATCAACAGGATGCCGTGCTTGGTGCAGATTTCGCGCAGCTTCTGCAGGTAGCCCTTCGGCGGGATCAGAACGCCGGTGGAGCCAGCAACCGGCTCGACGATAACGGCTGCGATGGTCGAGGCGTCATGCAGGGTGACGATGCGCTCCAGTTCGCTGGCGATATCGCCGCCATGCTCGGGCTCGCCGCGCGTAAAGGCATTCTTGCCGGGAAGATGCGTGTGCGGCATGTGATCGACGCCGGTCAGCAGCGTGCCGAACATCTTGCGGTTGGTGACGATGCCGCCGACCGAGATGCCGCCGAAATTGACGCCGTGGTAGCCGCGCTCACGACCGATGAGACGGGTGCGCGAACCGTTGCCCTTCACGCGATGATAGGCAAGCGCGATCTTCAGAGCCGTTTCGACCGATTCCGATCCGGAGTTGGTATAAAGCACGCGGTCGAGGCCATCCGGGGCGATATCCACCAGCCGGTTCGCCAGCTCGAACGCCTTGGGGTGGCCGAGCTGGAAGGCAGGGGCATAATCGAGCTCGCCGGCCTGCTGGGCAATGGCTTCGGTGATCTTCGGCCGGCAGTGACCCGCGTTTACGCACCACAGACCGGCAGTTCCATCCAGTACCTGCCGACCGTCGTGGGTGGTGTAGTACATATCCTTGGCGCTGACGAAGAGGCGCGGTTCCTTCTTGAACTGACGGTTGGCCGTAAACGGCATCCAGAAGGCGCGCAAATCATTTGGGGCGGCATTCAAACGGTCCGACATGCTGTTCTCCAATGGCCATTCGGGGGCCATTTCCCGATCGCGATGCGACATCGCGTGATTATATTTACTGCCTGGTCAAATTATCAGCCGGCCCTTTGGCGTCAAGGCAAAGATGGTGGCCGAAAAGGGAAGGGCGCCAGGAATTGGCTATCTCGCAAGCAGATGCCGGCCGGTCGGATCAAACTCGTCGCAAAGGCCGGCGCCGGCGCTATCGTTGTTGAAAAGCGCATGAAAAAACCGGCAAATCGGAGATTTGCCGGCCAAAATAGTTAAACACCTGGTGATGAAAGCAAGGCGGTCTTCAGGGCTATACATATGTTCCCATCTGACCATTCGCCGGCAGACTTCAAGCTTGTTAAAGCCTTCAAGCAGCCGATCTACTTTTTTCAGGTTCACAATAAATGTCTTCCAGCGTTTCGAGAACTCGAATGACCGATTCCGAAGTGCTGGAGTAGTAAATCGTTTGAGCGTCGCGACGTGTCTTTACGAGCTTCTGAGCGCGCAGCTTCGAAAGATGCTGAGACAATGCCGATTGGCTCAATCCAACCTGATTGGCCAAAACGCCAACAGGAACTTCGCCCTTAACAAGACTGCAAAGGATCAAAAGACGCTTTGGGTTTGCCATTGCTGATAATAATGCTGCCGCAACATTGGAATGTTCAGCCAAATTTCTTGTCTTCATGTTTTAAACTTCCAAATGTGGAGCGTACATCAGAAATTGTGCTATTTCTAATCCGGTCCCAAACCGATATCTAACAATACCAAGAGGGGCCGAAGATTGTATATACCTAAATTTAAGGTATCGAGTATGCTGTTTTAGGTATGTATGTATGACAGCAAAGCGATGGAATTATGGGTGATCAATGTCCCTCAGGGGCACAAAATGACCCAAATTAGGTCGATTGTGGGCATTTCCGGGCCACAAATATGCCAATTTCCGGAATAATTGAGATGCAACCTACCAATAATGGTCGATGCTACGCTAGGGTGTCGGGCTACTAATTCTCGCACTATTACGCGGTCTTACTGCAGTCAGAAATTTGTTTTCAGCTTAAAGAATCGCGATGTCCTCTGAGGACAGGATATAGGCTCTTCCGAACCCGCCGTTCAGGCTGGCATCGAGCGGAATGAAGCGGAAAAAGCAAAAATCCGGGAAGTCGATATAAAGCTTCGATTTCGGGTGACGTTCAAGGAAACGTCCGCGGATCCGCTCGTGCGGTGCACCTTCACGCTCGACGCGCTCGGCACGGCAGCGCATGGTCAGGCGAGGATGGGCGAGGGGGTCACCCTTGCCCGGTTCTCCAAAGAGGATGGATGCCCTCGGATCTTTCAATAGGGTCCTGGTATGTGCTGAAAGGCCCGACACGAGAATGACAGGAGCACCGTCGGCATCGGTGGCGGTCAGGACACGGCTGACCGAGGGAAAACCCGTCTCCGGATCGATGACGGCAAGTGCTGCGTGAGCGGCCGTGTCTATGAGGACGCGCGCCTGTTTGCGCGCATCCTCATCAGTTTCGCGGATGACGGATGGTTTATCGTTCATTAACGGCTCCATGAATACGGGAGCAGGCGTGAACGACTACTCCTTTCGTCTGTGGCTGGTGAGGCCGGCCACGACGTCTTGCGCGGAGATCGTTCCGATAATCGTACCATTGTCAACAACGCCGATATTGCCGGGCTGGCGCGTCAGCGCATCGAGAATATCGACAAGCGGGGTGGCCGCGGCGGCTGTTGCGGTGACCGAACCACCCGATGTCGAATGGCCGACGCCCTGCTGCATGACATCGCGCGCAGTCAGCATGCTGATCGGGTTCATGTGCTGCACGAAATCAGCCACATATTGATCGGCCGGGTTCTTGACGATTTCCTGCGGCGTTCCGCATTGGATGATGTGGCCGCTCTCCATGATGGCGATACGGTTGCCGATACGAAACGCCTCGTCCAGATCGTGGCTGACGAAGAGGATGGTGCGTTTCAGGCGGCGCTGGAACTCCAGGAGTTCGTCCTGCAGGCGGGTACGGATCAATGGATCGAGCGCGGAAAACGGCTCGTCCATGAGCAGGATCGGTGCGCCGGTTGCAAAGGCACGCGCGAGGCCGACGCGCTGCTGCATGCCGCCCGAAAGCTCGTTGACCTTGCGATTGGCCCATTGCGTCAGATTGACGAGCTGGAGCTGTTCATCGACGCGCTTCTTGCGCTCGGCGTCGGGCACGCCCGCAAGCTCAAGGCCGAAACCCACATTGTCGGCGACCGTACGCCATGGCAGCAATGCGAACTGCTGAAACACCATGGAAACGGTATGCATGCGCAGATCGCGCAGGGCCTTGGGGCTGCAAGCATAGGGATCGACGTGACCGGTCTTGCTGTTGACGATGACATTCCCGCGCACCACCGGCGCCAGGCCGTTGACAGCGCGCAGCAGCGTCGACTTGCCGGAACCTGAAAGGCCCATGAGCACGAGAATTTCGCCTTCTTCGATCTCGAGCGAGGCATTGGCAACGCCAAGCACCATGCCGGTTGCCTTGCCGATCTCATCGCGCGTTTTACCTTCATCAGCGAGCTTCAGCGCAGCGTCCGGGCGATCACCGAAGATAATGCTGACATTGTTGAATGCGACGGCGGCGGTCATGAGCGGTCTCCTTCGCCGGGGGCGCGGAACATGCGGTCGAGGATGATCGCCAAAATGACGATGCAGGAGCCGGAATCGAAGCTCTTGGCGACGTTGACGCTGTTCAGCCCGCGCAGCACGGGCACGCCGAGGCCGGGCGCGCCGACAAGCGCGGCGATGGAGACCATGGAGAGGGACAGCATGATTGTCTGTGTCAGCCCGGCCATGATCTGCGGCGCGGCGAAGGGCAGCTCGATCTTGCGGAGCACCTGCCGTGGCGTCGCGCCGAAGGCTTCGGCTGCCTCCACGAGCGAGGGCGGCGTGGAGATGATGCCGAGGCGGGTCATGCGGATGGCGGCGGGAATGGCAAAGACGACCGTCGCAACGAGACCAGGCACCATGCCAAGGCCAAGCAGGATCATCGCCGGCACCAGATAGACGAAGGTCGGGATGGTCTGCATCAGGTCAAGGATCGGACGCAGAATGGCATAGAGCCAGGGACGGCGCGCCGCGGCGATGCCCATGGGCACGCCGACCAGCATACAGACGAAAGTAGAGGCCAGCACCAGTGCGAGCGTTTCTGTCGTCTCTTTCCAGTAACCTTGGTTGATGGTGATGAGCAGACCGATGAAGGTCAGTACCGTGATGGTGATGCTTCGGCGCATCCAGTAGGCGACGGCCGCGAAAACGACGACGACGATGAGCGGATGTGGCGCCTGCAGGAGAAACAGCAGCGCATTGATCCCATGCGCGACAACGAAGGAAAGGCCGTCGAAGAACCAAGTGAAATTGGCTATCAGCCAATCGACGACTGCTTTGGCCCATGGCCCGATGGGGAGGCGGTAATCGTTTAACCAGTTCACGTCTTTGCCCACGATTGGGGGCGGCTTATCCGATGATCTCGTATTTCCGGAAGGTGCCGCCGAAGAATAACGGTCTGTCGCGCCACAGGGACTAGTGCCCCAGGGGTGGCGGGACGCGAAGGAAGCAGTCCGTCCAAGCAAGAGAAAGGGGCGGTTTAGCCGCCCCTCAATCCACTATTACAAGCCAAGCTTGGACTTGACCGCCGCCAGGCCATCCCCACCGTCCTTGGTGGTGACGCCGGCGAGCCAGGGCGTAACTGCTGCCGGATTGGCCTTCAGCCATTCCGTTGCTGCTGCTTCCGGTTCCTTGCCGTCGTTCAGGATCTTGCCCATGATTTCGTTTTCCATCGGCAGGGAGAAGACGAGATTCTTGATGAAGGCGCCGACGTTCGGGCATTCCTGCAGATAGCCTGCACGGACGTTGGTGAAGACGTTCGCGCCGCCGTAATTCGGTCCGAAGACGTCATCACCGCCGGAGAGATAGGTCATCTTGAAGGTGGTGTTCATCGGATGCGGGGCCCAGCCGAGGAAGATGATCGGCTTGCCTTCCTTGTCGGCGCGGGAAACCTGGGCGAGCATGCCTTGCTCGGAGGATTCGACCACTTCGAAGCCCTTCAGGTTGAAGGTATTCTTGTCGACCATGTCGATGATCAGGCGATTGCCGTCATTGCCGGGCTCGATGCCGTAGATCTTGCCGTCAAGGTCATCCTTGTGGGCGGCGATATCCTTGAAGTCCTTGATGCCGAGTGCGGCACCCTTTTCGTTCGTCGCCAGCGTGTACTTGGCGCCTTCCAGGTTGGCGCGCACGGTTTCAACCGACTTGTCCTCGGCGAACGGCTTGATGTTCTCGGCCATGGAGGGCATCCAGTTGCCGAGGAAGACATCGATGTCCTTGTTCTTGAGGGACTGATAGGTCACCGGTACGGCGAGGACCTTGACGTCGGTGTCGTAGCCGAGTGCCTTCAGGAGGATCGAGGCGGTCGCGGTGGTGGAGG
>BFBZ01001653.1_pt1 | contig 14150 bp, 16 predicted proteins | sample 1888401 | NCBI WGS metagenome assembly BFBZ01 (sample SAMD00112614, study PRJDB3348) | symbiont metagenome | host: Chara braunii | reverse complement strand
TGCGCTCGACGATCCATTCATAGAGGTCGTGGTCGGCCTCTTCCATCAACGCCTCGAACTCGTCGAGCTGGGCGGAGGTCAGGCTGGCGGCGTACTTGTCCGCGAACGGCCCCAAAATGAGGTCCGCTTCCCTGAAGCCGCGGTGCCAGGCCCGGAACTTCAGCTTTTTTTGGCGTGTCTCGTCGGTATTCATGAGGAGGGGCCGATATAGAGCGCCGGCCCGAATGACGCCACCCCGCGCACGGGGTGGACATCATGTTTTGCGGGTGGCGACGGCCGCGAACGACCGTCGCCTGTCCAGCTTAGTGCTTCGCGGCGTCGGTCGCGGCGGCGCCGGCGGCCTTCGTGGCGTCGGTTTCGGCCTTGGCGGCGTCGGCGGCGGCGTCGGTCGCGGTGGCGGCGGCGTCGGTCGCGGTCGAAGCAGCGGCTTCGGCGGTGGCGGCGGCGTCAGCGGCCGGAGCAGCGGCCATGGCGTCGGCGGCGGGGGCTTCAGCGGCCGGGGCTTCGGCGGTCTTTTCGGCGGGCTTGGAGCAGGCGGTGGCGGTCAGGCCGAGGGCGATGACGGCGGCGATGGCGGTGAAACGCATGTGAAGTTCTCCCATAGAAAGATCCAAGGCGGCGCTCACAGCGCCCCTTAGCGACGAACTCAGCTTGAGCACATCTGCTTGCGTCGCGCATCACGGAAATTGTGAACAGCTTAGCGACCGGCGCGGCGCGCGTTCAGCCGCGCTATAGAGAACCCAATGCGGCCCGAGATTCTGTTCCCCCTCTATGCGCCTATCGACACGCTGAAAGGTGTGGGTAGTCGCGTGGCTCCGCTGCTGGAGAAGCTCGCCGGGCCGGTCGTGAGAGACGTTCTGTTCCTCACGCCCCACTCCGTGATTCGTCGCCGCCCGGCGGAGGTGAGCACGGCCGTAGAGGGCGAGGTCCAGACCTTCACCGTCCAGATCGACGCCTACAAGCAGCCGCGAAGTCAGCAGCAGCCCTGGCGGGTCGAGACCTATGACGGCACCGGCGTCCTGACCCTAGTGTTCTTCGGCGGCTACGCCAGCCAGCTCCCGCTGAAAAACCCGCTGGGCGCGACGCGCGTGGTTTCCGGCAAGGTGGAGCGGTTCGGCCTGGCCTGGCAGATCGCCCACCCCGACTACTTCCTGCCGCCTGAGAAGGCCGGTGAAATCCCGGAGTTCGAAGCGGTCTMCCCGGCCACCGCCGGTCTTCCTGCGCGCAATGTCCGCAAGTTCGCCCACGAGGCCCTGGACCGTGCGCCGGAGCTTCCGGAATGGCAGGACCCCGCCTGGCTCGCGCGGGAGAAGTTCCCGACCTGGCGTGAGGCCCTGTCCAAGGCCCACAATCCGGTCAGCGAGGCCGACTTCTCTCCCCTCGCCCCACACTCGCGGCGCCTGGCCTACGACGAGCTTCTGGCCCACCAGCTCGCCATGGCCCAGCGCAAGGCCGACCGTCGCGCCGAGCCCGCCGCGAAGATCCCGCCCGGTGAGATCGCCGGCCGCATCCGCGCCGACCTGCCCTTTGCGCTGACCGGCGCCCAGGAACGGGCCCTGGCCGATATCCGCCATGACTTCGCCGCTGGCGAACGTATGAGCCGCCTGCTGCAAGGCGACGTGGGTTCGGGCAAGACCGTGGTCGCCATGTTGGCCATGGCCGACGCCGCGGCCGCCGGCGCCCAGAGCGCCCTGATGGCGCCGACCGAAATCCTCGCCCGCCAGCACTTCGAGACCCTGCAGAAGCCGCTCTCCGACCACGGCATCTCCGCGATACTGCTGACCGGCCGCGACAAGGGCGCTGGCCGCGCCGAAAAGCTGCGGGCCCTGGCCTCCGGCGCGATCCAGGTCGCCGTCGGCACCCACGCCCTGTTCCAGAAGGATGTCCATTTCCAGCACCTTCAGCTCGCCGTGGTCGACGAGCAGCACCGGTTCGGCGTGGCCGAGCGCCAGCGGCTCCAGGCCAAGGGCGACGCTGTCCACCTGCTGGCCATGTCGGCGACACCCATTCCCCGCACCCTGGAGCTGACGGTCTACGGCGATCTCGACGTCTCGCGGATCGATGAGAAGCCGCCCGGCCGAACGCCGGTCGCCACTCGCGCGGTGCCCATGAACCGGGTCGAGGAAGTCGAGGACCGCTTGCGCGAGGCCATCGCCGGCGGCGCCCAGGCCTTCTGGATCTGCCCCCTGGTCTCTGAATCCGAGCTCATCGACCTGAAGGCCGCCGAACAGCGGGCCGCCGAGCTGCGCCTGCGGATCGGCCCCGGCGTCGGCCTCGTCCACGGCAAGATGACAGGGCCGGAGAAGGACGCGGTCATGGGCGACTTCGCCGACGGCAAGATCAGCTTGCTGGTCGCCACCACGGTCGTCGAGGTGGGGGTCAATGTGCCCAACGCCACCATCATGGTCATCGAACAAGCCGAGCGTTTCGGCCTGGCCCAGCTCCATCAGCTTCGGGGGCGTGTGGGCCGTGGGCGTCGCGAGAGCGCCTGCGTGCTGCTGTACGACCCGCCCCTCTCGGAGAACGCCCAGAAGCGCCTCGACATCCTGCGCAGGACCGACGACGGCTTCCTGATCGCCGAGACCGACCTGGAGCTGCGGGGCGGCGGCGATGCTCTCGGCCTGCGCCAGTCGGGTTTCCCGGCCTACCGGTTCGCCGACCCCTTCGCCCATCGCGACCTGATCGCCGCCGCCGGCGACGACGCCCGGATGATCGTTGATCGCGACCCGGACCTCACCAGCGAACGGGGCAAGGCGCTGCGGGTGCTGCAGGAACTGTTCGACTGGCGGGCCAGCTCGCCGCTCAAGGACGCCGGCTGACGCCGATAGGCCGCGCGATTCAGCCCGCGGCGTGCTAGTCTCACCCAAAGGAAACCGGCGTCTCTCGCCGGGAAGGGTGCGAACCGCCGCGCTTCGCGCGTCTTGGCTCCCGCTCCTGAAAGCGCCGACATGACAGCTACGGACCATCCCGACCTTCGGCCGCCGGCCGAGGCCTAGGCCATGTCTTCGACAATCAAGGAACGGCACGAACAGCTTCAGGCGTTCGAGCCCCGGCTCATGGCCTGGGCCGAGAACATGACCCGCGACGCTCGCGAAGCCGAGACCCTGGTGCAGGCCACCCTCGCCATCGCACGCAGCCCGGCCTACGCCTCGTCAGAGACCGTCGACGCCGAGGTCTGGATCTTCCGGCTGTTGCGCCAGCAGTTCTATTCCCTGGAGCGCGACCGCGACTTCCGCCGCTCGCGCAGCGCCTTCGCCACCGAGCAGTCCTACGCCCGTAAGCGCGCCGTCCTCGCCCAGGCGGTGGCCGACGGCTCCGTCTCGCCCATCGAAGCCTGATCCCCAAACCCCAAAGGAACGCCCATGGCCAAAGGTCAGAAGAAGAGCAATCGCGAAGTCCGCAAGCCCAAGACTGTCAAGGACAAGCCGGCGGCCGCTGCCCCGTCCTTCCTGTCGCCCATCCAGCCCAAGAAGAAATAGACCGCCTGTGGGACGGGAAACCGTACATCTGGTCCAGGCCTTCATCGCCGGTCGTGGCGCCGCCCTGAAGTCCGAGCAGACCTTGATCTGCGCCTCGGCGGAGGACGCGCGCCGCAAGGCCGAGCGGCTGTCTTCCACACGTCTCGGGGTGGTGGCGTTCTCGGCCTCCGCCGACGCCGAACTCGGCGACTATGACGAGAACCCGGTGATCCTGTTCAAGGCAGGCCGGCTACCGCCGCCCTATGACGAGCTGGACGGCCCGACCCTGGCCGTCGATCCGGACGCGGACGACGCCCGGTCCTAGCGCGAGACCAGTGAAAGGTCTGCCGAGGCGCTATCGACCTCGAAGCTCAGCTCGCCATCGTCCTGCGCGGTGACGGCGATGTCGATCTCGCGGCCATCGCTGAGCGTCAGCCGCAGGCCGCCCTCTTCCAGCGACTCCGGGAACTCACCTTCCAGGTTACCGCTCGCGCGACGCTGCTCGCCGGCGGCGAACAGGTCGACCTGATAGGTCACCACGCCCTCGCCGCCCGGCCAGCTCAACTTCCCCTCGCCCCGCAAGGCGCCCAGGAATTTCAGGGGCAGGCGGTCGCGCCAGTTGCCCCGCCGGTTCGGGGCGCTGGCCGGAGGCGTGGCCGCGGGCTTCGCGCTCTCGCTCATCATGTGCTTTCGGGAGCGACGGCGAAGACGCGCGGTGCGCGGCGGTTCGCAACCTGCCGGCGGAGCGCGCCGGGTTTCCATCCAGCAACCTAGCACGCTGCGGCCCGCCACGCCCAGCGAGGCTTGACAGTCAAGATTACGCTTGTAGTCTCAAGGTTCTACAGACGTAAACCGGAGTCGAACTCATGGCCCAGCCCCTCACCGTCATCGGCGTCTTCCAGGACGCCGACATCATTTCGCAGTTCGTCATGCTTTGCCTTGTCGCCGCCAGCATAGCCGCGGTCGTGGTCGGAGCCATGAAGGTCTCCTCCGGCCCGCACCTCGCCGGGGGCTCGGCCTTCCTTTCCGCCTTGCGCCTGGGCGGCCCGATCATCGGGGCGTTCGGCGCGTCCTATGTGGTGCTCAACATCTTCATGGGGGTCTCCAATGTCAGCTACCCGGTCACCTTGAAGATCGTCGCGCCAGGCGTGGCCGAGGCCGCCTTCCTGCTCGGCCTGGGTTTGCTGAGCGGCGTGGTGGCGGTGATCGCCAACTGGGCCGTCGAGGCCCGCATCGACCGCGCCGTCCTGCGGGTCTGACCCATGGCCGATCCCATCCATGTGACCGAGGCCGAGAGCGTCGTCCTCGACGCCCTCTGGACCCATGGCCCCCTGCCCTTCGCTACCCTGATCGACGAGGTGAAGGCCGCCCAGCCCTGGGGCGACGCCACCGTGAAGACCTTGCTCCACAGGCTTATGCGCAAGGGGATCGTGAGCTCGGAAAAGGCTGATGGCCGGCAACGCTACCGCCATCTGGTGGATCGCAGGGCCTATGTGGACTCGGAGGTCCAGGCCCTGGTCGACCGATTGTTCGGCGGCGACCGCTCAGCTCTCGCGCAACACCTGGCCGAGCCAGGTTAGGCCTTCGGAGACCAACCCGCCGGCGCCAGTTCGAACCCGGAGAACTCGAACCCCGGGACCACGACGCAGCTCACCAACGTCCAGCCGTCACCAGCCTCCGCCGCCTGCCATTCGTGGGGCGCGACCACATGCTGGGTCACCTGGCTCGCCAGAACGTCGGCGCCCAGCAGCACCTCGGCCTTATCGCCCTCTCCGGTCTCGCCCCTCGCCGTGCGCAGGATGAGCGGCGCGCCGGCCTGGAATAGCCAGAGTTCGGACGCGTCGACCCGATGCCAGTGGGACACCTGCCCCGCCTCGAGCAGGAAATGGATCGCGGTCCCGCCGGCGCGAACTCCGTCGGGCGCCGCCGCCCGCCAAGTCTCCCGATACCAACCGCCTTCGGGATGCGGTTGCAGGTTCAGGACGGCGATGATCTTGGCTGCGCTCGACATGGGCCGATCCTAGCCCACCTTCACCATGCGCTTGCCACGGTTCGCACCGGCCAGGAGGCCGACCAGGGCGGCGGGCGCGTTCTCCAGCCCGTCGATGACGTCTTCCTGCACCTTGATCTGGCCGCTCTCCACCCAGGACTTCAACTCAGCGAGCGCCGCGTCCCGTTGGCTGTTGAAGTCGGACACGATGAAGCCGCGCACGTTGAGTCGCTTGGTCACGATCAAGCCCGGCACGCCGCGCGGACCGTGAGGCGGCGGCGTCCCGTCATAGGCCGACACCGCGCCGCAGCAGGCGATCCGCCCGAAGTTGTTCATGTTGAACAGGCAGGCCTCGAAGATCTCGCCGCCCACATTATCGAAATAGACGTCGATGCCGTCCGGCGTCGCGGCCCGGATCGCCCGGCGGACGTCGCCCGCCTTGTAGTCCACTGCCGCGTCGAAACCGAGTTCGTCGGTCAGCCACGCGCACTTCTCCGCGCCGCCGGCGATTCCCAGCACGCGGCAGCCCTTGAGCTTGGCGATCTGMCCGACGATGGMCCCCMCCGAGCCCGCCGCAGCCGACACCACCACGGTCTCGCCCGGCATCGGCTTGCCGCACTCCAGCAGGCCGAAATAGGCCGTAAGGCCGGCCACGCCGTAGACGCTGAGCAGATGGGTCTCCGGCGACAGCTTGGGCAGTTTGCTCAGGCCTTCTCCCGCCAGCACGGCGTAGTCCTGCCACCCGGTATCGCCGAACACCAGGTCGCCAGGGACCAGCCCCGGATGCTGGCTGGCCACCACCTCGGCCAGCGCCCCGCCGGCCATCACCTGTCCGGACTCCAGCGCCGAGCGGTAGGTCGCCCCCTGCATCCAGGCCCGGTTGGCGGCGTCCAGCGAGATGTAGCGGGTGCGGACCAGGACATCGCCCTCACCGGGCTTCGGCGTCTCGCCTTCCGTCAGCCGGAAATGGTCGGCGCTGAGCTTGCCCTGGGGCAGTTGATCCAGAACGATCTGTCGGTTGGCCATGGCGTCGTCTCCCTGATCTTTGGGCGAGACGATGAGCCTTGGCGCCGTGGGTGGTCAATCGCCGCCGGGCGCCGAAACCAAGGCCGCGACCCGCGCCTTCGCGTCGGCCTCGAGGTCCGCATAGAACAGATTGTAGGGCGCGGCCTTCCTCCGGTCGGCCCATGACCCGGTGGGCTTCAGCGACGGCGAACGCGGCCGCGAGACCCGCAGTATGCCCTTGTCGCACTTGGCCGAGACTTGGCGCGTGAGGAAGGCCGGGCGCGCGCCCCATTCCAGCCCCGTGGCGTTGGCGGCGCCCAGGCTGAGCTTCGCCGAGCCAGGTTCATCGGTCGTGGCGCCCAGCAGCGGGTTGAAGCACAGCGGCTTGCGCCCGTGGAGGTTCTCCAGTTGCCCGTTCCCCCAGACCAGCGAACGGTCGAGGATCGCCTGCGCCCGCTCGGGATCGCGCTCATAGGACGAGGCCCAGGCGGCCATGCAGCCCGCCTCTCCGCGCTGCAGGCAAGGCTTGATCGGCGGTGCGTCGGCGGGGACGGCGGTCTCGATCAGATAGGCGCCGGCGAACCGCGAGAACAGCTCCGGCCGCCCCGCCACCGCCTCGGCCAGCAGCCGGCTCACCAGCGTCCCGCCCTGCTCCACGCCGACGATGACGAAGGGCCGGCCCGCATTGTCGTGCTCGAGATAGTACCGGAACGCGGCGGCCACATCGCCATAGGCGAACTTCCGCGCCTCCTTGGCGTCTTCCCGCAGGGTCAGCAGGGAGTAGAGGCTGGCCTGCCGATAGCGCGGCGCGAAGATCCGGCCCACCCGCACGAAGGGTCCGGCGTAGTTGGGCGCCATGACCTGGCGAAACACCCGGTCGGCGTCCTTGTCGTTGATCGGGCCGTTCCAGTGCGCGCCGCCATCATAGGTGGTGGGCGAGACGAAGAACACGTCGGCGGCCAGATCACCGGCGCCCGGCGCCTTCGCCGGCCGCAACGCCCATGCGTCGGCCATGGCGTAGTTCGGCGCGGCCGGCGGGTCGTAGGTCTGGAACGGCTCTTTCGGGTCGAGCCCGTTGCGCATGATGTCGTCGCGCCAGATGAACGAGGCGGCGGTCAACAGCGCGACGATGAACAGGACGACGGCGGCGATCCCGCGCTTGAACCCCTTGGGACGGTCCGCCATCCGGTCTCGCCCTATCGGTACGGATCGGACTGGGAGAGGTACTTGGTCACGTAGTCGGTGATCCCGTCCTCCAGGCTGGTCATCGGCTGGTTGTAGCCCGCCGCCTGCAGCCGCTCCATGTGGGCCTGGGTGAAGTACTGGTACTTGTCGCGGATCGCCGGCGGCATGGCCGTGTACTCGATCTGCGCCGGCTTTCCGGCTGCGGCGAACACCGCCTTGGCCATGTCCTCGAAGCTTCGCGCCGTGCCGGAACCGAGGTTGTAGACCCCGTTCACCTGCTCGTTCCTCGACAGCCAGGCCACCACGTCGGCAACGTCGCGGACATAGACGAAGTCGCGGGTCTGGCCGCCGTCCGGCACGCCCTCGCGATAGGACTTGAACAGCTGCACCGCATGGCCGTCGCGGACCTTCGGCCAAATCTGCGAGGCGACCGACTTCATCGAGTGCTTATGTTCTTCGTTCGGCCCGTAGACGTTGAAGAACTTCAGCCCCGCCCACTGGGGCGGTGCGTAGTCCCGGGCGGCCTGGCGGGCGGCGAACAGGTCGAACAGCGCCTTGGACCAGCCATAGGCGTTCAACGGCCGCAACGCCGCCAGCGAAACCAGGTCGTCCTTGTCCTCGAAGTCGGTGACGTCGCCGTAGGACGCCGCCGACGAGGCGTAGATGAACCGCCGCTGCCGGTCGGCGCACCAGCGGAACAGGTCGCGGCTGAGGGTGAAGTTGTTGTGGATGATCTTGTCGGCGTCCGGCTCCATGGTCGACGAGATCGCCCCCATGTGGACCACGACCTCCACGTCGCGCCAGCGCTTCTCCAGCCAGTCGAACATCTCTTCCGGCGCCACGAAGTCGCCGATCGGATGCTTGGCGATGTTCCGCCACTTGCCCAGCTCCGCCTCGTGCAATCGGTCGCAGACCACCACGTCCAGGTCGGAATCCTCGGCCAGCTTGGCGACGATGTTGGAGCCGATAAATCCGGCGCCCCCGGTGACGAAGATGATGCGGCGGGTCATGCCTTCTCCTGCATCCGCGCGATGGCGGCCGTGGTGGAGAAGCCTTCGACGATTTCCGCCAGCTTCACCTGCCCGCCATAGGACTTCACGAAGTCGCCCCCGACCACCTGGTCTTCCGAATAGTCCGAACCCTTGACCAGGATGTCGGGCCTGGCCGCCTCGATCAACTCGATAGGCGTGTCCTCGGCGAACGGCGCCACCAGATCCACCGACGCCAGGCCGGCCAGCACCATGGCCCGGCTCTCGAGGTCGTTCACGGGGCGATCCTCGCCCTTCAGCCGCTTGATGGAAGCATCTGAATTCACGCCGACAATCAGCTTGTCACACCACGACCGCGCCTGGGCCAGATAGGCCACGTGGCCGCGGTGCAGGATGTCGAAGCAGCCGTTGGTGAAACCGACCTTCAGCCCCTTGGCCTTCCAGCTCGCGACCTCTTCGGCCATGCGCTGCGGCGTGACGATCTTGGCCTCGGCCGGCGCGAGGTGGGCGCTGAGCGACGCCTCGATCAGTTCTTCCGGCCGAACCACGGCAGTGCCGGGCTTGCTGACCGCGACGCCCGACGCCAGCATGGCGAACTGGATGGCGTCCTCGATCTTCACCGACTTGGCGGCCAGGGCCAGGCCCAAGGCCGCGATGGTGGTGTCGCCGGCGCCCGAGGCGTCGAACACCTCTCGGGGCACGCCGGGGAAATGCCGCACGGCCTCACCGCGGACCGCCAGGGAGATACCCTTGGACGCGCGGGTCACCAGGATCGCCTTGGCCTCGCACAGCGACAGGGCGTGCAACAGCGCCGCCTCGATCTCGTCATTGGTCGAGGTCGGCATGTCGGTGGCGTGGGCCAGTTCGGCGGCGTTCGGCTTGATGATGTCCACCGCCCCGTAGCGCACGAAGCTACGCGCCTTGGAGTCGACGATCATCAGGGCTCCGGTCGCGCGGCAAGCGGCGATCACCGCATCGGTCACCACGCCCTTGCCGTAGTCGGACACCAGGACCACGCCGGCGTCCTCGCCCACGTCGCGGATCGTCCGGACCAGCCTCTGCTCGCATTCTGCCGTCGCCGGGCCGCTGGTCTCCATGTCGACCCGCAGCAGTTGCTGGCCGCCGGAGACGAAGCGGGTCTTCAGCGTTGTCGGGCGGCTGGCGTCGGTGACGACGAAGCCTTCGACGCCCTCCTCCGCCTGGATCAGCCGCAAGGCCTCATGGCCCTCGGCGTCGCCGCCGATCAGGCCGACCAGCCGTACCTGGCCACCCAGGGCCGCGGCGTTGCGCGCCACGTTGCCCGCGGCGCCCAGCATGACCATCTCGCTTTTGCGGGCCAGGACCGGGATCGGCGCCTCGGGCGACACCCGGTTGACCTCGCCATAGACGAACCGGTCCACCATCAGGTCGCCCACACAGGCGATCTTCGCGCCCGATATGGCTTTCAGAAGCTGCTGCAGCGCCGAGAGATCCATGGGTGCAGTCTAACCCTACTGACGCACGGCCGCATGCACGGCTTTCAAGGTGGCCAACAACCCCGCGGCGTCATCCAGCGGCAGGCAGCTCGGCCCGTCGCACAGCGCCTTCTCGGGATCGTGGTGGAATTCCAGGAACACCCCGTCCGCGCCCGCGGCCACCGCGGCCTTGGCCAGGATCGGCACCCCGTCGCGACGGCCGCCGGTGGAGGCGCCGTTGGAGCGCGGATTGGCGCCGGGAAGCTGGGTGGCGTGGGTGGCGTCGATGGTCACCGGCGCGCCCAGAGCCTTCATCTGCTCGATGCCCAGCATGTCGACCACCAGGTTGTTGTAGCCGAAGGACACGCCCCGCTCGCACAGGATGGTCATGTCGATCTCGACGGCTTCCTTGATCTTGTCGAGGATGTTGCGGCAGTCCCAGGGCGCCAGGAACTGGCCCTTCTTCACATGCAGCAGACCGCCGGCGCGCTTGGTCGCGTGGGCCGTGGCGTTCACCAGGTCGGTCTGGCGGCACAGGAAGGCCGGGATCTGCACGATGTCGGCGACCTCGGCCACCGCCTCGGCTTGGTCGATCTCGTGCAGGTCCGTGCAGATCGGCACGTCGAACTCGGCCTTGATCGCCCGCAGGATCTCCAGGCCCTTCTCCAGGCCGGGCCCGCGATAGCTATGGATCGAAGACCGGTTGGCCTTGTCGAAGCTGGCCTTGAACACATAGGGCAGACCGAGATCCGACGTGATCGCCTTCAGATGTCGCGCCGCATCCCGCGCCAGCTCCAGATCCTCCAGCACATTCAGCCCGGCGATGACCACCAGGGGCTGGTCGTCGCCGATCGAGATGTTCCAGCGGTTCAGTGTCAGTACGGCCATGGGGACCCCGAAGAGCTTGTTTGGGGCCTAAGTGGCGTGCGCCTCACAAGCACACAAGCGTGAATGCGCGCACCTGTGCATCCGACTCAAGCCTCACCACGTTTTCCATACAGGCCACCGCGGGTCTGGCCAGTTTTGAAATTACAGCGTTATGTTGCTTAACGGATCGAGGGTGTGACCATGAGCCTGGCCCATGAATCATCGCTGGCGGCGCTCGCCGCCTCGCCGCGCGCGTTCCGGCGGCTGCCCGAGCTGGACGGCGCGCCGGCCGCCTTCCGTTTCGCCGCCCGGCTCATGGCCCGCAACTGGACGGTCGGGCGCCTGACCTTCGTCATGCCCAGCGGCCAGGAGCTTCGCCTCCAGGGCGCCGAACCCGGCCCCGACGCCCGCATCGTGATCCGCGACTTCCGCTTCATGCGCCGGGTGCTGGCCTCCGGCGACATCGGATTCGCCGAGGGCTACATGGCCCGCGAGTGGGACACGCCCGACCTCTCGGTCGTGCTCCACGCCATGAGCGAGAACCTCGACCGCATCGCGCGGCTGATGATGGGCAATCCCCTGTCCTGGACGGCCAATTTCATCGGCCACGCCCTGCGCGCCAACACCAAGCGCGGCTCGCGCAAGAACATCCACGCCCACTACGACCTGGGCAACGCCTTCTACAGCCGCTGGCTTGACCCGACGATGACCTATTCGTCGGCCCTGTTCGAAGGCCGCGCCCAGCCCCTGGCGGACGCTCAGACCAACAAGTACCGCGCCCTGGCCCAGAGCATGGACCTGCAGGCCAATCATCGGGTCCTGGAGATCGGCTGCGGCTGGGGCGGGTTCGCGGAATATGCGGCCAAGGAGGKGGGCGCTCGGGTCACCGGCATCACCATCTCCCAGGAGCAGTACGACTTCGCCCGCAAGCGCCTGTTCGACCAGGGCCTGGCCGACAAGGCCGAGATCAAGCTGATCGACTATCGCGACGTCCAGGGCCAATTCGACCGCGTGGCGTCCATCGAGATGTTCGAGGCGGTCGGCGAGCGCTACTGGCCGACCTATTTCGGCAAGATCCGCGACGTCCTGGCGCCCGGCGGTCGCGCCGGCCTACAGATCATCACCATCCGCGAGGAGTTCTTCGAGACCTATCGCACCCGCGCCGACTTCATCCAGAAGTACATCTTCCCAGGCGGCATGCTGCCTTCGGAGGAACGGCTGAAGGTTCAGACCTCCCGCGCCGGCCTGGAATGGTCGTCGCTCAACCGCTTCGGTCAGGACTACGCCGACACCCTCGCTCAATGGGGCCAGAGCTTCGAAAGCGCCTGGGACGAGATCCGCCGGCTGGGCTTCGACGAGCGATTCCGCCGGCTTTGGCGGTTCTATCTGGCCTATTGCGAGGCCGGCTTCCGATCGGGCCGGACCAATGTGGTGCAGCTTGGCCTGCAGAAAGCCTGACGCCCCTCTGTTCTTGCGCGCGAGCCCCGCTTAAGTAGCGGGCTATGACCGTCCTCCCCAGCGTCCTCGACGCCATCGGAAACACGCCCCTCATTCGCCTGCGTCAGGCCAGCGAAGCGACTGGCTGCGAAATCCTCGGCAAGGCCGAGTTCATGAACCCCGGCCAGTCCGTGAAGGACCGCGCCGCGCTCTACATCATCCGCGACGCCGAGCGGCGCGGGCTGTTGAAGCCCGGCGGCCGGATCGTCGAGGGCACGGCCGGCAACACCGGCATCGGCCTCGCCATGGTCGCCCAGGCCCTGGGCTACAAGACCACCATCGTGATCCCCCGGACCCAGAGCCAGGAGAAGAAGGACGCCATCCGCCTGCTCGGCGCCGAGCTGGTGGAGGTTGACGCCGTCCCCTACTCCAACCCCGACAACTACGTCCGCTATTCCGGCCGCCTTGCCGAAGAGCTGAACGCCAAGGAACCAGCCGGCGTCATCTGGGCCAACCAGTTCGACAATGTCGCCAACCGCCAGGCCCACATTGAAGGCACCGGCCCGGAGATCTGGGAGCAGACCGGCGGTAAGGKCGACGGCTTCATCTGCGCCGTGGGCTCCGGCGGCACCCTGGCGGGCATCGCCACGGCGCTGCGGGCCCGCAAGCCCGACATCCAGATCGGCCTCGCCGATCCGCACGGCGCGTCGCTCTATAGCTGGTACGCCGACGGCGAGCTGAAGGCCGAAGGGACCTCGATCAGCGAGGGCATCGGCCAGGGCCGCATCACCGCCAACCTGGAAGGCCTGACCGTCGACCGCCCCTATCGCATCGACGACCGCGAGATGCTGGAAGTGATCTACGACATGGTCCAGCACGAGGGCATGGTCATGGGCGGCTCCACCGGCGTGAACGTCGCCGGCGCGATCCGCATGGCCAAGGACATGGGCCCGGGCCACACCATCGTGACCATCCTGTGCGACCAGGGCGCGCGCTATCAGAGCAAGATCTACAATCCCGAGTTCCTGAGGGAACGGGGCCTGCCCGCCCCGGACTGGCTGTGAGCGACCCGCTGGTGTCAACGGACTGGCTGGCCCAGCGCCTCGGCCAGGCCGACATCCGCGTGGTGGACGGGTCGTGGCACATGCCCGCCGCCCAGCGTTCCGGCCGCGCCGAGCACCTGCAGCAGCACATCCCTGGCGCGGTGTTCTTCGACATCGACGCGATCGCCGACACCTCCGTCGACCTGCCTCACATGCTGCCCAGCCCCGAGGCCTTCGCCGAGGCCGCAGGCGCGCTCGGCCTCGCCAAGGACGCCACCATCGTCGTCTATGACGTCCACGGCATCCAGTCCGCCGCCCGCGTGTGGTGGGAGCTGCGGGTCATGGGCTATGGCGACGTCTACGTCCTGGATGGCGGTCTTAAGAAGTGGCTGGCCGAGGGCCGCGCGGTCGAGGCCGGCGCAGTCGTTCCGATCCCGGTAGCTGTCCAACCCAGCTATGACGCCGCCCTCGTGCGTAACGTCGAGGATGTCCGCGCCCTGCTCGACAGCGGCGAGGCGCGTCTGGTGGACGCCCGCTCCTCCGCCCGGTTCAAAGGCGAGGCGCCTGAGCCTCGGGCGGGTCTCCGTGGCGGCCACATGCCCGGCGCCGCCAACATGCCCTTCGATCAGCTTGTGACCGGCGACGGGACGCTGAAGTCCACCGACGAGATCCGCAAGGCGTTCCAGGCGGCCACCGTCGATCTGGCCCATCCCATCGTCACC
>BFBZ01001652.1_pt1 | contig 14166 bp, 9 predicted proteins | sample 1888401 | NCBI WGS metagenome assembly BFBZ01 (sample SAMD00112614, study PRJDB3348) | symbiont metagenome | host: Chara braunii | reverse complement strand
ACGCGGCGGCCCACGACGAGCACCTGCACCTGCTCGCGCTCGAGCGCACGGCGAAGACGCTCTCCCGGGCCGCAATGAACCTGGCGCAACTCGGGAACTTCGACGGCGCGTGCGCGTTCGCCCGGGAAGCGGTCGAGCGCGACCCGAACGACGCCAACGTCCAGTACACGTTCGCCCTGGTTCTGTACACGGGGCTCGAGAAGGATCTGGCCCGGGACCCCGCTTTCGCGGGCACCGAAGGCGTGTGCCGGGAGGTCGTGACGGCGGCCCGGCGCGCGGTCGAGTTGAAGCCCGATCACGCGCGGGCGCACCTGTTGTGGGGCCTGGCGCTGAAATCGCTCGGCGACCTGAAGGCGGCCCAGGAGCAGATCCGGAAAGGGCTCGCCCTCCGCCCCGACGACGTGGAAATACTCGTCCGGCTGGGGCAGGTACTCGCCGCAGCGGGTGACAAGAGCGGGGCGATCGCGGCGTTCGAAGAGGCAAAAAAGGTGAAGCCGAGCGACCCGCGGGCCGATCGGGAACTCCAACGCGTCCGCGGCCCGTGACCCGAGGGAACGCGGACCGCTCGCCGGCGCGGCGCGCGTCCCTTTCTCGACCCGTTGAAGTGAGCCGCCCATACGACCTACCGAGCTTCTCAACCTCGCCACCCGTCGGGCGTTTTGCTTCCGACCCGCCTCTTGAAGTGGCCGGACCGGCCAGTCAGAATGCATATCAGTGGAACTCTGCCGGGGTCCACACCGTCCCAAACCGCAGGTTCACATCGCCCGCGCCCCACCCGCGCAGCTGGGAGACGCCATGCCGTTCCGTCCGTGGCTCTGGTCCGTTCCTCTTGTGGTGCTGACCGCGACTCAGGTCGCGGCCCAACCCCCGTCCCCGTTGGATCTGGTCCGCGGGCTTCGGGAAAACGGTCAGGTGGACCTGGCCGTGGAGTACCTGAAGGTACTGGAGAATAAGCCCCTGTCCGCCGACGACAAGGCGGCGCTCCCGCTCGAACGGGCCAAGTGCCTTTTGGAAACGTCCGAGGACGAGCCCGATGAGGGCACGCGGCTCGGGATCGTGGCCGAGGCCCGAGAGGGGCTGAACGACTTCCTCAACAAGCACCCCAACCACCCGCGCGCCGTCGAGGCGCTGCTCGCGGTCGCCAAGTTGACCGCGCTAGACGCCAAGGAGCAGTTGAACCGGGCGCGCAAGGTCGAGATCCCGCCGCCCGGTGAGACCCCGGCCGAAAACGCGGCCCGTGAGGCCGCCCAGGACCGACAGAAGGGCGAGGCCGCCAAGGCCCGCCAGCCGTTCCTCCTCGCCTCCAAACGGTTCGCCGAGGCGTCCGCGCGGCTCCACACGCGCCTCGAGGACAAGGCCCTCGACCCCTTCCTCCGCCGCACACTGGAGCGCGAAGCGTTCGAGGCCGAACTCGCCAGCGGCATCAACCAGTTCAACACCGCCGAAACGTACATGCCGGCCAGCCGCATCACCGGCCCCGAAAAGGCCGAGCGGAACAAGTTCCTGGAACAGGCCAAAGTGACGTTCGGCAGACTGGCCAAGGGGTCGCCGACCAACCGCACCGTGTGGGTGGCCCGCGCCTGGGCGACCGAGGTCACCTTCGAACAGGACGACTTCAACGCCGCCGCCAACGAGGTCGCCGCCATCCTCAAGGCCCCCGTCCAGGAGGCCGAGGACGGCAAGCGGCTGGCCCAGTTCTTCCAGCTCCGCCGCAATTATCTCGCCGCGCTCGGTGAGCGGAGCAAGCCGAAAATTGAGGCCAGCCTGAAAGAGGGGGAGCTCTGGCTCAAGATGTACGCCCCTCAACGGGGCAAGCCGACGCCCGAAGTGTTCGCCACCCGCTACTACCGCGCCCGGCTCCTCCAGACCCTCGCCGAATCGGGCACCCCGCCGACGAAGGACGGTAAGCCCGGTGCCCTCAACAACGCGGCCCGCGCGCAGCTCAAAGAGGCCGAGGCGCTGTACCGGGTGCTGGCCCAGTCCGATAACGACTTCACCGCCCGCGCCAGCCGCCAGCGCATGGCCGTCGTGCGGCGCATGCTGGGCGAGGCCGACCAGCCGCTCGCGTCGTACACGTCGTTCGAGACGGCCCAAATGGCCTCCCTCATCCAGATGAGCAAACTGGCGGCCGAAGAGGCCAAGGCGTCGGTGGACGCGAAAAAGGTCAAGGACCTGCGGCTCGCGACCCTCGCCCTGTTGGAACGGGCCCGCGACCTGGCGACCCCGACGGACAGCCCGGCCGACGTGACCGACGTGCTCCTGCGGCTCATCTACTTCTACCAGCTCACCGACCAGCCGTACCAGGCCGCCGTTCTGGGCGAACACGTCGCCCAAACGACCAGGGCCGGCGGGAAGGCGGCGGTCGCCGGGCTGCTCGGCCTCAACGGCTACCTCGCCGCCAGCGCGCGGGTGAAGGGCGACGACCCCGAGGCGGTCGCGGCCGCCCGGAAGGKCGACCGCGAGCGGGCCGTCGCGCTGGCCCGGTTCCTCGACGAGAAGTACCCCAACGACACCGCCACCGATTCCGCCCGCCACCGCCTCGCCCTGATGCTCACGGAAGAGAAGCGCTACCCCGAGGCGTTCGAGGCGGTCATCAAGGTCCGCCCGGGGTTCCCTCAGATCACCAACGTCCGGCTGCTCGAGGGCTTCCTGGCGGGGCAGATCATCAACGCGAAGGCCGGGGACGCCCAGACCCCGCCGGTGTCCGCCGAGAAGAAGGCGGACGTCTTCAAGCGCGCGGCGACCGATCTGGCGCGGGTGAGCAAACCGGCCCCCACCGCCGGGCGGGACGAGGTCCACGGGTACCTGTCCGCCCGCTGCCGGATGGCGGCGCTGCTGTTCGCCCAGGGCCGCGCGGACGCCGCCGCCGAGGCCGCCAACCCCGGCTACAACCAGGCGCTCGTGATCGCCGAGGAGGTCATCGCCGCCGTCCCCACGTTCGACGCGCTGGTCACCGAGAAGGGCGGCACGAAGAAGCCGAACGTGGACGGACTGGAGCTGCTCATGCTCGCGCAGGACGCCTATTCGCGGGCGGTCTACCTCCGCGCCCGTGCCCTGATCGCCGCCGGGGACAAGGCGCCCCCGGGGGAGCGGCAGCAGAAGTTCGCCGAGGCGGAAAAGGCGCTCGCCCCGGTCCTGGAGAGCGTCAAGACGCACGGCCCGTTGTTCGTGGGGCCGATCAAGGGCTGGGCCGAGGGGCGCGGCGACCTGCTCGACCCGTCCAAACCGGACGCCGAAGACAACCGCGACCCCCACCCCGTCGCCGTGCTCAAGGCCCGCGTGGCGCAACTGGCCGCGGCCGTGGACAAGACCCGCGTCGAGGTCGTGCTGGCCGGGTTCCGGCTCAAGGTGAAAGAGGCCAAGGCCGCCGAGGCGTCCGAGCTGCTCGACCTGATGGTGAAGGGCGGCGGCACGATCGAGGACAACTTGCCGGTGCTGGAGCTGCTGAGCCGCGAAATGGCGGCGCAGATGAACGCCCACCGCAAACAGGGGCGGGCCGCCGAGGCGGACGCCCTCGGCGCCGGCCTCGCGGTGCTGCTCAAGCGGTTCTCGGCCGTGCCGAAACTGACCCCGCAGACGCTCCTGTTCCTCGGCCAGACGCTCCAGGCGATCGGGGAGAACGAAAAGGCCACCGAGGCGCTGAAGAAGATCCCGGCCCCGGACCTGGCCGACTGGGACAAGAAGAAGCCGGAGGAGTTCCCGGCCGAGCTGCGCGGGAAGATCAAGGACCAGATCAACGCGTACTCCGCGGCGCAACTGAGCCTGGCCCGCGCGCTCCGCGAGAGCGGTAAGCCCGACGAGGCCGAGAAGATGCTGCTCGCCATCATCGGCACGAGCGAGAAAAAGGGGTGGGGGCACAGCCGGCTGTACTTCCGCCGCGAACTCGCGCTGGTGTACGAGGCCCGCGGCGCGGCGGCGACCACCGCGGCCGCGGCCAAGACCGAGTGGGCCAAGGCGATCAAGGAGTGGACGACCCTGTTCCAGTTGCACCGGAACAACGTTCAGGCCCTGCCCAAGGACGCGGCCCCGACCCTCGTGGCCCAGGCCCGCAACGGCTTCGCCGACGCCTACTTCGACGTCCAGCGGTGCGGGGTGCGGGCCAACGAGAAGCTCCTCAACCCGAACGTCCCGGACCAGGCGACGCGGCTCCAAAAGGCTTACGAAGACGCGGGCAAGAGGTTCGTGGACATGGAGAAGCAGATCCCGGCCGCCGACTGGGAGCCCGAGGTCCAGCACCGGTACGCCGACTTCCTCAAGGACGTGCCGCAGACCATGACCGCGTACAAGGCCGCGGGCGGCAAGGCGTTCCTGGAGCGAATGCCGGTCCCGTGAGCACCAGACCAGGGGTTCGCACCCCTGGCCTCTGTCCCAATGCCGCTCGGGGCGTACCCCGATCTCCACCGAACACACCGAACCCTCTCCACCAAGGAACCCATCGATGATGCGTCAGGCGATCCGCGGCCTCGTGTTGCTGGGGTTACTCGCACTGCTCGCCGATTCCCCCGCCCGGGCCCAGAACGCGCCCCCCGACAAGGTCACCGTCCGCGACCGGAAGGACGGCACGATCAAGACCGTCGAGGGCCAGTTCCGGGTCGGCCCGGCCGGGTTCCAGGTGGTCGGCGGCGATAAGCTCGACAAGGTGGTGGCCACCGTCGCGCCGGACGACGTCGTGAAGGTCGTCATTGGCGACCTCGCCGGGGTGGACCGCGCGACCATCAACGGCCTCAACACCAAGGAGGACCAGAAGGACTACGACGCGGTCCGCACCGGGTACACCGATCTGGTCAAGAAGTCCGCCGCGGCGCCGGACCGGACCAAGCGGTACCTGAAGTTCAAGGCGGCGGCGGCCGGCAACAAGATCGTGGACGGCCTCGACGCCGACAAGGGGTGGAAGGAAAAGGCGGACGCCGCCATTACGGAATGGAAGGACTACCTGACCGACTTCCCGACCGGCTGGGAGCTGTGGCCGGCGGCGCGGGCCAGCACCCGGCTCCAGATCGAGCGCGGCAAGTACGAGGACGCGGCCCGCGTCTGGAGCCGGCTGGCCAAGAGCCCCGAGCTGCCGGCGGACGCCAAGCTCGAAGCGGCGCTCCAGGAGATCGACCTCTACATCCGCGCGAAGAACTACCCCGCGGCGCTCGGCCCCACGGGCGAGCAGCTCAAGTCCGCGGCCGGCGCGAAGAAGGACCGCCTGGTGATCTACGAGATCGCCGCCCGGGCCGGCAGCGACGGCAAGCCGCTCGACGGCGTCGACAAGATCAAGGCCGAGATGAACAAGACGAAGGACGCGTCGGTCCACACGACCGGGTTCTCGATGCTGGGCGAACTGTACCTCGCCGGCGGCAAGCCGCGGGACGCGCTGTGGGAGTTCGCGATGGTGGAAACGGTGCTGAACCAGGACAGGGACGAGGTGCTCAAAGCGGTCGCGCGGCTGGCCGAGATGTTCGAGGCGCAGGGGGACAAGGACCAGGAGCCCCGGTGCCGCGAGAAGCTCAAACGGCTCCGGGCCGCGTTCTGACGCGCGACCGTGCCGAAAAGTAACGGTGCGGTTCGTTTTTTAMCCCCCYCCCGTATTGGGGCAMCCCCCCGACCGCCGGTGCCCTTCAACTCGATCGCGCGTCACACGCGGGCCGCCCCCTCGGATCGGGAAAGCCAGGGGGGGCGGGCCGTTCTTAACTGTTTTTTCGCTCCGGGGGCCGCGGCCCCCGCTCCGCGATTCGCCGTTTCTCGTTGCCCGGCGGTAACGTCTGGCCTACACTCACTGCGCAACCCCCCGGCTCCCGAACACTCGCCCACCCACCACACCTACGGAGACTCTCCTCATGGCTCGTCGGATGACCCGGCGGCAGGTGCTCGCCGCATCGGCCGCCAGTCTCGGCTACTTCCACCTCGCCCCCGCGTTCTCCGCCGCCAAGGTGGCCGGCGCCAACGGCAAGGTCTACTTCGCCGGCATCGGCATCAAGGGCAAGGGCGACAGCGACATCGACAACGCGGCCGAGTGCGCCAAAATCTTCGGCGGCGAGATCGTCGCCATTTGCGACATCGAGGACAAGCGCCTCGACGAGAAGGCCGGCCAGAAGGGGCTCTACGGCGGGAAGATGCCGAAGTTCCCTGACGAGCGGTTCTACGAGAAGGCCAAGAAGTTCACCGACTTCCGCAAGCTGTTCGACGACACCGCGCTCCTGAAGACGATCGACGCGGTCACCGTGTCCACCCCGGACCACAACCACGCGGTCGCGAGCATCCTGGCAATGCGGGCCGGCAAGCACGTGTACTGCCAGAAGCCGCTGACGCACGACGTGTACGAAGCGCACCTGATGCGGGCCGAGGCGAAGAAGAACAAGGTGTGCACCCAGATGGGCAACCAGGGCACCGCGGCCAACGGCCTGCGGCGCGCGGCCGAGCTGCTCCAAAATGGCGAACTGGGCGACGTGGCCGAGGTCCACGTGTGGACGAACCGCCCGGCCGTTTACTGGAAGCAGGCCCCGGACATCAGCGACAAGAAGCCGCCGAAAACCGGCGACGTGCCCAAGGGCGTCCACTGGGACGAGTTCCTCGGGACCGCACCGGAGCGCGAGTACGCCAGCGGCATCCACCCGTTCGCGTGGCGCGGGTACTGGGACTTCGGCACCGGGGCCATCGGCGACATGGCGTGCCACACCGCCAACATGGCCTTCATGGGCCTGAAGCTGGGGCACCCGGTTCACGTCTCGGCCGAGGCCGGCGACGTGAACCCGCTCACCTGCCCCAGCTACGCGCACGTGACCATCGAGTTCCCGAAACGTGCGGCGCTGGTGCCGGTCACGGTTCACTGGTACGAGGGCAAGAAGGACGGGAAGAAGATGCTCCCGCCCGAGAAGCTCGTCGAGCAGGCGACCGCGCTCTCGAAGGGCAAGCTGGTGGACAGCGGCTCCATCATCGTCGGCAGCAAGGGCATCGCGTACTCGCCCGACGACTACGGCGCGAACGTGTACTTCAGCACCGGGAAGAAGACCGACGGCGGCACCAAGCCCGAAACGATGCCGGCCAACAACGGCGGCGACCTGGGGCAGAAGAAGGAGTGGGTCGAGGCGATCCGGGCCGGCAAGCCGGAACTGGCGCTGTCGAACTTCGACTACGCCGGCCTGCTGACCGCGGCCTTCCTGCTGGGCAACGTTTCGATCCGCACGGGCAAGCCGTTCAATTTCGACGGCGAGAAGTGCGCCGCGGACATCAAGGAGGCCGCCCCGCTGATCCGCCGCACGTACCGCAAGGGCTGGGACCTGATCGGCTATAACGCGTGAGCCGCGTTTCACGGCCAAAAGAAGACGCCCGCCGGACAACCGGCGGGCGTCTTGTGTTTCTGAGCGGCCGACCGGGGTCTCACGGTCCGCTGGGCTTCGTGGGTTCCGGCTTCGCGGGCTCGGGTTTAGCGGGGTCCGGCTTCGCGGGCGGGGCCGCTTCCGGTTTCACGTCGGGCTTCGCTTCGGCCGCGGGCACCGGAGCCGGCAGGATCACGCCGGGGGCGCCGCCGATGGGAACGAGCCCCCCGATGATGCCGCCCGGTCCGCCCGGTCCGCCCGGAATGTTGCCGGGGAAGGGGACCACGTTGTTGCCGGGCTGGGTCGGCCCGTCCGCACCCGGTTTCAGCCGCTCGGCCCGTTCCGGCGTGGTGACGAACAGGACGTTGCTCATCCGGACCGCGGTCAGGTCGGCGACCTCGGCCAGGAGCCGCACGGCGGTCTCCAGCGGGACGTCTTCCAGGCTCAGCGTCACGGCTTTGGTGCCCTTGTCGCCCAGCCGCGGGTCGAGGACGACGTTCGCGCCGGTGTCGATGGCGAGCTGCTTGGCGGCGGTGGCGAACGCGGTGCCGTCGCAGTTCACGGTCACCCGCTGGCGGAGCTGCCGGGCGGTCAGCCCCTCCTCGGTGGAGATGAACAGCCCGTCCCGCGTCAGCCCGCACTTCAGGTTGAACGGGGCCAGGGCCTGCCGCAGACCGTCTTTCAGTTTCACCTGCTTCAGGTCCACGTTCACGGTCGGCTGGCTCGGGTCGAGGCCGAACTGGAACACGCCCGGGTCGATGGTGACCGAAACCTTGGCCTTGTCCCGGAGGTCGCTGATGATCTCGTTGAGCGACTTGTTCTGGTAGCTCATGTCCTGGACTTCGTCCAGCGCCTTGCGGGCGGTGTCCATCGGGGCCGCGCCTTTGGCCGGCGCGGCCGGGGTGGGAGCCGCGCCGCGGACGGCGGGCGCGGGCGTGGCCGCGATCAGGGCGGCAGCGAGCAGCCGGCAGAAGGKCAAACGCATCGACGGGCTCCCGAGATGTGACGGCCGCCCGCACGGTCCGGGCGGCCAGAAAGGTCCCACACATCTTATCAGACGATTAAGCAACCGGCCGGGATTGGGGCGCCCGGGCCGGTCACATTTTCGGTGCCGGCGGGACCGGGGCACCCGGGGGCGGAACCGGCGCCGGCGCCGGTTCGGGCGGCTTGGGCGGGGCGGTCCGCAGTTTCTCCAGTTCGATCTTCTGCCGCTTCCGGTCCATGCGCTCCTCGAACAGCGCGTTCGCGTGGTCCTTACTGGTGAGCATGAACGCGGCCCCGCGCCGCACGATCCGCAGGTCGCACTGGTCGGCGAGCAGCTCGAGCGCCTTGTCGGCCGGCACGTTGAGCAGCCGGGCCGAGACGAACCCGGTCCTCGCGTCGCCCGCTTGCGGCGCAATGACAACATTAAGATCGTGCATTTCCGCGATCTGCGCAACGGCCTCGTTGAGCGGCTTCTCCTTGAAGATGACGGAAACGAGCGGTTCGTTGAGCCGCAGGTTGCCGTCGTCGTTCGAAACCTTGGACCTGGTCGCTTTCGCCGCGTACCGAACCGGGACGATCTCGAGGGTACCGTTCTTCACCAGGTACATCGCGTTGACACTTTCGAGCGCCTGGGTGAGGAACTGATGCACCGTGAGGTTGCGGAGCATCGTCGTCGCGAGCTTCGGCTTCTCTTCCTTGATGTTCGGCTGGCCGTCGGCCCTGAAGTGCTCCTCCAGGATCGTGAACGTCACCTGGTGCCGCTTGGACAGGTCCTGGAGCAGTTCGAACAGCGGTATCTCGTTGATTCTTACGTTGTCCTGGAGTTTGACTTCTTGCGCGAGTGCATCCAGGACCAGTTCCGTCTGGCTCGCCTTCTTGGTAGCGGGTTGTGGCTCTTCGGCGAACACGGGCGCGGCGGTGAACGCCAGCCCGCACAGCGCGATCAGGCACGCGAATCGGGACATACGGAACCCTCAGTAGAAGTCGTGACGTGAAACCGCTCCGCGCTCACTTCGGCGCGCCGCGGACGTGGTCGCGGATCTCGCGCATCATCGACATCGTGTACAGCACCGACGTGACGTGCCCGGCGTCGAGCCAGACGATCCGCTGCTTTCCGGTGGCCGTCCACAGCGCGCTGGCGGCCTTCGCGGGCACGATCTCGTCGTCCTTCGCGGCGATCATGAGCAGGTTCTTGCCCTTGAGTTGGGCCGCATACGTGATCGGGTCCACCGGGGCGATGAGCTTCTTCACGAAGGTCTTACCGCCGAACCGGTCGATCCATTCCGTCACCGGCTTGGCCTTCGGGTGGTCGTAGTACGCGTCCACCAGTCCGCCGCCGCCGAGTAACAAGCAAACGTTCTTGATCCGCGGTTCGTTGGCGGAAGTCAGGGCGGTCAGAAAACTTCCGAGACTGGTGCCGACCATGCCGAGCTTGTCGGCGTCCACTTCGGGCCGACTGGCGAGCCACGCCGCGGCGCAACGGCAGTCGAGAACGCCCTGCCGGATGCCGGCGAGCGTGCGGGTAATGTCGGCGGAGACGAGCTTCACCCGGCTGCCCGGAGCGCGCCGCTGGTTGTAGTGCGGGAGCACCACAACTAGCGCGGCCACTCCGTTTTGCGCCAACCACATGGCCTCGGACCGGGCGACGAGTTGGTTGCCCTGCATGATGTCGAGGACGATCACCGCCGGGAACTTCCCCTTCTCCATCGGGACGAAGTATTGACCGTAAACGGTGTTGTTCTCGGCAATGTCGCCCCGCACCGGCGACGGAAACGTGAGGTCGTGGACCGTCACGCCGCTGTGCCGCAGGTCGAACCGTCGGGTGAGACGGTACTCGCCGGTGTACGCCGCCATGCGGTAGCGTTCGGTGACGCCCGACTGTGCGTCGTCGGCGGGTATTCGGATCTGGCCGCTCTCTTCGCTCGCGGCCAATGTCGGCTGGGCGAGGGCCAGCACGAGAAGAGCGAAACCGGCGCGACTGACCATGAAGAGATCCTGCGTCACGGGCGAGACGGGTCACTCAATAGTACGCGCCCGCCGGGGCCGTGCGGAAGACGGAAAAAGCGGACCGACATCGATCTCGGTCTTCAATCGGTGTCGCGACTCGCAAGTGGAAACGGCGCATGGGCTGTCAAGTTCGCCCCGCCCGACGAGTATTTGCATGTGCTGCGCGAGCCGGCCACAGGATTCGGCCGGCTCGTAGCACCCCAACGACTGGCTGATGATAGGCGTCAACGCACCAATTAACAGAAAATGTGACTTCCCCCTCGGCGCGCCAGTTGCATTTCCGTTGGCTGGCCGCCCACATCGTCCCACCGGCAAACCGTCATGCACGCTCCTCATAACGCGCTCCACAAAGCCACGGTCGTCGCGGCTTTCCAAAACCAGTCCGACATCGAAACGGTCGTCCTCCAACTGCGACGGACCGGATTTCGGGACCGAGAGATCGGCTATTTCGCCTGGCACCCGTTCGCCGGCCTGAAGAACCTGAACGACCACAACGCCGGTCGCGAGGGTGCGATTGCCGGTTGTGTCGTGGGGGCGGTGTTCGGAATCTGGATCGCTCCGCTGCTCGACGATTGGTTCGTATCGGCCTCCGGGGCACGCGTGTTCCTCGAACTGGCCGCCCTCTCGACCATCGGGGCATCGCTGTTCTTCGGGTTCCTCGGTTGGGAGATCGGCACGCGCGTTCACGAGAACACGATCGAAACGCCCGCAACCGACCCGGCGGACGGACCGTTTGTTCTCGCAGTGGACGCCGGCACGGCGCAGGAGTGGGTCTGGTCGGTGGTGCGACAAAACGGCGGTTATGAACCGCACCAGGCGACGCCCCCGACTTCTACCGCGAGTTGACCGGATCGGACGCCGTTCGCCGCACCGATCGCCCCGGGCCTCACTCGCCCCGTCCGCGACAACGCACGCAATCGGCTCGCAAATTGCTCAAAGTCCTCCTGCCCAACTCCAACGGTGGGGACACATCATGCGGGCTCACAACAACAAGGCAGACGTCGTCGCGGTGTTCGAAAATCAGGATGATGCGGACGAGGCCGTTCTCCAGTTGCGGCTCTCGGGGTTCCGGGACCGCCAGATCGGTTACTACGGTGCGCACCTGGACGGAACGACCGAAGACCTTCTGGAACACGACCGCTGGTTCGGGGGCGCGGTTCTCGGGGGCATCGTCGGGGCCGCGCTCGGGGCCGTTGCGGCCCCCGCCCTGGCCTGGCTCATGGCCGCACCCACCGGACCACACGATCTGTTCGGCCTGGCGATCACTTCCGCTGTGGTCGGGGCACTGTTCCTGAGCTTCGTCGGCGGCTGGATCGGGATGAGCGTGACCCGCCGCAGCGTGGATCTTCCGGAAAACAGCACCGCGGACGGCGCATTTGTGCTGGCGCTCATGGCCGGGGCGGCCCGCGACCGGGCGTGGGCCATCATCCGCCGGTTCGGCGGTCACGAACCGCACTCGGGAATGCCGGCACCTCACGCGCCCGCCGTCTGAACGACCGCATCAGCTCCGGGCCGTGTGCGGAGCCGGCGTTTTTGCCACTCGCATGCGATTGCCGAGATTCGTTGGCGGTATCGGCCCGTCGGCGCCGTTACTTCTTCTGGAGCCGGTTCGTGTCGCAGCCCCMCMCGAACCGGKTCCAGAAGAAGTAACGGCGCCGACGATCCGTATCACACGCGACCCGTTCGTCTCTCACATTGTGAACGCGACACAATCGGTACCACGGTAAACGTGACGCCACCCGACCGGCTCGGCACGGGCCGGGTCGCTGTCAGTCGCTTGACTGATCGTAAAATGGTAATACATTCTGAGTCATCACGATCGATAGCGGGTTTCCACAAGGGGAACCTCCAATCATTCGGGCCTCTCGGCTCCATGTCGATGTTAACCGTTTGTGCCACTTTTCGCCTCACATTACGGCGGTTGACCATCGATGACGCTCCGTTCATTTTCGAACTCGTGAACGACGAATCGTGGCTCCGGTTCATCGGGGACCGGGGCGTTCAAACGCTCGCGGACGCGCAGAGGTACATTCTGAACGGTCCGGTCGAGATGTACACGCGGTTCGGTTTCGGGCTCTGGCTGGTCGAAACACGAGACGGGAACACCCCCATCGGTATCTGCGGCCTGATCAAGCGGGAATCGCTCGACGATGTGGATCTCGGGTTCGCGTTCCTCCCGGGATACCGGGGCAAGGGCTACGCGTTCGAGGCGGCGTCAGCGGCCCTGATTTATGGCAAAACGGCACTGGGGCTGGAGCGAATCGTCGCGATCACAACGCCCGATAACCACCGATCCGCCAAGCTACTCGTCAAACTCGGCTTTCGATTCGATCGTATGATCCAATTCAACAACTCGAAAGACGTTGCGTTGTACGTTGTGCCGGGGGCCGTGTCCGGTTCCGCAAGCGGTTGATCGCCCACAGTGGTCCCGGCCTTCGAGCCTCGAACGCACAATCATTTTTTCGAGCCGCCCCCTCAAATTTTTGCGCACGCGCGTTCGCCACTCGGTTTCGAGGCATATTGAGAGGCAGATCCGGCTCCGAGCCGGTGATTTTTGCCGAATACCGTCAGCGCGCGTGTCTCGAAATTTTTTTGTTCGCGTTTTCGATCTCCGTGCGTTAGGCTTTTTACCGGCCGCGGATCTCTCGCACCCGTCGTCCCCGTCCGCGTTCCGGGCTGCTCGCTCCCGCACATAGTCTTCGAATCCGTTGGTTTCTCCTCCTCACTCGCAAGGAGACTTCAATGCGTTTGTTGAAGCGTTTGCTCGGCAAGCACCCGCGGCCCGCACGGGCGCCTCTGGCGCCCGCGTTCCTCCGGGCCGAGGAGCTGGAATCGCGCTGGAACCCGGCGACCAGCACCAACTGGTCGGGCTACGCGGTGACGGCCGCCGCCCAGACGGTGACCGCCGTCAGCGGCGAGTGGACCGTCCCGACCGCAACGGGTACGGGCACCGCGTACTCATCGGTCTGGGTCGGGATCGACGGCTACAACTCGACTTCGGTTGAACAAACCGGTATCGAGGCCGACGTGGTGAACGGGGTCGCGCGGTACTACGCGTGGTACGAGATGTACCCCAACGCGTCGGTCGAGGTGAGCCTGGCGATCCACGCCGGGGACACGATCACCGCGTCCGTCACGTACAGCACGACGACCGGTCAGTTCACGATGAGCCTCAAGGACCTGTCCGATCCGACCGGGAGCAACTCGTTCAGCATCAGCCAGAGCGGCCCGACCCTGCAGCGGTCCTCGGCCGAGTGGATCGTGGAAGCGCCGTCCTCGAACACCGGCGTGCTGCCGCTGGCGAACTTCGGTACGGTGACGTTCACCAACGCGTCGGCCACCATCGGCGGCGCGACCGGCCCGATCAACAATTCGGCCTGGGCCAGTTCGGTGGTCTCGATCAACATGGTCTCGGCCAGCGGGACGGTGGAAGCGAGCACCTCGGCCCTGAACGCGACCGGAACGGGCTTCACGGTGACCAACGCGGCGGCCGTGCCGCCCGTTACACCGCCGGTCTCGCCGCCACCCGTTACGCCACCGGTGTCCCCGCCGCCACCGGTGTCCCCGCCGCCGCCGGTCTCGCCGCCACCGGCGACGGGAAGCGTCGCCACAACGACGACCCTGACCGGCACGGCCGATCCCTACACGCGCGTTCCGACCGTAACCCTGACCGTGACCGTCTCCCCGTCGGTCCCGAGCGGCAGCACCGTCGCGCTGCTCAGCGGCGGGACCGTCCTGGGGTACGGACGGGTGGAAAAGGTCGGCGGGGTGGAGGAGGTCTCGTTCCAGGTCGAGTTCTTCCAGCCCGGCACCTACACCTTCACCGCCGAGTACCTGGGGGCCGGCCAGTACGCCGCGAGCGTCAGCAACTCGG
>BFBZ01001651.1_pt1 | contig 14169 bp, 9 predicted proteins | sample 1888401 | NCBI WGS metagenome assembly BFBZ01 (sample SAMD00112614, study PRJDB3348) | symbiont metagenome | host: Chara braunii | reverse complement strand
ATCAGGGGCTGGCCTTCGGCGACCGGCGCCGCCGGGGCGGCGATCTTCGTCGGGATCGCCTTCGCCCGCTCGCGCTCCTGCTTCTCGTCGCGGTACGCTTTGATGACGGTGGTGGTGTCGAACACCTTCGCCCGCTGCTCGTCCTTCGGGCTGAACATGGTCTTCATGGCGCGGGCCAGACCCTGACACACGGCGCCGGCCTGACCGGTCACGCCGCCGCCCTTGGCGTTCACGAACACGTCCACGCGCGTGAGCTGGTCGGTGATCTTGAGCGGCCCCAGCACGGCGGCGCGGTCCTTGTCCTCGTGGAAGTACTCTTCCAACGGCTTGCCGTTGATGAGCACCACGCCCTTGCCCTCGGTCACGCGAACACGGGCCACGGCGGTCTTGCGGCGGCCGGTGGCGATGTAGAACGTGCGGGGCGTCTTCGCGGCGGGCTTCGCCGGCTTCTTCTCGGCCATGATCGGTGCGTCCTAGAAAGTCAGAGTGCAGAGGACAGAAGCCAGAGAGCAGAAGGCGGACAGTCGCGGTCTTCCCGTCGTCGGTCTTCTGTCCGTCTGGCCTCTCGTCTTACTTGAGTTTCAGCTCTTGCGGCTGTTGGGCCTGGTGCGGGTGCTGGTTGCCGGCGTAGATTTTCAGCTTGGCGAGCTGCTTGTAGCCGAGCGGGCCGCGGGGCATCATCCGCTTGACGGCGCGGCGGATGATCTCTTCCGGCTTCTTGGCGAGCATCTCCTTCGCCGACGTGATCTTCTGACCGCCGGCGTAGTGGGAGTAGTCCTGGTACTCTTTCTGCTCCCACTTCTGGCCGGTGAACTGCACCTTCTCGGCGTTCACCACGACGACGAAGTCGCCCGTGTCGCAGTGCGGGGTGTAGTCCACCTTGTGCTTACCGCGCAGCAGGTTCGAGATCGTGACGGCGAGCCGGCCGACGACCAGATCGGTGGCGTCGATGACGACCCACTTCTGTTGGACCGTTGACGCATTGGCAATGAACGTAGACATCGTTTGCTATCCGCGCCCGACGAATCGGGAATAGGGTACCGGTCCGGTATGATTGCCGGAAGACAGTCATGCTACGTCCCGGTCCCGGGGCGTCAAGGCCGATACAATGGAAAGGTCCGGTCCTGCCGTTCGAATGGCTCTAGTACAGGCCCGGCGCGCTCCGCGCCGTCGGCGTGGTCCGTCAAGGGAACCCTCTCATGTCCACCGTCCCGGCACCGAGTTACGACCAGGAATACCCGCCCTTCGGCCTCCCGGCCGGTTCGGTCCGCGGGTTCCTGTCGGTCCTGATTTGTTCGTTCTTCTGGATCGTGCTCCTGATCCCCGCGGACCAAAACATAAAGGCCCCGCTGGGACATTTCTTCCTGCTGACGCTTGTGTTTCTGTCGTTCGCGTCGCACCCGCTGCAGCAGGCGCGAGCGCACTTTCTCCCGTGGCTGATGCGGGTGCTGTTCGTCGGCGGCAGCGCGGCGGCGGTGGCGGTGGCGGTGGTCAAGAACCCGGACCTGGCCGCCGCCCGCTTGACGCCCGATGCGAACCAGATCTTCCAGTGGCCCGTGCTTCTGGCCTGTCTCGCCGGCGGGTTCGGCGTGGCGCTCTTCTTCCGGTTCGTTATGGGCCGCCGCAGCGAACTGTTCATGACGATCCGCGCGTGGGTCGGGGTCATCGCGATGATGCTGCTGATCGTGGAAACGCTGCTCCAGTTCGTCATCCTCCCGACCATCTCCGAGAAGAACCTCGAAGCCCTCAAGGTGTGGGAGGGGACGATCATTGCGATCGTCGCGGCGTACTTCGGGTCGCGGGCCTGACCCGGGCGCGGAGCGGAAGGCAGACGACCTCGGCGTCTTCGGCCTTGGTGTTCTGCCTTCCGCTCCGCGTTCCGCATTCCGCGCCCCGGGGTCCTGAGATTTGCGTCCCGGTTGAAACTGTTCTAGTGTTCGGGCGGAAAATCCCGCTTCCGCCGGTAGGACGCACCGGGCGGCGGCGTCCGTGTCCCCGCATCCGCGCACGGTGCCCGATGTCCGTACCCTCTTCGGTCGAAGAACTGCTCCAACTGATCCGCAAGAGCGGGATGGTGGACGAGCAGACGCTGATCGCGTMCCYCCAGCGCCGGCAACKGGCCSGGGGCCTGCCCGCCGATCCGCGCGTCTTCGCCGACGAGTTGGTTCAGGACGGCGTCATCACGTACTTCCAGTCCGAACAGTTCCTCCTGGGCAAGTGGCGCGGCTTCACCATCGGCAAATTCAAGCTCCTGGAGCGGGTCGGCGTCGGCGGCATGGGGCAGGTGTTCCTGTGCGAACACATGTTCATGAAGCGCCGGGTGGCCGTGAAGGTGCTGCCGCCGGCCAAGGCCGATCAGCCGGCCGCGCTCGGCCGGTTCTACCGCGAGGCCCGCGCCGCCGGCAGCCTCGACCACCCGAACATCGTTCGGACCCACGACATCGACCAGGACGGCAACCTCCACTTCATCGTGATGGACTACGTGGACGGGCCGAACCTGCTGGACATCGTCAAGAAGTTCGGGCCGCTCGACGTGAGCCGCGCCGTCAGCTACGTGCACCAGGTCGCCGGCGGACTGGACTACGCGTTCCGCAACGCGCTCATCCACCGCGACATCAAGCCCGGGAACGTCCTCGTCGACCGCAAGGGGGTGGCCCGCGTGTTGGACCTGGGCCTGGCCCGGTTCATGAACGACCACACCGACCAGCTCACCATCAAATACGACGACAAGATCGTGCTCGGGACGGCCGACTACGTGGCCCCGGAGCAGGTCGCCAACAGTCACTCCGTGGACATCCGGGCGGACATCTACGCCCTCGGCGCGACCTTCTACTTCCTCCTCGCCGGGCACCCGCCGTTCCCGATCGGAACGGTCTCGCAGAAGCTCCTGTGGCACCGGACCAAGGACCCGACCCCGCTCCGGCAGATCCGCCCGGAGGTGCCCGAAGGGCTCGCCGTCATCATCGGCAAAATGATGGCGAAGGACCCGCGGGCGCGGTACCAGACGCCGGCCCAGGTGGCGGCCGAGCTGGCGCCGCTCCTCCCGGAATCGGTTCCGCTGCCCGGCACCGAAGAGATGCCGGTCCTCAGCCCCGCCGCGATGGCGGGGGCGGCCGGCCCCGAAGTGCTCGCGGAACCCGCACCGGTTGCCAGAACCAGCACCGTTGCCCCGGTCCAGGCGGCCGCGCCGGTGTTCCAGGCGGCCCCGGCCGCCAACCCGTTCGGCGCGAGCGCCGGCTCCCCGTGGGCGAGCGCGACGGCCACGGCCGCCCCGCCGCGCCCGCCCGCGCAGTCGGCCCCGTTCTCCTTGTCCAAGCCGGCTTCGCGCGCCGCGATGAAACCGCTCTCGCCAGCGGAAGTTGCCGTGGACACCGCCGCGGGTGAGGAACACACGCCCCCGGCCAAGCGGTCCAATCCGTTCCTCGGGTCGAACCCGTTCGCCGATGAAGCACCGGAGAAACCGACTCAACCGGTTCCCTGGCTGCTGATCGTGGGCGGGGTTGTGGGGCTGGTCGCACTCGCGATGGTGCTATTTAAGTTCAGTAATTGAAATCGCTTACGTCGTATTGAGTCGGGTGTGGAACGCCCGGAAGCGGAGCGTTCCACACCCGATTTCCGTTTGTGACGGGTAGAAAAAGAGAATTGGATTTAAGGGCTGTGCCGGTGGTGCCGATAGAAGGGGTACGGCTCGCCGGGCGGTCGTCACCGTGGGGGAACGCGTGACGATCGCTCGGCGGGCGGGGAAGCTCCCTGCGCACGGAGGCCGGACATGGTCCGCAAGTACATCTTCCGCCGACTCATCCTCGGTTTGCTCGCGGCCATCGCGCTGACGGCCAACAGCGGCTGCATTATCAATCAGTATTCGAGCGATCCGAACGTCCGGATGACGCAGTTGTTGTACCAGTCGGAAGACCTCCGACAGATGCATAACGAATGGCGTCGCTTCTGGTTCAACGATCAGCCGAGCCACCTGACGCCGGAACGCGTCCACGGCGGCATCTACTAAGTACAGAGTGGAGAGCGCAGAACGGAGAGCGAAAAGGCGACCGGTGCGAACCGCCCGCTCTTTTCACTCTGCGTTCTGCACTCCGGGTTCTGCGCTTGTGCTACCGCCCCCCGGTGTTGGCAACGGGGGCGGTGTCCGGCTTGGCGGCGGTGCGCAACCCGTCGCCGCTCACGCGGACGCCCAGGGCCGCGGGTTTCAGCCCGCGCGTGACCTTCACCACCACCACGTTCCATCCTTCCTTCAGGTCCGTTTCGGACGCCGGCTCCGGTTTCGGCACGAGGTCTGAGCCGTTGACCGACACCGACCAGGGGTTTTCGCTCTCGACCCCGATGGCCGCTTTCTGTCCCTTCGGCGCGAACACGTAGGCCCGCAAGAAGATGACCTCCGGGCCGCCGGACGACACGGGCGGCACGACGAACTTGCCGTTGGCGCCGGCCGCGAAGGGTTTCCACTCCCCGGTACTGATCGCCTTCACCGAGACCGCCGTGTTCGGGAACGGCCCCGCCACCGCGGCGTCCACCACCAGCCCGCGCAGCGACTCCTGCTCCTTCTTGCTCTTGAGGAAGGCGAGCAGGTCGATGAACTGGTCGTAGCTGATCTGCGACACCACGTTGTCCGGCATCAGCGACAGCTTGCTCGGCGTGAGCGCCTCCACCTCGTCCTTCGCGACGCGGTTGTCGCGGCCGTTGGCGTCGCGGATGACGACCTCTTTGGCGTCCTCCTTCACCTTCAAGCCGGTGAACACCTGGCTGTCGGCGGTCGTGAGCCGGTACGTCTGGAACCCCTCCTTGATCTCCTTGCTCGGATCGACAACGGATTCGAGGATCTTCTCGACCGTCATCGTGTCCCACAGGCGGGTGAGGTCCGGGCCGACGAGCCCGCCCACGCCCTCCATCCGGTGGCACGTGGCGCACGCCAGGAGCTTGGTGTTCAGGTACAGTTCCTTGCCCCGTTGCGCGTTGCCCTTCTTGCTCACCTCGGTGCGGATCCGGTCCACCTGGCTCGGTTCGAGCGAGAGCAGGAGCCCCCCGCGGAGGACGTCCGCGCGGAGGCTGGCGAGGGCCGGGTCGTCGGCGAACTTGTTGAGGGCCTCGTTCACTTGCGGGAAGAAGTCGCGGGGCAGCTTCTTGGCCCGGTACCGTTCGCCGATCAGTTTCGCTCCGTTCTTGGTCGCGGTCAGCACCGCAACGGCCTCGGCGAGCAACTGCGGGTCCGGTTGGTCGAGCAGCGTTTCGGCGGCGGCGCGGGCGGTGCCGACGTCGAGTGCCGCCAGCGTGCGGAGCACTTCCGCTTTGAGGGCCGCGGGGTGCTGGCCGGCGAGCACGGTCTTGATCGGCTCGACGGCCGACTTCGCGCCCAGGACGCGCAGCGCTTTCACCGCCGCCACGCGCTCCACCTGCGTGCGGGCGGGATCGGTGATGAACTCGGTGAGCTTCGGCGCCGCGGCGCCGAGCCGCGCGGACTCGATCGCGATGATCGCCGAAATGCGGGTCGATTCGTCCGGGCGGTTGAGCAGGTTCAGGACGAGCTGCGTGGCCTTCGGGGCGAGCGCGTCGCCGCTCGCGGTGAACGTGTCCACCGCGGCGAGCAGCACCTGGACCGGCTCGTTCGGCCGCTTGGTGAGGTACTCCGCCAGCGGTTCGAGCGAGATCGGCGGATCGGTCTGGTAGTTCGTGTACGACCGGATCAGGGCCTCGCGCTGGTCGGTGGTCACGTGCGGCTGGAGCATCAGTTCGGGGATCGCGTCCGCGGCGGGGCGGGTGCGGAGCCCGAGGAACACGGAGACCGCGAGGTCCTTGTCCTTATCGTTCCCGGACCGGGCGAGCGCGAGGAGCGCGTCGATGCCCGGCTTGCCGAGCCTTTCGATGCCGCGGACGTACGCGTCCTTCATGTAGGCGTCGGCCCCGGCGTCGTGGCGGAGCGTGTTCACGAGCGCCTCGCCCGAGCCGTCGTGCCCGAGCCGGCCGATGCCCAGCACCGCGGCCCGCCGGACGGCCGGGTCCTGGTCGGCGAGCGCCTTCACGAGCGCCTCGTAGACCCGCTCGTCTTTCGGCTTGGCGTGGTACGCCATCCCCTCGAGCGCGAGCCGGCGGACGTCGGCCGATTCGTCGTTGATGAGCAGGCGGAACAGGTCCTCGACGTCCGGCCCCCAGTTCGCGGTGAGGACGCCGATCGCGACCAGCCGGGCGTTGCCGTCGAGCGCGCCGGAAACGAACTTCTTCAGCACCAGGTCGCGCGCCGCCGGCCCGCGGCGCACGAGCTCCTTGCGGGCCTGCACGCGGTCGGTCAGGTCCGGAGCGGCGAGCGTTTTCAGCAACTCGACGTCGGTCTGCTTGGTGATCTTGGCCCAACTGTCCATGCCGCGGCGGGGCAGGGCGGGGCTGTCCTTGGTGCCGACCCAGGTGAGCCGGTAGATCCGGCCGTTGACGCCGTCCCCCGAGAGCTTGCCCGCCCCGCCGGAGTTGGTGCGCCAGTCGCACACGTAAATGGCGCCGTCCGGCCCGGTGACCATTTGGCACGGGCGGAAGAGCGGGTCGTCGCTCTTCATGAATTCCAGTTCGTTGGTGATCTTGAACGTGCTGCCGTCCGGTGCCACCTTGTAGGCCCGGACCAGCTTGCGGAACACGTCGGGGTAGTAGAGCAGCCCGCGGTACTGTTCGGGCACGTGGGTGTCGTGGTAGACGAGCAGGCCGGCGGGCGCGCCGCGCCCGGTCTTGATCATCGGCGCCACTTTGCCGGGCAACTCGCCGGCGATCGAGCCGCGCGCGTTGTCCGGGCGGCAGCAGCGGGCGCCGAGTGCGAGGCGCCAGCCGAAGTCCGCCCCCTCCGCGACGTGCATGATGCGGCAGCCCATGAACTTGCTGCCGTCTTCGTTATCGTTGTCGGCGTGGAAGAAGTTGAATTTGTCGTCGTAAGCGATGTCGCGATAGGGGTTTCGGTAGCCCAGCGAGAACGTTTCCATCTTCGAGCCGTCGGTCAAACAGCGGAACACGGCACCGGTGCGGAGAACGGTGGTGCGGCTCCCGTCGGAGCCCTCCACGAAGTTGTCGTCGTCGCCGCTCGTGATGTAGAGCAGCCCGTCGTTCCCGATGGTCAGGCCGGAAACCTGATGGTGGTGGAACCCGCAGAAGCCCTGCGCGACGGTTTCGCGCACGTCCCACGGGCCGTTCGGCCGCGACTGCTTCCACCGCCGGACCGTGCCGCGCCCGGTGACGTACAGGTACCCCTCGTGCCAGAGGATGCTCGACGGCAGCTCCTCCGCGATGATCGTCTGGGGCTTGTCGAACCCCCCGGTGCCGGCGTTGTACCGGAACACCTTGATGAGGTCGTTGGTGAACTTCTTCATGGTCGCGACCTGCCGGGTCGTGCCATCCTTGTAGCGAAACGTCTCTTTGACCTCGAACCACTTGCCCCCGGTGACGGGGTCCGGGCACCATTCCATGACGTACAGGTTGCCCTGGGGGTCGAAGGTCATGCCGACCGGGTTAATGGTGTCCGGCGCGTCGACGACGATTTCGGCTTTGAACCCTTCGGGGAGGGCGGTGCCTTTGAGCCGCGGGTCGAATTGGCCCTGATCGACGTATTTGATCGGGAACGGCTCGGGTTTGGGCGGCGATTGGGGTTGTGCGAATTCGGGCGGAGCGGGAACCGGTGGGGCGGCAGCCGTGCCGGAAGGCGTTAATCCGAGGTTCGCGAGGAAGGCGGCAGTAAATACGGTTGCGAGTGTGAACGCGCGCATATTGGGAGAGTCTCCGCGGCGAGTGGAGAGCGGAAATCAGGCGGGATACGATAAGAATACCACGTGAGGACGCGAAGTAGGAAGCGTAATCTGCCCCCGGCGTCAATTTGGGGGATTTGCACGTCGATTTCTGCTGCCCCGTGCGTCACGCGGATGTGGGCGAACCCCGCCCGTCAGGGCGGTGGGTGGCGCGACATGAGGACGTGTGCGGCGCTCGCTGTGTGAGCTGCGTGAGGTGATGGTGGCGTGACCCGCCGCCCTGGCGGGCGGGGTTCGCTCACATCCGCGTCGCGCGGGTCCTGATGCGGGTGTGAAAAAACGAACGGGCCGGGGAACGTCCCCGACCCGTCTGACGTGCTCTGCCCGTGCGGTTTACTTGCCCTTCGGGGCTTCCAGGTCCGCGAAGTGGAGCTTGCCCTTGAACGGTTCGCCCTCCAGTTCCTTCCACTTCGTCTTCTGAGCGTCTGTCAGCACATCCATAAGTTGCTTGCCGTGCAGTTTGTGAAGTTCATGCATCTTCTCGTCCCGCTTGGACTTATCGGCGGAGTGAAGGACCTCCTCAACTTCCTTGTGGGCCGCCTTGTGCAGCTCGGTGATCTTCGTTTTTTGTGCGTCGGTGACGGCCAACTCCTTCGACACGTGCGGGTCCAGCACCCAGATCAGCCCGGCCACTTGCATGGCGATCTGAACGAGCCGCTTGTGCTGATCGGGCTTGAGGGCTTCGTGGACGAACTTCCGGTTCGCCTTGCCCAACCCCTCGAACTCGGCGTGCGCCTTCTCCGGCGCCAGCTTGTGGATCTCTTGGGCCTTCTTCCACTGGCCCTCAGCGAACGTGTCGATCTTCTCCATCTGGTCCTTCGTGAGCTTCAGTTCCCCCTGTACCGACTCCTGACGGAGCAGGATCAGTTCCACCGCGCCCTCTTCCGCGATGATCTTGTGCTTCGGCTCCTCCGAGCGAACCGCCGACACCCCCAGCACGAGCAGACCGATCGCCAAAGTCCATTTACTGAACGTGCGCATCGTTAACTCTCCGGTTTGACGTTGACGGGAACCTCCAGCGTTCGTTGCGGTTGGTCGAGTCCGACCGAAACGAACCACGACACTCGGAACATCACTCACGAGCACTTCCAGCCGGTTCGCTCGCTATGCTGCCCAGAAGGAACTCGCCGACCGAAGTTTCGGCGGCGTAGGGGACCCCGGCCGCGCGGGCGAACAGATCGGCGTCCCCGCCGCCGACCGCGCACCCTGCCAGTCCCATCGCGGTCGCGGCGAGGTACATCGTCTGGTACATGACCCCCACGTGTTTGAGAACCAGGGCGTAAGCGATCGATTCGTACTTCCAGGCCACACGCGGGACACGGGCGGCCAGAACGAACAACACCTGCAACTCTCCTGCCGGGATCGCCGTCGATTCGGCCGCATCGCCGAGTAGATCGYCCACCGCCGGCCCGTGCCCGCGGACCCGGACGAGCCGGTGCGCGACCGGATCGTGAGCATAGAGCCCCGGCGCCAGTCCGTCGCAGGCACCAACGGCTACGTAAACTTCCAACTCGTACAGGCTCCCGCCGGCCGGGTACGGGCGCGACACGAAATCCATTACCACCGGTCCCCGAACGGTTTGCAGCTCGGCCTCGCGCTGCTGCTTCACCCGGTTCACTCGGAACAGAAATTCACCGAGTTGAGCGACCGTGATCGGCTGTGTGCTGTCGAACTCGCGCACCGAGCGGCGGTGTTCCTGAACCCAGGCGAACGGCGGATCGGTTTTCTCCAGGGCGCTGATGTCGGGTTTGACTAACGGTATTCGTTCACCCGTCGGAACGGGTCTCAGGGCCGGTGGAGGGTGAGACTCGCCCGCGAACCGGTACGTCCCGCCGTAGGGCGCGTCGGATCGGCCCTTGCGGCTCCGAGAGTGGAACAGCAGGTCGTGGAACGCCCACGTTCGCAGGTCCGGGTCTTCGGGCTCGGTTCCCGCTTCTTGCACCATCTCTGCGCGAAGCAATAGGGTCAGGAGTCCCGTTGCACTTTCGGTTGTGAGCCCCACCCGCTCAGCCAGTTCCGCGGGCGTTGTTGGCGAAGCCAGCGCCCCGATGAGCTGTGCTGCCCGGCTGTCGTGAAGGACCATGCGGGCGTGCGACAGGGGGGATTCGACAACGCTCTCGTTCCCCTCCCGGCGCAAATACGTGAACCGCGAGAGAACGTACTGGCGCGCCGGAGCGGGCGGAACCGGTTTCCACGCAAAAGCCGGCGATACGGTGACCAGTGTCGCGAGGCGGGTTCCGGATTCGTGCGCGGAGCGCCCGATGAGCCCCCGCCGCGTGAGGCGATCGAGGTAGTAGAGCCACCGCGGGAGCGCCCCGTGGCCAAGGGCCCCCACGGCATCAGCGAGGGTGTCCTCGTCTGCACCGGGCGGCGCGAGCCGGTGGAGCGCCGCGAGCACCTCCGGTTCGAGGTCGCGCAGCGTCACCCGGCCTTTGGGGCCGTTCACGACGAGCGTCCCGTTGTCTTCGGCCGGAGATACGCCGTCGCACCATGTGAGCAAAAAGCCCACGAGACCCTCCCGTGCTCAGAGGAACATCGGAATCGGGTTCAGTTCATCCTCGGTCAAGGGCCGGTTGAGCCAGTCGAGTCGCACCGGTCCGTCGTAGAGCCGACCGGGCGCGAAACGGGTCCAGAAGTGCCGCAAGCCCGGTACGATCACCTTCGCGACCGGCAGCCCGATCTCCGGCCGCGTCTGGTCGAGAACGAGCATCTCCAGACCCTCGCGCTCGACACGCGCGCGACAGAACGCGACGTCTTCTGCCACGTCGTCGGTCCATGCCCGCGGGTACGTGGTCGCGGTCGTGACGGTATCGGTGGGACCGAGGTACGGTTGGTTGGAGACCGTCGCGGTCGCCAGCCAGCGCGCGGTTTCTCCGTCGGCGTGCGGGTCGTCCTTCTCGCCGGCTTCGAGGAGCGGCGAGGACAGCATCTGGTTCATTTCCGTGACGGCCCGCAGGAACGCGATCCGGGCGTCGAGGTGGGCGCCGAACCCGAGGACGATCTGCTCGCGCTTCGCGCCCGTTCGGCGGCAGATCGTGGCGTAGACGGGGATTCCGAGATCGGAGGTCAGGTCGATCGCCCAGAACTCCCGACCGCGCTCGGCCAGGAACGCGGTCAGCCGGTCGATGTACGGTTCCTCGAAGCTCTTCATATCGACGCGCGGCCGGCGCACGCGGTTGTACCACCACAGCGCGACGCTGTCCCGCTCCACCAGTTCGAGGAACCCCTGAAGGATCGCTTCTTCCAGGGTGTTCCCGGCCGCGTTCCCGTTCGAATCGGCGATACAGAACGTGGCCTCCGGCGGCTGCGGGTAGTCGTAGTAGCAGAACGCCGTCGGCAGGTAGCGCACCTCGCGCCGGCTGAGTGACCAGACCGGTGACCACTCGATCTCCGCCGCCGGATCGAACGGTTCGGGAATGAAGCTGAACCGCGAGCCGGTGGCGTTGCGGTCGGCCCGCTCGCGGTACTGTTTCTCGCTGAACAGTAGGCAGTCATTGAGCGAAAGCGCGGCTCCGCCCAACTCCTCCATGCGGGCGAACCGGCGCGGCTCGTCGCCGCGGAACACCCCGGAGTACCGTTCGAGCCCCTCGCACAGTCCGCTGGCCTTCGCCTGGGCGTCCGATGTGCCCTTGCCCGCGCTCATGTTCCGCAGGTCGCCCCGGAGGTGCGCGAGCTTCTTGTGCGGCCGGGCCATGTTGTTGCCGGCGAGGTAGACGTGCAACACGCCGTCGCCTCCGCCCGCGGCAACGCGCTCCAGCACGGGAAGTGCGCCGGTGAGCGGGCTGACGTGGTGCGCGTACCGGGCGATGGTCTCCTCGGGCCGAACGATCCGGTGCCCGCCGTCATTCGTAAACGTCTTGACCCGCCGTTCCAGTTCGGGCCGGGCGTACGAGCGGACCGCCCCGCCCCCGCACGCCGAACAGAACGGGAGCCGCGTGAGTGCGTGATCCTGTAGCTTCCAGGTCGGCAGGTCGAGCGTCTGGACCTTGCCGTCCAGTTCCGGCACCTCGCCGCGCACGGCCCAGGTCGCGACCGCGTTCGCGGCGAGCCCCAGCGCCACCTGTTCGGTGGCCGGCGTGTGGGCGAGGTCGCTGATCGGCGTGAGCGCGTGGCCGTTGCGTTCGCGCAAGTAAACGGGCACCGGAGCGTTCGCCCTCAAACGCTCGGCGAGGCACGCCCAACAGCCGGTCCGGCCGGGGCGAAACAGCGGGCCGATCCAAACCTGCCGACCGGTCGGCTTCACCAGCAGCCACGCCCGGTTCGCGCGGAGCGCGTCCGCGTTCACGTCGCCCAGTTCGTCGCGCAGGTAGTTGTCGGTAAGTACGACGTCCGCGGGACCGGTTTCGGTGGTGCGAACGGACGTCGCGCGAAGGAGTTCAGAGAACGGCTCGATCTCGATACCGAGTCCCCGCACGCACACCGGTTTCTCCGCGAGCCGCTTGGCCGCCGTTGTCGGGACGATTTTTTGCGACGACCACAGCGCGGCCTGTCCTTCCGGCAGGCCGCTGCCCCCGTCGCACAAGAACTCCTTGCGCTCCAGTTGACCGAGCGTGAAGTACACCTCGGCCGGAGACGCCCGGCCGTGCAGGTGGACGCACAGCTCGTCCGCGGTCGTTCGGCCGTCGATGTGCGGGGCGAGCAGTTCGTACAGCCGCCCCCGGAGCAGAACGTGCCGACCGGATGAGAGAAGGAAGACGCCTTCTCCGGGCACGACTTCGACGCGCAGGTGGGGCCGAAATTTCGGACGAGTGAGCATCGGGCGGTCCTGTTTCCTACTGTCTGAATGCACGAACCCGGCCAGGGGGGAACGGGATCAAAACGCGACCGTGTGGGTCACCCCTGGGACCGCGGGTGTCTCGCCCGCGGTCCCAAGGGGTGCCGTCCAAACGATCGGGTATCACTCGCAGCGCCCGCACCGGCACGCGCATCCGCAGCGTCCGCAGTAGCCGCTGAACCCCGAATACGAGTAGGCATCGAGCGACCCGACGAGTTCCTCGTCGACGAGGTCGCCTGCCGGGCTCGGCGGCAGGACGAGGTGGTGAACCGCCTCGGTGTCCTCGACGACGGTCAGTTCGATCCCCTCGGGGACGTCGATTCCGTACTCGGCGAGAACGGCACGCGGGTTCGCCAGGAGGCGGGCCTTGAACTCCTCGTCCGCCCACGCGGTGGCTACGATCTGATTCCAGGCCCGGTTTTGGGAGAGCGTTTGCGTCATGGAACTCGATCTCCAAGTGGGGTAGGATTGCAGAACCGGCGGTCGGCAAAAAAGAAGAGCGAGAGTCATTACACTCCGCTCTCGACGGGTCGCCCCGTTGCGCCGGTACCGTCCTGCGGCACAGCACACGCAGTACGCGGTGCCCGAACGAGTTTGGCGCCGGCGCTCATGTTCGGCATTTCCCGTACCACGAGCCGATCGGTTTTGGCGAAGAACGGAAGCGATGGCGCGATTCGGATCGGACCGCCGAGTCCCATTTGGGGGCCGAACGCGGCTCCGGCCTCGCCGTGTCGCCTTGGCCGGAGCGGGGGTTACGCTCTGCCATCGGCCGGGTGATGCAACAACAGATTCCTCGTCGTGTCGCCTTGACCGGAGCGGGGTGTTACGGGGGTAACACTTTCGCCCCAATGACCGATTTGTGGTCCGCAAGATCCGATTGGTGATTAGAGTGGGGTGTTACGGGGGTAACACTTTCGCCCTCTGCGTTTATGCTCCACTCGGTGTTGGGTTCCGCGCCTGGGTTTTCAGCCGGAAGGGCTGAGCTTCCGGCTGAAAACCCAGGCGCGGAACCCAACGCCAAATGGCTCAGACCGCACGGAGTATATCGCCGTGGGTTTGTGGGCAAAGCCGACCGGAACCCTGTCCGCGAAGGAACGGAGCCATTCCTTGCAATGCGCGCATCACATCGTTGGGCAGCGTGCTGCTCAACGGCGCGGGTACGCATGATCACTCGATAGCTTCTTTCCCCGCCCACGCATTATGCATCAAGTCGAGCCAGCAGAACGTGTTAACGTCGACGATCAAATGAATTGGCGACCTGGTATTTATGAACGATTGTGTGCGTGCCTGTAAGAGCAGGAGAGGAGATCGCCGAATTCATGTCAGCCTAATTTGTGGCGCCTAGATCCGAACGAAGCAACCCGGCGGAGCTTCCGCGAACAGCGGGTCGGCAGCGAAATCATCGGTCTGTTATGTGTTCTTATAGTCTTCTTTTCGGAAAAATAACGACGGTGACGTGCCGCGCGAAGCTGCGTGTTCCGCTCACGTCGTGCCGGCTCCGCAATCGCACGGGCAAGAACACGCCGAGTCCTGTGCGAGGAGAGTTCGAGAACGGCCGCCGCCGTGCTATAATCCCTGGGACTCGAAGCACGCTCCTCGTGCGGTTCCCGC
>BFBZ01001649.1_pt1 | contig 14199 bp, 11 predicted proteins | sample 1888401 | NCBI WGS metagenome assembly BFBZ01 (sample SAMD00112614, study PRJDB3348) | symbiont metagenome | host: Chara braunii | reverse complement strand
AATGCGTATGAAGTCACGTGAGAGCCTAGTTCGCCTGAAAGAGTTTCAGGTGAACGAAAAACGCCGTCAGCTGCAGCAATTGCAGATGATGATGGCGGAATTTGACCGTATGACAAAGGATCTGGAAAGCCAGATCGTGCTGGAAGAGAAAAAGTCCGGCATTGCCGACCCTAACCACTTCGCTTACCCGACCTTTGCCAAGGCCGCGCGCCAGCGCGCGGACAACTTGCAGGTGTCGATCCGCGAGCTGCAGGTTCAGGAAGAGGCGTTGGAACACTCGCTTGAAGACATGCAGGCGGAATATGCCAAGGCCGCAGCGCTCGAAGAGCGTGATGGTTCAGGCCCTGCAAGGGCGCGCGCCTGAGGTCGTAAACGCGTCGTCTTGTTTCGATCCGCGTCATTCCATTCCGACACAAAGCTCAGCTTCGGAATGTGCGGGATGAGGAAAACGACACGAAAGCCGCGCATGACTGGCCGTGACAGGGCCGGTCATGCGCGGCTTTTGTTTTTGCGCAATCCACTGGATCGAAAGAACCGGCGCCACTGCGCCGGTGGAACTCGTGCGTACGCGATGTCGCGTTCGTGGTCAGCGCTTACGAGTTGATGACGTCGCGCCAGTCATCGTGACGTTGCGCCTGGGCCTTGAAAAACGGGCAGAGCGGAATGATTTTCCAGCCGCCGCGCCGCGCTTCCTCGACGGCGTGAGCGGCCAGTGCCTGGCCGACTCCCTTGCCGCGCAAAGCGTCAGGCACTCCGGTATGATCGATGATAATCAGCTTCGGGGAGGTGCGGGAAAACGTCATTTCCGCCTCATGACCCTCGACGGTTGCGACATAGCGGCCGCCGGATGCGTTGTTTTCGTTGCGAATATCCATGATCTCGCTCCCTGATCCTGTTGTATACGCCGAGGATTGCATTTGCTCTGCGGCCTGCCAACTCCTCGATTGCACGCCATGAAGCACAATGCCGGCGAATTTCGGGGGGGACGGTCGTTCCAGACCTGCGCTTCTATGAAGGTATTCGGCTGCAGCGTTCTCTCGGCAAGGCTGGATCGGGAAAGTCATTCGGCAAGCAGCGGATATTTCGCAGCAGACCCAGATCGGGATCGAAGTTGTGAGTGATCACCGCTGATCAGATCTTACAGATATCGTTTGCTGCTGGAATGATCGACCCACGTTGGAACTGGTCTGATAAAACAATTCGGGCCTCCGTCCCGTATGGGGAGAAGAGGCCCGAATACAAGTTCAAACAAAATGGAGTGCTGTTGCTACTGTCAGTGGCGATACTGCTGTATGCGGGTCGTCCGCAGCCCGGCCAGGCCATGGCTGCTGATGGACGACTGCCAGGAGAGGAACTCTTCGACGGTCAACGTATAACGTTCGCAGGCTTCTTCCAAGCTGAGCAAACCACCACGCACGGCGGCGACAACCTCTGCCTTACGACGAATGACCCAGCGGCGCGTATTCGGCGGCGGAAGGTCTGCTATCGTCAGCGGGCTGCCATCGGGGCCGATGACATACTTCACTCGGGGACGTATCATTTCGGTCATTGGACTCTCTACACACACTCAAGACCACGAGAGGCACTCTATCTTGCCACATTTAAAAATTGCCTAAGCACATAGTAAGACTTTGCTAAGAATTTTAAGGAGTGTGGTCGGCAGGTGATTTGCTTTTGCTGCAACCGGATAAAATGCCGGCTAACCGCCACGATTTCAGGGGGATGCGGCAGCCGTCCTATAAGTTTTTGTCAGTGAAAACTTACGCTTTCGGGGCGAGAATCCCGATGTCTTTCCCGCCAGACGAGAAGATTACCCCACTTCTCGACAGTCGTTTCTATGCGGGAAGGCCGATTTTCTTTCCGCCCCAACAGATGAAATGCGGGTTTGCGAAGTCGCTATCCCCGGTCTGGTCGATCTTGCCGTAAGCAAGCGGCGCGCCGTCGACGGTCACGGTAGCGCCACCGGCAGCACGCAATACGGCATCACCGGCGGCAGTGTCCCATTCCATGGTGCGGGCGAAACGCGGATAGACATCGGCCTTGCCTTCGGCAAGCAGGCAGAATTTCAATGAGGAACCGATCGATGTGCAGGCGGAGACTGCATTATCGTTCAGAAAACTCTCCGTCTTCGCGTTGCTGTTGCAACGGCTGGCAAGGGCGGTCAAATTGACCGGCCGTTCGCGCACGGCGATGGTGGTGCGGTCTGTCACGACAAAACGGTCGTCGACCACAAGCTTGCGGGCTCTGCCCGGCTCGCCGGTAAAGGCTATTCCGAGGGCCGGGGCATAGACGATGCCGGCGACGGGAATGCCATTCTCGATATAGGCGATGTTGACGGTGAATTCGTCGCGATGCTCGATGAATTCGCGCGTGCCGTCCATGGGGTCGACCAGGAAGAAAGAGTGGCCGCGAATATCCGGAACCCTGCCGGCGGACACGGATTCCTCGGCAATAACAGGAATATTCGGGAAATCCCGCGCAAGGTGTTCGAGAATGATATGTTCGGCGCGCTCGTCGGCGAGGGTGACGGGGCTCATGTCCTGCTTCACGGCAACAGCGTAACCGGCGCGGTAGACCTCCAATATGGCCTTCCCCGCTTCGAGCGCCGCCTTTTCAAATGTCGCAAGCATTGCCTGTTCGTCTTCCGCGCCACATTCGCGCTTCAAGTCTCCGGACATTATAGATAGGAATTCGCGAAGGTGGAGTTTAGAGCTCAAATAATCCGGCTGCTTCCGGCTTAGCGCCAGAACAGAAATTTCGCAACCAGGCTCTGCATCCCTGCATTGTCTTGGGTACCTTCCGCGGGCATGGCGTGTCGTTTGAGAGACAATCTCAGGGCCTGTCACATCAGCGCATTCGGAAAAGAACATGTTCTGTTTGCGAAGCTTTTTCGTCCTTAAAGGGCTTGTCGTTTTTATTGCATATGCGAATGTGCGGCCGGGTAGTATCGGGATGAATGCATGCGATATTCGGCATATCAGCTTCTAAAACAGGCGTTTTCGGGCAACCGCAATTGGCAACCGGTATGGCGGACGCCAGAGGCGAAATCGCATTATGACGTGATCATCGTCGGCGCCGGCGGGCATGGGCTGGCGACAGCCTATTATCTCGCCAAGGAATTCGGCATCACCAATGTCGCGGTGCTGGAGAAGAACTATATCGGCTCCGGCAATGTCGGCCGCAACACGACCATCATCCGCTCCAACTATCTGCTGCCGGGCAACGAACCTTTCTACGAGTTCTCGATGAAGCTCTGGGAAGGGCTTGAGCAGGATTTCAACTATAATGCCATGGTTTCGCAGCGCGGTATCGTCAACCTGTTCCATTCCGATGGGCAGCGTGATGCCTATGCGCGGCGCGGCAATGCCATGCGCATGCACGGCGTCGATGCGGAATTGCTCAATCGCGAGCAGGTTCGCCGGATGATGCCGTACCTCAATTTCGATCATGCCCGCTTTCCGATCCTCGGCGGCCTGTTGCAGCGTCGTGGCGGTACGGCCCGCCATGATGCCGTCGCCTGGGGCTATGCGCGCGGCGCCGATAGTCGCGGCGTCGATCTCATCCAGCAATGCGAGGTAATCGGCATCCGCCGCGAAAACGGCGTCGTCACCGGCGTCGAGACTAATCGCGGTTTCATCGGCTGCAACAAGCTGGCGCTGGCGGCGGCCGGCCACACCTCGATCCTGGGCAATATGGCCGATCTCGAACTGCCGATCGAAACCCATGTGCTGCAGGCCTTCGTCTCCGAGGGGCTGAAGCCTATCATCGACAATGTCATCACCTACGGCGCGGGACACTTCTATATCTCGCAGTCGGACAAGGGCGGTTTGGTCTTTGGGGCTGATATCGACTATTACAGCTCCTATGCCCAGCGCGGCAATCTCGCCACCGTCGAGCATACGATGGAAGAGGGCGTGTCGCTCATTCCCGGCCTGTCGCGGACGCGCGTGCTGCGCACCTGGGGCGGCGTCATGGATATGAGCATGGATGGCTCGCCGATCATCGACCGCACGCCGATCGAGAATCTCTATTTGAATTGCGGCTGGAACTACGGCGGCTTCAAAGCGACGCCGGCCTCCGGCTTCTGCTTCGCGCATCTGATCGCCAAGGGCGAAAGCCACGATGTCAGCCGTCTCCTGCGTCTTGACCGTTTCGAGCGCGGTTTCGCGATTGACGAAAGCGGCAAGGGTCCGCAGCCGAACCTGCATTGAGGGCACGATACCAATGGCAAGCTTGATCAACTGCCCGCATTGCGGCGTGCGACCGAAGGAAGAATTCTCCATTCGCGGCGCGTCGGTTACCCGCCCGGCTCCGTCGGCTCCGGATGAGGATTGGCATCGCTATGTCCATATCCGCGACAACGAGCGCGGCCGGATTCTGGAATATTGGCACCACGCGGCCGGCTGCCGCCGATGGCTGGTGGTCGATCGCAGCAATGTCACCCACGAGGTCTTTTCCGTCACCGATGCCGAAGACAAGGCAAGGGAGGCTGCACAATGACGGCCTATCGTCTTTCGACCGGCGGTCTGGTCAATCGCAGCCGCCCGCTTTCCTTCAAGTTTGACGGCAAGGATATGAAGGGCCTGGAGGGCGATACGCTCGCCGCCGCTCTTCTTGCGAACGACCAGCTGCTCGTTGGTCGCAGCTTCAAATACCATCGTCCGCGCGGCATTCTGACAGCGGGTTCGGCCGAGCCCAACGCGCTTGTTACCATCGGCAAGGATGGCCGCACCGAGCCGAATACGCGCGCCACCGTCGCCGAGCTCTATCAGGGCCTGAGCGCCGTCAGCCAGAACCGCTGGCCATCGCTGAAATACGATCTTGGATCCGTCAACAGCCTGCTATCGCCCTTCCTTGGCGCCGGTTTCTATTACAAGACGTTCATGTGGCCCGCTGCCTTCTGGGAGAAGGTCTATGAGCCGGTGATCAGGCGCGCTGCCGGCCTTGGCAAGGCCGTCATGGCAGCCGATCCCGACCGCTATGAGAAGGCCTGGGCGCATTGCGATCTGCTTGTCATTGGTTCCGGGCCGGCCGGATTGATGGCGGCGTTGACTGCGGCGCGTGCCGGTCTGCGCGTCGTCCTCGCCGATGAGGGCTTCCGTCTCGGCGGTTCGCTACTATCGGAAAAGGTCTCGATCGACGGCGTGTCGGCCGATATCTTCGTGCAGGCGACGCTGGAGGAATTGCAGAGCTTTGAAAACGTCACGGTGATGCCGCGTACGACCGTGTTCGGCTGGTATGACGGCAATGTCTTCGGCGCGGTCGAGAAGGTGCAGAAGCATGTGGCGATGCCGTCGCCAGACCTGCCGGTTGAGCGTCTGTGGCGTATCGCCGCCAAGCGCGCAATTCTTGCTTCCGGTGCAGAGGAACGTCCGCTCGTTTTTGGCGGCAACGATCTGCCGGGCGTGATGATAGCCGGCGCTATGCGCAGCTATCTCAATCGCTACGGCGTCGTCGCCGGTCAAAAGGTGGCCGTTTTCACCAATGGCGGCTCGGGCTATCGCACCGCTCTCGATCTTGCAGCTGCGGGCGTCGAGGTTTCGGCGATCCTGGACACGCGGCCTGCGTCTTCCGATGTCGCACCGCAGGATGTCCGCGTTGTGCACGGCGCGAGCGTTCACGCGACCAAGGGCAAATACCGCATCAGCGGCGTCCTTGCCGATCGCGGTGGCCTCGATGAACTGATTGCCTGCGATGCGCTTGCCATGTCAGGCGGCTGGTCGCCGATCATCCATCTTGCCTGCCAACGTGGGGCAAAGCCGGTCTGGTCGGATGAAAGCCAGGCATTCATGGCACCGACCGTCGGCGGCGAGCTGGAGATCGCCGGGTCGGCCGCGGGCATCGATAGCATCTCCGGCTGTCTCGCAGATGGGGCGGCAAAAGCAAAACGGGTCGTGGAAAGTCTCGGCAAAACCGTTCATGCCGCCGATGTGCCTGAGGTCGAAGGAGAGTATGATCCGTCCTTCGCTGCGATCTGGCATGTGCCCGGCGCCAAGGACAAGGCGTTCGTCGACTACCAGAACGACGTCCACACCAAGGATCTCGGTCTTGCGCTGCGCGAAGGCTTCGGCCATGTCGAGCACGCCAAGCGCTATACGACCAGCGGCATGGCGACCGACCAGGGGAAGCTCGGCAATGTGAACGCCGCCGGCATCATCGCCGGCATGCGCGGCGTCAGCCCCGCAGCCGTCGGCACGACGACATTCCGGCCGTTCTACACGCCTGTTTCGTTCGGGGCGCTGGCCGGCACGGCGCGCGACAAGCATGCGCAGCCGGTGCGGGAATCGCCACTGCATGGCTGGGCGAAGAAGAATGGCGCGACTTTCGTCGAGGCCGGTCTCTGGTATCGCTCGTCCTGGTTTGCGCGGCCGGGCGAAAAGGGCTGGCGCGACAGCGTCGATCGCGAGGTCCTGAACGTCCGCAACAATGTCGGGCTCTGCGATGTGTCGACGCTCGGCAAGATCGAGGTTTTCGGCAAGGACGCTGCCGAATTTCTCAATCGCCTCTATTCCAATGCCTTCCTGAAACTGCCGATCGGCAAGGCGCGCTACGGGCTGATGCTGCGCGAGGATGGCATCGTTTTCGATGACGGCACCACCAGCAAGCTGACGCCCGATCATTTCTTCCTCACCACCACGACGGCGATGGCCGGCGAGGTGATGACGCATATGGAATTCTGCGCTCAGACCCTCTGGCCGCAGCTCGACGTTCGCTTCGTCTCCTCCTCGGATCAATGGGCACAGATGGCGATTGCCGGCCCGAAGGCGCGGCTGGTGCTGGAACAGATTATCGAAGACGATATTTCCGATGCGTTCTTCCCATTCCTCGCTGCCGCCGAAGTCATGCTGAAGGGTGGCCTCAAGGCGCGCCTGTTCCGCATATCCTTCTCGGGCGAGCTTGCCTATGAGCTGGCGGTTCCCGCCGGCTACGGCGAGGCCGTGGCGGATGCGATCATGGAGGCGGGCAGGGCACATGGTATCTGCGCCTATGGCGTCGAAGCCCTCAACGTGCTGCGCATCGAGAAGGGCCATGTCACCCATAACGAGCTGGATGGCCGCACGACGCCCGACGATGTCGGCCTTGGAAAAATGATGTCGGCTCAGAAGCCTGACTTTATCGGCAAACGGCTGTCCACACGTTTCGGCCTCACGGCCGCCGATCGTGGGCAGCTCGTCGGACTGAAGCCGCTGGATACGACGAAGGAAATCCATGCCGGTGCGCATCTGCTGAAGGAGGGCGCAAGACCGTCGACAGTGAACGATCAGGGCCATGTTTCCTCGGCCTGCTTCTCGCCCACCCTCGGCCATTCCATCGCGCTGGCTTTCCTGAAGTCGGGCCGGGAGCGGATCGGCGAACATGTGGTCGTGTGGGACGGATTGCGCGGCGAGGAAGTCGCGGCGGAGGTCTGCAGCCCCGTCTTCGTCGATCCGGACAACAAGAAGCTTCTCGGGTGAGGGATTGATGAGCGTGGCATATCAAAACAGGCATGTGCTGGAAGATCACATTTCCGGCTTCGAGGCTGCCGCCAATCCGAATCATCTCGCTGTCGTGCGCAAGCCGGCCATCTTTTCCGTGCTTGGGAAGGCCGGCGAGGAGGGGTGGGTTCTGGCTGGCCTGAAGGCGATCGACGATGTTTCGGTTCGCAGCGTCGGGCCGCGGGAATGGCTTGTCGTGTCCGAGACGCTCGGTGCCGACAGCGTGGCGCGGGATCTCTTTCTGCTCGACGCTGCCCGTGTTTCCTTTTTCGAGCAGAGCGATGGTCGCGTGCTGCTTCGTATTTCCGGTCCCAGCGTTCGTCGTATTCTGGCGAAATGCGTGGCCGTCGACCTGCATCCTCATGTCTTCGCCGAAGGGCAATCGGCAAGCATGTTGTGCTGCCATGTCAGCGCCAATGTCACCCGCACCGGTGCTGACAGCTTCGAAATCATAGTGCCGCGCTCCTATGCCGGCAGCGTGTTCGAGGAGATCATGGAGATGGGGCGCGAGTTTGCCCTGACCGCCGGTTTCGCCGACTGAAAGCCCTATGCTGCCGTACCTCCAATGATTGGCCGACCGGCTTGCGCCGCCAATAGACGATGGCGCGATCCGAACAATTGCGATGGCGCAAACAGACATATCGGTTTCGCAGTTCGGGCTATTTGGTCACCCGGATAGTCTCTAGGTTCGGTCTCAAATGCGGTCGGTCGCGCGGGAAGACACTCGGCGGCTTCGTACCGAAAACAGGGGATTCCTAGATGAAAAGCCATGCCAAGGTCGTCGTCATCGGTGGCGGTGTCGTCGGATGTTCGGTGCTCTATCACCTGACGAAATTCGGCTGGAAAGATGTGGTGCTGCTGGAGCGCTCCGAACTGACATCCGGATCGACCTGGCACGCCGCCGGTGGCATGCATACGATCAACGGCGATCCGAACGTCGCCAAGCTGCAGAAATATACCGTCGAGCTCTATAAGGAGATCGAGGAGTATTCCGGCCAGGACATCGGTTTGCATCTGACCTCCGGCCTGATGCTGGCGGCAACGCCTCAGCGCTTCGACTGGCTGAAGTCGATCCTCGCCAAGGGCCGCTACAATGGTCTTGAAGCGACGCTGCTGACGCCGAAGGAAGCGCATGAGATGATGCCGCTTCTCGACCCTGATCAGTTCGTCGGCGCTCTCTACGACCCCGTCGAAGGCCATCTCGATCCCTACGGCACCACGCACGCCTATGCCCGCTCGGCGAAGAAGAACGGCGCCGATATCTATCTGCATACAAAGGTAGAGGAACTGGTGCAGCGCGAGGACGGTTCCTGGCGCGTCATCACCAATCAGGGCGAGATCATTGCCGAGCATGTCGTCAACGCCGCCGGCCTCTGGGCGCGCGAAGTCGGCCGCATGGTCGGGCTCGAGCTTCCCGTGCTCGCCATGGAACACATGTATCTGATCACCGAGGACATGCCCGAGGTCATCGACTTTAATAAGACGACGGGCAAGGAGCTGATGCACTGCGTCGATTTCGACGGCGAGATCTATCTGCGCCAGGAGCGGCAGGGCATGCTGATGGGCACCTATGAAAAGGCATGTCGTCCGTGGTCGCCGGTGACGACGCCGTGGGATTTCGGCCATGAGCTGCTGGCCGAAGATATCGAGCGCATCACGCCCGAGCTGGAAGTCGGCTTCCGCCATTTCCCGGCCTTCAACAATGCCGGCATCAAGAAGATCATCAACGGCCCCTTCACCTTCTCGCCAGACGGCAACCCGCTCGTCGGCCCGGTGCGCGGCTTGAGGAATTACTGGTCGGCCTGCGCGGTCATGGCCGGGTTCAGCCAGGGTGGTGGCGTCGGATTGGCGCTCGCCAACTGGATGATCTACGGCGATCCGGGCTTCGACGTCTTCGCCATGGACGTCTCGCGCTATGGCGACTATGCGACCCTTGCCTATACCAATGCCAAGGTGCGCGAAAACTATGCGCGGCGCTTCTCGATCCGCTATCCGAACGAGGAATTGCCGGCCGCCCGTCCGCTGCTGACGACGCCGATCTACGACAAGCTCAAGGAGGCCGGCGGCGTTTTCGGCGCCTACTACGGTCTTGAGCAGGCCTTGTGGTTCGCTCCGAAGGGCGAAGAGGATCAATTCTCCTGGCGCCGCTCCAATGACTTCGATGTCGTCGGTGCCGAGGCGAAGGCAGTGCGTGACAGCTTGGGCTTGATGGAGACCTCGGGCTTTGCCAAATATTCGGTCAAGGGACCGGGCGCGGAAGCTTTCCTCGACAATCTGCTGACCTGCCGCATTCCCGCCATCGGCCGCATGACGTTGGCGCCGATGTTGAAGCATGATGGCAAGCTCATTGGCGATTTCACGCTGGCGAAGCTCGGCGAGGGTGATTTCCTCCTCATCGGCTCCGGCATCGCGGAAGCCTATCACATGCGCTGGTTCGAAGGCCTGCTGCCCAAGGATGGCTCGGTCGAGCTTCAGGCGCTGGGCCTTTCGCTTCTCGGCCTGTCGATCGCCGGTCCCAATGCCCGCAAGCTGATGCAGAAGCTGACGCATCAGGATCTTTCGACCGAGGCTTTCCCCTTCATGTCCATCCGGCGCATGGATCTCGGCATGGCGTCGGCGATCGTCGGACGCGTTTCCTATACCGGCGACCTGGGATATGAAATCTGGATGAAGCCCGAACATCAGCGCTACATCTTCGACCTGCTGATGGAAGAGGGCGCCGAATTCGGTATACGACTCTTCGGCCTCCGGGCGCTGAATGCGCTGCGGCTCGATAAATCCTATGGCAGCTGGTCTCGTGAATACCGGCCGCTCTACGGGCCGCTGGAGGCCGGGCTTGGCCGATTCGTGGCGCTGTCCAAGCCGGCCGATTTCATCGGCAAGGCAGCGGCGGCCAAGGAGAAGGCGGAAGGCGGTGCGCTGCGGCTGCGTACCTTCATCCTGGCGGCCAAGGATGCCGATGTCATCGGCGATGAGCCGATCTATCACAACGGCGCGGTCTGCGGCTGGGTGACATCGGGCGGTTATGCCCATGCCTTCGGGCTTTCGGTTGCCGTCGGCTACGTGCCGAAGGAAATCGCCGATGAGGCACAGGGCTGGTCGATAGAACTGCTCGGCGAGATCCTGCCGGCAAGGCCGCAGGTCGACCCGCTGTTCGACGCGGATGGCGCGCGCATGCGCGCCTGAGTGCCGTTCGAGAGGAGCTGGCGGGCCCCGGAGAGGGCCTGCCACTGAGAAAAACTCTTCAGTGCAAAATCCTGCTCAATTATTTTGGCTATTTTTGAGCCAGTGGATGCCGTTTTTCTGTCATTTTTGGCCGGATTTAGGTCAGCGCACGGCGATTTGAAAAGAATTTGTCAATTTCTTGCCTTTTTGGCTTCACATTTCTTTCGAAAGCGGTATGGAATCTCGCCCACGGGCCCTCTTGAAGGAGACCCTAAAGTAATAAGAGATGTGGTCGATTGACGCCACATCCAGGGGAAATGACATATGGATTATTTTATCCAGCAGCTCCTAAACGGGCTGACTCTCGGGTCTATCTATGGCCTGATCGCCATTGGCTACACCATGGTTTACGGCATCGTCGGCATGATCAATTTTGCCCATGGTGATGTCTTCATGCTCGGCGGCTTCGCCGCTCTCATCACCTATCTGGTTCTCGTCTCGCTCTTCGCCGGCTTGCCGGTGGCGGTATTGCTTCTGGTGATGCTCATCGTCGCGATGCTGATGACGAGCCTCTGGAACTGGGTGATCGAACGCATTGCCTATCGGCCGCTGCGCGGATCATTCCGGCTGGCGCCGTTGATCACGGCAATCGGCATGTCGATCGTGCTGTCGAACTTCATTCAGGTCGCTCAGGGTCCGCGCAACAAGCCGATCCCGACGCTCGTGGGTGATGTCTACAACTTCGGCGCCGTCTCGCTGTCGCTGAAGCAGATCATCATCTTCATCATCACCGTCGTTCTGCTGGCCGCCTTCTGGTATCTGGTCAACAAGACGGCGCTTGGCCGCGCCCAGCGCGCGACCGAGCAGGATCGCAAGATGGCGGCGCTCCTCGGCATCAATGTCGACCGCACCATTTCCGTCACTTTCATCATGGGCGCCGCACTCGCTGCCGTCGCCGGCACGATGTATCTGATGTATTATGGCGTCGCCAACTTCACGGATGGCTTCACGCCGGGCGTGAAGGCGTTCACCGCAGCCGTTCTCGGCGGCATCGGTTCGCTGCCGGGCGCGGTCCTTGGCGGCTTGATGATCGGCTTCATCGAGTCGTTCTGGTCAGGCAATTTCCCCATCGCGTATAAGGACGTCGCGACTTTCGGCATCCTTGCTTTCGTTCTGATCTTCAAGCCAACCGGCATTCTCGGGCGGCCGGAAGTCGAAAAGGTATAACGCCATGGCAGATTCAAACGTCGTTGCAGGCAAGGTCGCTCCCGGTCTTGTCCAGAAGGGGATTACGGACGCCTTCTGGACCGCGCTTATCGCCTTTGGCATGTTCGTTCTCTATATCGGCTTGAAGACCGATCAGAACATCGACAACAAGCTGATCATCGTTCAACGCTGGGGTCTTCTGGCCTCCATCGTCGCCATCGCAGCGGTCGGCCGCTTCGCGATGACGGTCTTCCTCCAGCCCATTCTGGATGCGAGAAAGGCCGAGAAGGCGAAATCCGCGCCGGTTGTTGCCGAGCGGGGCTTTGTCGGCAAGAATTTCAACGTGATGGCACTGGTTTTCCTGCTCATCTATCCGATGCTGGCGCTGGCGCTCTTCGGCCCGCAGGGATCGCTGACATACGTTGACAACTTCGGTATCCAGATCCTCATCTATGTGATGCTTGCCTGGGGACTGAATATTGTCGTCGGTCTGGCGGGGCTGCTCGACCTCGGCTATGTCGCCTTCTATGCCGTCGGCGCCTATTCCTACGCGCTGCTGTCGTCGCATTTTGGTCTGTCGTTCTGGATCCTGCTGCCGCTGTCGGGTATTTTTGCCGGTGTTTGGGGCATGGTCCTCGGCTTCCCGGTGCTGCGTCTGCGCGGAGACTATCTGGCGATCGTGACGTTGGCCTTCGGTGAAATCATCCGTATCGTCCTGACAAACTGGACAGACGTGACGAAGGGCAGCTTCGGGATTTCCAACATCACCAAGGCATCGCTGTTCGGCATCTATACGTTCGATATGAAGGATCCGCACAATTTCGTCCGGAGCTTCGGCCTGCCGATCTCGTCTGCCTGGTACAAGATCTTCCTTTTCTACGTCATCCTGGCGCTCTGCATGCTGACGGCCTATGTGACGATCCGGCTGCGACGCATGCCGATCGGACGTGCCTGGGAAGCATTGCGTGAAGACGAGATCGCCTGCCGCTCGCTCGGCATCAATACGGTGACGACGAAGCTGACGGCTTTCGCCACCGGCGCGATGTTCGGCGGCTTTGCCGGCTCCTTCTTCGCAGCCCGCCAGGGCTTCGTATCACCGGAATCCTTCGTCTTCCTGGAATCGGCGGTCATTCTTGCCATCGTCGTTCTCGGCGGCATGGGATCGCTGAAGGGCATCGCCATTGCCGCGATCGCCATGGTCGGCGGCACCGAATTGCTGCGCGACATGGATTTCCTGAAAACCGGTCTGGTCTTCGGCAATACGACCATCATCCCCGGCTTCGGGCCGGATTTCACGCCGGAACTCTATCGCATGCTGATCTTCGGGCTCGCCATGGTGGTCGTGATGATCATCAAGCCGCGCGGTTTCGTTGGCACGCGTGAGCCGACCGCCTTCCTCAAGGAGCGAAAAACCGTCTCCGGCAGCTTTACCAAGGAGGGCCACGGCTGATGAACGCTGTGACCACACCCCCCAGCGACACCTTGCTGAAGGTCGATCACCTGTCGATGCGGTTCGGCGGCCTGATGGCGATCAACGATCTCTCTTTTTCGGCGAAGCGTGGCGATATCACCGCGTTGATCGGACCGAATGGCGCAGGCAAGACGACCGTGTTCAACTGCATCACCGGCTTCTACAAGCCGACGATGGGCATGATCACGCTCAACCAGAACAGCGGCAAGGATTATCTCCTGGAGCGCCTTCCCGACTTCCGGATCACCCGCGAAGCCAAGGTTGCGCGTACCTTCCAGAACATCCGCCTGTTTTCGGGCCTCACCGTGCTCGAGAACCTGCTGGTCGCGCAGCACAACAAGCTGATGCGCGCGTCCGGCTATACGATCCTCGGGCTGCTCGGCATTGGTCGTTATCGCTCTGAGGCCAAGAATGCCATCGAACTGGCGCGCTTCTGGCTCGAAAAGGCCGATCTCATCGATCGGGCCGACGATCCGGCCGGCGATCTTTCCTACGGCGCCCAGCGCCGTCTGGAAATCGCCCGCGCCATGTGCACAGGCCCGGAGCTGCTCTGCCTGGACGAGCCGGCTGCCGGTCTCAACCCACGCGAATCTCTCGTTCTCAACGAGTTTCTGCGCAGCATCCGCAAGGATACCGGTACGTCGATCCTGCTGATCGAACATGACATGTCGGTGGTCATGGAAATCTCCGACCATGTCATCGTGCTCGAATACGGGCAGAAGATCTCCGATGGTACGCCCGATGAGGTGAAGAACGATCCGAAGGTGATCGCGGCCTATCTGGGTGTCGAGGATGAAGAAGTGGAAGAGGTGATTGCCGAAGTCGAACACCTCCAAGAGGGTGAACATTGATGGCGGGCGAACCACTTCTGAAAGTCGCGGG
>BFBZ01001648.1_pt1 | contig 14205 bp, 13 predicted proteins | sample 1888401 | NCBI WGS metagenome assembly BFBZ01 (sample SAMD00112614, study PRJDB3348) | symbiont metagenome | host: Chara braunii | reverse complement strand
AAGGGAAAAGAAGGAAGACGGCGACCGGGCGCCGCAACCAGCCCCGGAGCGAATTGGCGTGTCTGAACAAGACCGGGCTGTTTGAAACGTGAATCCGAATTCTCGCCCAGGCGCGGTGCTTTCAGCTCCGACGCCGCGCAACACCGTACGAAAAGAAAAAGGGCCCCTCACGGGGCCCTTTGTTATTTTAGACCGCTTCCTTGGCGGCTTTCACCGGGCGGGCCCGGACGATCTTGCGAGCCGGCTTCGCCTTGAACATCATCTCTTCACCGGTGAAGGGATTGGTGCCCTTGCGCGCCTTGGTGGCCGGCTTCTTGACGACGACGAACTTCGCGAACCCCGGAACGACGAAGACACCTGCCTTCTTCAGTTCCTTGTAGCCAACATCGGTCAGCGCCTCGAGGACGTTCTTGATGTCCTTCTTGGCCAGTTCGCTCTGCGTGGCGAGCTTTTCGACCAGTTGCGACTTCGTCAGATATGCGGGCATTTGATCTCCTTGTGTAAGAAGCGGCACCCTATTGGGGAGCACGTGAAAGAAAATGGCACGAGAAGCGATCTACACAGCTTTCTGGCTGATTCGCGCGGTTTTTCAGGGGTTTTTGCAACGGAAAACGCATTTTGGGCTGGAAAAGCCGGTCAAAACGCGAAAGTCAGCGCTGAAAGGCTACGTAATCCCGACAATATCCTGCCAAATCCGCTCGCTGAGTCCGTGGAATTCAGGCATTCGCCGGACCGCCCGGAAGTCCCGCGGGCGCTGCAAATCGACCTTGTACTCCGATTTGATTCGGCCCGGCCGCGCCGACATCACCAGAATGCGGTCGGACAGGCTGATCGCTTCGTCAATGTCGTGGGTCACGAACACGACGCTCTTGCGATGATCGGTCCAGATGCGGAGCAGCTCGTTGCCCATCAGAATCTTCGTCTGAGCGTCGAGCGCGCCGAACGGCTCGTCCATCAGCATGATCTGCGGGTCGTAGGCGAGCAGCCGGCCGAGCGCCACGCGCTGGCGCATGCCGCCGGAAAGCGCGCGCGGATAGTAGTGGCCGAAGTCGGAGAGACCGAGAAGCTTCAGCAACTCATCGGTCCGCGCCCCATGCTGCTCCTTGGGCACGCCGGCGCATTCAAGGCCCACCGCGATGTTCGCGTTGACGTCGGCCCACGGCAGAAGCGCATCGCGCTGAAACATGAAACCGATATTGGCCTGATGGCTTGCGGTGCCGAACTCAATCCGTCCGCCTGTCGGCTTCTGAAGACCCGAGATCAGCCGCAGGATGGTGGATTTGCCGCAGCCGCTTGGACCGACGATGGAGAGAAACTCCCCCTCGCCCAAGGTGAAGTTGATGTCATGCAGCACCTCAAGGCGTCCGTCGTAGGACATCGAGACGTTCGCGAGCGTCGCAGCGGCCGGCTTGCCGCCAGCCGCCACGTTGATGGCACGAGGGTCCACGCGCGTCGTCACTTTACGGACTTCACTTGGAGAGCTTCGGTTGCAAGTCGACGTCGGCCTGATTGACCTTCTTCAGCGCCGGGTCCGACAGCAGGACGACCTCCTGCATGTTCTCGAACGCTTCCGCCGAGACGCTTCCGTCCTTCGACAGCCGCTCCTTCGCCGCCTTGGCGATTTCAAGCGCGTGGGCATCATCGAAGTTGGGATAGAGGAGCTTGACGCTACGCGCCGTCGCCGCCGGGTCGGTCTGGATCAGCCGCGACGCCTTGGTCACCGCACCGACCAGCGCCTTGGCCAGCGCCGGGTTGGCGTCGGCCCAGCGCTGACGGCCGATCACCACCAGGGCCGAGTAGCGCGTCGGCCGCCAGTCGATGACGATCTTGAACTTGCCGGTTTTCAGATAGTCGGCCACCTCGGTGGTCACCACGGTGCCGGCGTCCACTTGCCCCGTCTCGATCGCCGCGCGCATCGATGCGCCCCCACCGGCTCCGATGATCTGGAAATCGCGCTCGGTTTGCAGGCCGGCTTTCTTGATCTCCCAACGCACGGTGTTGTCCGTGAGCGCGCCGGGCGACGTCACGCCGATGCGCTTGCCCTTGAGCGACTTGATGTCGGTGTAAGGCGCGTCAGCCTTCGCCAGCAGCGCATAGGAATGATGCTCGTCGAGACCGACGATGATGCGAGCATCAAGACCGCGGTTCGACAGACGCAGCACGTGGTCCGCAGCGCAGACGCAGAAGTCCACGCTGCCGCCCGCGAAGGCCTGCACCGCCGGGCCGCCGCCGCGGAAATCGACGAACTCCGCCGCAATGCCCGCGTCCTTGAAGAAGCCCTGATCGTTGGCGACGCGCAGCGCCAGAAGCCCCTCATTGACCGCAGCCACGCCGAATTTCAGTACCGTTTGCGCTCGCGCCGGAACAACACAGACGAGCATCGCCGTGAGAACAAGAGCCAACCGCGAAATGCGGGCTCCGAAGTTGATAGGCATTACTTTCTCCATTCTTCTTGATAGTTCACTCACTTCACGCAACCGGTCAGTATCGCCCGGCGGTGACACGTCCTTCGATCGTCTTGACGATCTCGTTCAAAGCCATGCCGAGCACGCCCAGCACGACGAGCCCCGCGAAGACGCCGTTGATGTCCACGCGACCGGCGGAATATTCGACGTACCAGCCGAGGCCACGGTTGGCGCCAAGGAGCTCGCCGATCACCGCGCCCACCAGCGCGAGGCCAATGCCGACCCGGAGCGAGGCGAAAATCCACGGCACGATGGACGGCAGCAGCACCTTCCGAAGCACGTAGCCCTTCGAAGCGCGCATCGACTTCAGCATGTCGACCAGATCGCGGTCGACACCGCGCAAGCCTTCGTGCGTGTTCAGGATGACGATGAACACCACCATCGAGAACGCCATCATGATCTTCGAGATCGAGCCGATCCCGAACCAGAGGATGAAAAGCGGCGCGAGCGCCACGCGAGGCAAGCTGTAGAACCCGAGAAAATACGGTTCGATCACGTCAGCGATCGATCGCCGCGCCGCGAACAGAATGCCGATCGGCACCCCGATCACGAGGCTGAGCACCAGCCCCGCGACCGAATGGGCCAGCGTCACGCCTGTGTGTTCGATCATGTCGCCATGAACGAACACCTCCCACAACCGCGTGGCGATCGCGCTCGGCCGCCCGATGAAGAACGGATCGACGAACCACGTTGCCGCGGCTTCCCAGAGAGCAAGGAAGACGACACCCAACGCCAAGCGTGCGAACAGTTTGCTTCGGATTACGTTTGTCAAAAAAGAGGCAGATGTCATGCGCCCTGCCGAACCGCACGTCCAATGTGCAAGCCACACTCTTTCTTGGACTCGTCCTCCCACCACCAGCGGCCGGCACGTTCCGGTTCGCCGGGCCGGATCGCGCGCGTGCAAGGCGCGCAACCGATTGAAACGAAGCCCTTTTCGTGCAGCGGATTGACGGGCACCGATTTCGCCTTCGTAAAGTCCACGACCGCGTCGCGCGACCAATCGAACAGAGGACTCAACTTCAGCAAATTCCGTGCCGAATCCTGAGCGACCACGCCGGTGTCCTGGCGGTTGGCGGACTGATCGGAGCGCAACCCGACCACCCACCCCGCGGCGTCGCGCAGCGCCCGGTTGAGCGGCTCAACCTTGCGCACGAAGCAGCACGCCGTGCGCGCTTCGACCGACTCGTAGAAGCCGTTGATGCCCTGCTTCTCGACGAGCTCTTCGAGACGCTCGTGCCGCGGATAGACCGCACGGATGCGGCGTCGGAAATGCCGCTCGGTTTCCGCCCATAGATCATAGGTCTCCGGAAACAGCCGTCCGGTGTCGAGAGTCACAACATCGATATCGAGATTATGCTCGTGAATGAGATGCAGGATCGCCTGATCTTCGATGCCGAAGCTGGTTGTGAAAACGATTCGGCCCTGCACGGCGTTGCGGAATTCCACCAGACGCTCGGCAGCAGAAAGCGGCGTGAGCTGGCGCGAGAGCCGAGGCGCGACGTCGGCGAGAGGCGCGGAGGAGACCTCCTGAGACTGCTGGTTGTCTTGGGTGCCGATCGAAAGGAGCAAACCACCGCCAGCGATACGCCCATCAAGTTCCAGAACAACCCGACCCATTGTCGGGTTCACAACATGAAGGTCAGCCGCGAGCGGCTGGCTCAAGTCGATCTCGACTTCGCCCACGTGGTTCGCACCGATCGTCACGTCCGCGCGTGCAGTCAAATCGCCGGGATCGACCGCATTGTCGATGGCACTGACGACGCCGCGGCTCTCTGCGGTCCCGATACGGACGACAAGCTTTGTTCCAATCGCGAGCGGCGCGTGATGCAGCCAGAACACACGGGCGCGCAGATTCTTTCCTGCCAAGGCGGGCGAAGTGGCCAGCGACACGACATGGCCACGCGCCACGAACAGTTCGCGATCAAGCGTGATGCCGACCGACTCTCCGGCGCTTGCGCTACGCGTTTGATCGCGCTCGATCGGCACCGGCCATTCTTCGATCGACTTCACCACGGCACGCTTGGCGCCGGGCATGATCTGGATCTCGTCGCCCGCCACGAGCCGGCCGCTTTCGATCCGGCCCGCGATGATCCGCCGCTCGTCAAACTTGTAGACCGCCTGCACCGGCAGCCGCAGCGTCAGATCGCGAAGCGGCGGCGCGGGAATGAAAGTGTCCAGCGCCTCCAGCACCGTCGGACCGCTATACCAGCCGATGGCGTCGGTCCGCTGTGCGACGCCGTCGCCTTGTCTCGCGGAGATCGGGATGACCGCCGAGGCCTCCACGCCGAGGCTCGCGAGATAGCTGGAAATCTCGTTGGCGATTTCGTCGAAACGCCTCGCATCGTATTCGACGCGATCCATCTTGTTGACCACCACCGCGACCTGACGCACGCCGAGAAGATGGAGGAGATAGCCGTGCCGGCGCGTCTGCTCGCGCACGCCCTCCAGCGCGTCGATGATCAGCACCGCCGCATCGGCCTGCGAAGCCCCGGTGATCATGTTGCGCAGGAACTCCGCATGGCCCGGCGCATCGATGAGAACGATGTCGCGCGACGGCGTGCGGAAGCGAATCTGGCTTGTGTCGATCGTGATGCCCTGGTCGCGCTCGGTTTGCAGCGCATCCAGCAGGAACGACCATTCGAACGGCATGCCGCGCCGTGCGCTGACCGCCTTGAGCTGCTCGAACTTGCCGTCGGGCAGACTGTTCGTCTCGTGCAGCAACCGGCCGATCAGAGTGGATTTTCCGTGATCGACGTGGCCGACAATGACAATGCGAACGAGCGGGCGGGTCCGCAGCGGCGACGGGCTGTTGGTCGAGGCGAGAACATTCATGGCTGGCTCCCGAGGGAAAGGGATTGGCTAGAGATATCCGGCAGTCCGCAGGCGCTCGAACGCGTCTTCAGACTCATGGTCCATCGCGCGGCCGGAACGCTCCGGGATTTTCGTGGATTCGAGTTCTGCGATGATCTCATCGATCGACGACGCGTTCGACGCGATCGGCGACGTGATGTCCGCGTCACCCAGCGAACGATACCGTTTGCCGTTGCGCGACAGGTAAAGCGGAATGATCGGGATGCCCTCCCGGCGCGTGTAGGCCCAGATGTCGGTCTCGGTCCAATGCAGGATCGGATGCACGCGCAGATGCGCGCCGGGCGGCGGCGACGCGTTGAAGTGATTCCAGAACTCCGGCGGCTGGTCGCGAACGTCCCAAATCCCCTCCGCCCCGCGCGGCGAGAACACGCGCTCCTTCGCGCGCGTCGGTTCCTCGTCGCGGCGGATGCCCGCAATCAATCCGTCGAAACCGTGTTTCGTGAGCGCGAGCTTCAACCCCTCGGTCTTGCGCGCGGCAGACCGCGCCGCCGGCGGCAATGTTTGATCAATCGACTCGATCGGCGGGCAATCCTCGACGATCAGATCGAGATTCCACTCCTTCGCGTATTGCTCGCGGAACGCATACATCTCGGGAAACTTCTTGCCGGTATCCACATGCATCACCGGGAACGGCACGCGACCGAAGAAGGCCTTGCGCGCGAGCCAGATCATCACGTTCGAATCTTTGCCGAGCGACCAGAGGAGAGAAATTTTCCGCAACCGCGCGAAAGCCTCGCGGAAGATGAAAACGCTCTGCGCTTCGAGATCATCCAGACGATCCATAGCCTTCACTCCGATCGCGATGCGTGAGCGTGCGGAGCGCTGCAAACTGCAATCGTCTCTTTTTTCGCGCTGACACCCATCGAACTTTCCAAGATCAGTTTCTTGCGTAGTAGAATATTTTTCTATTTGTAGGCTTATAACTCTTTGTATTAGAAAAATAATTCTCGTCAATCCCGGAATTTCTCACGATGAATTTCAACGCAGAAAATTCGATCACACGCACGTCGCAGCGATGCGGAACGCTGCGCGCGCGAGCGCGTTCGGATTTCTGGAGTCGTCCGCCAACATTTCCGCGCGGCGGTATCCAGCGCGGGGAAAATCTTCGGGAGCTGTTTGGAAACGACGAGACGTGTTTCCGAGGTTGATGGTGCGAAGTCGCAACCATCGCTGGGAGGTGTGTCGAAACTCTGCAAGCCGGCGGCATGAGCGGCAGCAGATCGTCGTAAACAGCGCCGCGGCAATCCGGCGCGAATAGCAGGTGGAGCCTTCAATGAAGAATATCCTGATCGCTTTGACTCTCGCTGGCGCGCTCACGGCGCCAGCGCATGCCGCCGACATTACGTTACTCAACGTCTCCTACGATCCGACGCGCGAGCTGCATGCTGCGCTCAGCAAAGCGTTCTCGGCGAAGTACAAGACACCCGATGGCAAGACTGTCGAGATAAAGTCATCGCACGGCGGCTCGGGCAAGCAGGCGCGCTCGGTGATCGACGGGCTCGATGCTGATATCGTCACGCTTGCTCTCGCCTACGACATCGATGAGATCGCGGATAAGGGCTTCCTCGCCGCCGACTGGCAGAAGAAGCTCCCGCAAAACTCCGCCCCCTACACCTCCACTATCGTGTTCCTCGTCCGCAAGGGCAATCCGAAGAACATCAAGGATTGGGACGATCTCGCGCGGCCCGGCGTCAAGGTGATCACGCCGAATCCGAAAACCTCTGGCGGAGCACGATGGAATTACCTTGCTGCGTGGGGCTACGCGCTGAAGAAGCCCGGCGGCACGGAAGCCAAGGCCAAGGACTTCGTGAAGGCGATCTTCGCGAATGTGCCGGTGCTCGACACCGGCGCGCGCGGTTCGACCGTCACGTTCGTCGAACGCAACGTGGGCGACGTATTGATCGCCTGGGAGAACGAGGCGTTCCTGTCGATCAACGAGTTCGGCAAGGACAAATTCGACATCGTGGTCCCCTCGGTCTCGATCCTCGCCGAACCGCCGGTCGCGATCGTGGACAAGGTGGTGGACAAGAAGGGCTCTCGCACCGCGGCGCAGGCCTACCTGGACTTCCTCTATTCCAAGGAGGGCCAGGAGATTTCGGCAAAGAACTTCTACCGTGCGCGCGATCCCGAAATCGCAAAGAAGTACGAAGCCCAGTTCCCGAAGGTGAACCTCTTCACCATTGACGATGTGTTCGGCGGCTGGCGCAAGGCACAAGCCACGCACTTCAAGGAAGGCGGCATCTTCGACGCCATCTACACGAACTGATGGAAGCGCGCGGTGAGCATTTCAGCGATCATTCCTTCACGGCCAATCGTTCGTTCACGGCGAAGCGTGATTCCCGGATTCGGCATCACGCTGGGTGTGACGGTCACGTGGCTGTCGCTGATCGTTCTGATCCCGCTCGCCGCGCTGTTTCTCAAGACCACGGAGCTCTCGTTTGAGCGTTTCGTCGCTATCATCACCAGCGCGCGCACGTTGCACGCGCTGGAAATCTCCTTCGGTCTGGCGCTTGCCGCGGCGGCGCTCAACCTGGTGTTCGGCCTGATCGTCGTCTGGGTGCTCGTGCGCTACGAGTTTCCCGGACGGCGGCTTCTCGACGCGATCGTCGATATTCCATTTGCCTTGCCGACGGCTGTCGCCGGCATTGCGCTGACCAACCTCTATGCGGAGAACGGCTGGATCGGCAGTTTGCTCGCGCCGTTCGGCATCAAGGTCGCGTTCACGCAGCTCGGCATCTTCGTGGCTCTGGTCTTCATTGGCCTGCCGTTCGTTGTGCGGACCGTTCAGCCGGTGCTTGAGGACCTCGACGCGGAGCTGGAAGAGGCGTCGGCCACGTTGGGCGCGAACCGCTGGAAGACCATCCGTCGCGTGATTATGCCGACGATCTTTCCGGCCCTGCTCACCGGCTTTGCGCTCGCCTTCGCGCGCGCTGTCGGCGAGTACGGTTCGGTTATCTTCATTGCCGGTAACCTGCCCAATGTGACCGAGATCGCGCCGCTTCTCATCGTGATCCGGCTCGAGGAATTCCGCTACGCGGACGCGACCGCGATCGCCGCGGTGATGCTGATTGCCTCCTTTGCCCTTCTTCTCCTGATCAATCTCTTGCAGCGCTGGTCCGAGCGGCGCACTGGAAAGCTTTGATGTCCTCGCAACCTGTTGCACTGAACGGCCGCTGGGCCGACGTTGTCGATGCCAGCACGAGGCAAGCAGCGGTGGAGAGAGCGAAACGCATTTCGGACGTCCGGGCCGATCCGATTTGGTTCCGGCGCACGGCCATTGCGCTAGCGGTCGCGTTCCTCGCGCTGTTCATTGTCGTTCCCCTGCTCAACGTCTTTGCGCAGGCTCTCTCCAAGGGAATCGCAGCCTATGGCGCGGCCATCACGCATCCCGACGCACTCGCCGCTATTTGGCTGACACTCGCAACCGCCCTGATCGCCGTCGTGCTGAATGTCATCTTCGGCACGATCGCGGCCTGGGCCGTCACCAAGTATGAGTTTCGTGGCAAAAGCTTCCTCATCACCCTGATCGACCTTCCATTCTCTGTGTCGCCGGTGATATCGGGATTGGTGTTCGTGCTGTTGTTTGGCGCACAGGGTTTTCTCGGCCCCTGGATGCAAGCGCACGACATCAAGATCATTTTTGCCCTGCCGGGCATCGTGCTTGCGACCGTGTTCGTCACCTTCCCCTTCGTGGCGCGCGAGCTGATCCCACTGATGCGCGAACAGGGCACGCAGGACGAAGAAGCCGCGCTTTCGCTTGGCGCTTCGGGATTGAGGACCTTCTTCCGCGTTACGCTTCCCAACGTGAAGTGGGCCCTGCTCTATGGTGTACTTCTCTGCAACGCACGCGCCATGGGCGAGTTCGGTGCGGTGTCGGTTGTCTCTGGCCATATCCGGGGCGAGACCAACACGATGCCGCTGCACATCGAGATTCTCTACAACGAATACCAGTTCAGCGCGGCGTTCGCCGTCGCATCTCTCCTGGCCCTGCTGGCCCTTGTGACACTGTTTGCGAAGGCGCTGCTGGAACAGCGCGTCTCGAAGGAGTAACCGATGAAAATCTCGATCCACGATGTCTCCAAGCGCTTCGGCAGCTTCACGGCGCTGGATCGCGTGAACCTCGACATTCGTTCCGGCGAGCTGATCGCGCTGCTCGGGCCGTCGGGCTCGGGAAAAACCACGCTGCTGCGGATCATCGCCGGCCTGGAATGGCCCGACGAAGGCGAAATTCGCTTCGACGGCGAGGATGCACTGACACGCGGGGTTCGCGAGCGGCACGTCGGCTTCGTGTTCCAGCACTACGCGCTGTTCCGGCACATGACGATCTTCGAGAATGTTGCGTTCGGCCTGCGTGCCCGTCCGCGCCGCAACCGGCCAAGTGAGGCGGAGATCCGCAAACGCGTGACCGAACTTCTCGAACTCGTGCAGTTGCACTGGGTTGCGGATCGCTATCCCAGCCAGCTTTCCGGCGGGCAGCGCCAACGCATCGCTTTGGCGCGCGCGCTGGCCGTTGAACCTCGTGTGCTTCTGCTGGACGAGCCGTTCGGTGCGCTCGACGCCAAAGTCCGCAAGGAATTGCGGCGTTGGCTGCGTCGCCTGCACGAAGAAATTCAGGTCACCTCGGTGTTCGTGACACACGATCAGGAAGAAGCGCTGGAGGTCGCGGACCGCGTTGTCGTCCTCGACAAAGGCCGCATTGAACAGGCCGGCACGCCGCAGCAGGTTTACGAGAACCCGGCGAACGCGTTCGTTCACGAGTTCATCGGCGAGTCGATTTCTTTGCCGATCCTCATCGAGAGCGGAAGGGTGAATTTTCATGGCCAGTCGCTTGCGATCGACCATCAAGGAGTCAGCGACGGAAAGGCTTCGCTGTTCGTTCGCCCCTATGACATCTCGATTGTCGCGGAGTCCGCTTCGTCGATCTTGCGCGGCACGGTTGCTCGCGTTTTTGGTCTCGGCTCCGCACGTCGCGTCGAAGTTGTCGTGACAGGCGGCGGCAAGGAGCACCTGGTCGAAATCGATGCCTCACGCGAGCAACCGATTGCGACCGGCCAGCCCGTCGGCCTCGTGCCGAAGGCCTATCGGATCTTCCCAGCGGGGAAATAACCGGGGCTGCGAGCATAACGCGGCATTCGTCTGCCAATCACTGATCGAGTGGCTGTAGACACTCCATCATATCGTGCAACCAGCGCTCGATTCGGTTCTACGAACGCGTAGGCCGCAAGGCGCCGCGCCGTCTAGCGCATGGCTCAATGAACAAAACCGGGGGTGAGCGGCGCAACGCCAAGTGATAGACAGGGTGCAGCGAACTTATCCGTCTGCAACATCCTGCAAATCCCATCGCACCTCGCGGGCACGGAGGCACACTTGGCCAACAATAAAAACTCATCCGAATCCGCAGTGAAAGCCGTCCTTCCGGTCGATATCCCGAACACCGGCTATCAATGGGCCCGCGGCGTGCGGGCGGGCCGATGGCTGTTCGCCACAGGGCAATGCGGAACGGACTACATCCACGCGCTTGCCCCGGAGGTTGTTCAGTCCGGGCATCCTTTCGACGGCCCCTCAAAAGCGCATCGCGAAGCGCACCGGCTGTACAAGAACATCGATGAGGTTCTGACCGCAGGCGGATCGAACGCCGCCGATGTGGTTCGTGTCGACCAGTACTACACCTCACCGGACGTTGTGGACGCCTATCACGAGACCAGGCGCGCATATTTCAAAGGCAAGATTCCGGTTTCAACCTCCAATCTTCATCGGCGCTTTGCCCGTGCGCAGCAATCGATGGAAGTCCAGGTGATGGCTGCGGTGCCGGAGGGAGACTTTAAGGTCCAGCACGAGGCCAACGCTGGCGCGTACAAGATCCATCACAGTTCGGGATACAGTCCCGCACTAAGCGCGGGCGATTTCCGCTTCGTCCCCGGACAGACAGCCGAGGCGCTCGACGAGAAGGAGCCCGGCGTCGATCCGGAAGCGCGGCGCGGCCGCGGCCTCTGGAAGGGTACGCCCATCAAGCTCGAGACCGACTTCATCATCCGAAAGAAGCTTCAGCCGACGCTGAAAGCTGTCGGCGCGGACCTCGACACTGTCGTGAAAGCACAGGTCTATCTGCGCGATCAGGACGACGTCGCGAATTTCCGCGCGGTCTGGGCGCAGCATTTCCCGGTCGAGCCAGCGACGACGATCATCGCGACCGAGACGCCCGGCTTCATCATGCCGGAGTCGCGTATCGAGATTAACACCATCGCGCTCGCCAAGGACGGCAAGACCAAGAAAGAGGTAATCGCGCCGATCCCGCCGCTGTTCAAAGGTGCGACCACAGCGATCCGCGCCGGCGATCTGCTCTTCATCTCTGGCCTGATGGCGGTGCGCGACGGCGCGCTGGTGCCGGGCGCCAAGGCCGACGCCACCCAACCATTCTTCGCGAATCCGGCCAAGGCAGAGCTTCACGAAATTCTTTTGCAAGCCGAAGCGATCTGTCAGGCCGCGGGCACGACATTGAAGAACGCCGTGCGCATCCAGCAATTCCATTCCGATCTGGCCGACCTTTCGGCGGCGCTGGAGGTGTGGTCAGAGGCGACCGATAACACGCCGCTGCCGCTCTCTCCGGTCGAAGTGCCTTGGTTGCCGGTGCCGGGCGCGAGATTCCAACTCGATCTGTGGGTTTACGTCCCCGCCTAGCAGCACTGCGCGCCGTATCGGCGCGGCGATTTGGTCCGTGTCTTGCATTCGCATAGCGCTTCACAGTGCTATGGAGTGTCTAAAGGAGATGACGATGATTTCGAGACGATTTCTGACGCTGACTGGCGCCTGCGCGATCCTGGGCGCATCGCTCCCCGCACATGCGCAGCAATGGCCGAGCCGCACGGTGAAGGTCGTGGTGCCCTACGGCGTCGGCGGCGTCACGGATACAATGGCGCGGCTCACTGCCGACCGGCTCGGCAAGATGCTCGGCCAAACGTTTGTGATCGAGAACAAGCTCGGCGCCGGCGGCGCGATCGGCGTCGATTACACGATGAACTCGCCGCAGGACGGTCACACCATTCTCTTCATCGGCAGCACGCTGTTCACCGTTCTTCCAATCGCGAACAAGGTGAACTACGAGCCGCTGAAGGACCTCATCCCCGTCAGCATCACCGGCACCAACGGTATGGTCATGGTGGTGCAGAAGGATGCGCCCTACTCCACGCTAAAAGAGTTCATCGACTACGCGCGCGCGAACCCAGGCAAGATCACCTATTCGAGCGGCGGCCCCGCGACCAACAACCATCTCTCGACCGCCTATCTCGCCGGCAAGGAAAAGCTCGACATGGTGCACGTGCCGTTCGGCGGCGGTCAGGCCGCGCTGACGGCGGTGCTGTCGAAATCGGTCGACATGCACTTCGGCAATTCGTCGGACCTGATCGAGCCGGTGAGGAGCGGCACTGTGAAAGCTCTCGCAGTCTCGACGCCGAAGCGCATGCCGCAGTTGCCGAACGTTCCGGCTGTCGCAGAGACAATCCCCGGCTGGGAATACATCGCGTGGAACGGCTATGCGGTGACCGGCGGTGTGCCGAAGGAGGTTTCACAGCGTCTCGCCAAGGCGTTGGAAGAGATCGCGAAGGACCCCGAGGTCATCCGCGTGTTCTCGAACCTCGGCATCGATTCCGCCGGCACGACGCCGGAGCAATCCATCGAGAGCATCCGCAAGGACATGCCGCTCTATGCGCAGATCGTCGATCTGGCGGGTGTGCGGCGCAAATAAAATCGTTTCCGAAAGGGCGAACTACTCCGCTGTGGCCCCGCTCGCCTTGATCGGGCCGGCCCATTTTGCGATTTCGCTCTTCACGAACTCGCCGAGATATTCCGGCGTCCGACGCTCGGGCGCCGGAATGACGGCTCCGAGCTTGGCCAAGCGCTCACGAACCGACGGCGTATCGAGCGCCTGCGTCAGCGCGTGATGGAGCTTCCTCACGATCGGCTCCGGCGTTCCTTTCGGCAGGAACATGGCGTTCCAGTTGTACGCCTCGAAGCCCTTGAGGCCCTGCTCGTCCGCGGTCGGCACATCCGGCATCGCCTCCGAACGATCCTTGGTCAGGACCGCCAACGCTTTCAGAGTTTGGCCCTGAACCTGAGGAAGGGCACCGAGGACGAAGTCGCAGCCGAAGTCGATGCGGCCCGCGGTAAGGTCCTGCATCACCGGCCCCATGCCACGATAGGGAACGTGCGTCGCCTTGAAGCCCGCGGCATCGGTCAAGAGCGCACAGCTCAGATGCGTCGACGATCCCACGCCGGCCGAACCATAAGTCAGCGGGTTCGCCTTGGCATAGGCGATGAACTCTTTCAGATCTTTCGCGGGCAAATCCTTGCGAACCACCAGCACCAATGGAGACTCGGTGATGAGCGCAAGTGGTGTGAAGTCGTTTGCAGCGTCGTAAGGCGGTTGCTTGTACAGCGTTTGGCTTTGCGCGTGCGTGCCCGTGCCGCCCTGGACGAAGAGATAACCATCCGGCGGCGCCTTCGCGATCCGGTTGACACCGGTCGTACCGCCCGCACCGGCGACATTCTCGATCACGATCTGCTGCCCGAGGACCTCGGTCATCCGCTGGGCCAGAAGACGCCCAAGCACGTCGGCCGGGCTGCCCGCACCATAGGGCACAACGAGCGTCACCGGCCGGTTCGGCCAATCCTGCGCATTCGACGCCGCGGAAAACGCGAGAACGGCTGCCACCGTCGCAACAAGCTTGTTCATACGTTCCTCTTCGCTGCTGTCACGACCATCCGGCGTGACTGCCCCTGATTTCAAACGTGTCCGTACTTGTCGAGCGCCTGCTTGAGCGTCATGCCCGCGGCGATCTCACGGCGGATCAGAACCTCCTTGCGGGTCAGTTCC
>BFBZ01000053.1_pt42 | contig 14208 bp, 3 predicted proteins | sample 1888401 | NCBI WGS metagenome assembly BFBZ01 (sample SAMD00112614, study PRJDB3348) | symbiont metagenome | host: Chara braunii | reverse complement strand
CTGCCGGTACACCCAGATGTCGGTCATGCAGGTGCCGCGCACCACCGCGCCTGGATTGACATTGGGTGCCGCGCTGTCGAACAGGACGCACGAGCGACCCTGCGCGTCGTTGCCGGTCACCACGCGCCGGATCGGCTTGATTCCTTCGATCATGTCCTGGATGTCCCTGACATTTGTTGCTTCGTATCGCTCGCCCGTTGCCCGGCGCCATTCATCGTCGTCACCGCCGTGATAGCATGTCCCGCCTGGACGCGAGGATGAAGGATGCGATTTCGATCGGAGGCGAGAGCGTGGAGCATGGCCGCCGCATTCATGGTGCTGCTCGCGGCCTCCTTATCGTGGGCTCCCGTGCGTGCGCAGGACTTTCCGACCCGACCGATCAGGCTCATCGTCGGTCCGAGCCCCGATGTGTTCTCGCGCATCGTCGCCGAGCATCTGCAGCAGGCGTGGGGCCAGCCGGTGGTCGTGGAGCCGCGGCCGGGCGGCGGCGGCAAGCTCGCCGCCTCGGCGGTCGCCAGCGCTGAGCCCGACGGCCATACGCTGCTCTTCGCCACGCCTACCTACACCCTCAACGCGGCGATGAAGCTCGCCTCCAACGATCTCGTGAAGGACTTCGAGGCGGTCTCGCTCGTCGGGATGATCTCCTATGCGCTCGTCGTCAATCCCAGGCTCGACGTTCACTCCGTCACCGAGCTGGTCGCGCTCGCCAGGACGCGTCCCGGCAAGCTCAACTGCGCCTCGGCCGGCATCGGCACCGTTCCGCACATCGCCTGCGAGACCCTGAACCTGTCGGCAGGCGTGAATGTCGTGCACGTGCCGTACCGCGACGTGAACAGCGCGATGATGGGGACGGTGGGCGGCACCGTCGATATGTTCGTGGCCGTCTCGACCACCGCGAAAGCGCAGATCGAGGCCGGGACGGTGCGCGGGCTCGCCGTCACCACGGGCGAGCGTTCGACCCTGTTGCCTCAGCTGCCGACCATGGTCGAATCAGGCTTTCCCAATTTCGTCATGCCGGGATGGGGCGGCTTTCTCGCGCCGGCCCATACGCCCAAGCCGATCGTGCAGAAGCTCAACGCCGAGATCGAACGCGGCATACGCCAGCCGGAGGTGCGGTCGCGGCTCCTGACGGTGGGGATGGAGCCACCACCGATGCTCGATCCGGCCGGTGTGGCCGGTTTCGTCCGGGACGATGTGGCGCGCTGGACCGCGCTGGTAGAGGCGGTCGGTCTCGACAAGCTGAAAGCTGTCTCTTATACACATCTAGATGTGTATAAGAGACAGAATCAGGCTTTCCCAATTTCGTCATGCCGGGATGGGGCGGCTTTCTCGCGCCGGCCCATACGCCCAAGCCGATCGTGCAGAAGCTCAACGCCGAGATCGAACGCGGCATACGCCAGCCGGAGGTGCGGTCGCGGCTCCTGACGGTGGGGATGGAGCCACCACCGATGCTCGATCCGGCCGGTGTGGCCGGTTTCGTCCGGGACGATGTGGCGCGCTGGACCGCGCTGGTAGAGGCGGTCGGTCTCGACAAGCTGAAAGCTGTCTCTTATACACATCTAGATGTGTATAAGAGACAGAATCAGGCTTTCCCAATTTCGTCATGCCGGGATGGGGCGGCTTTCTCGCGCCGGCCCATACGCCCAAGCCGATCGTGCAGAAGCTCAACGCCGAGATCGAACGCGGCATACGCCAGCCGGAGGTGCGGTCGCGGCTCCTGACGGTGGGGATGGAGCCACCACCGATGCTCGATCCGGCCGGTGTGGCCGGTTTCGTCCGGGACGATGTGGCGCGCTGGACCGCGCTGGTAGAGGCGGTCGGTCTCGACAAGCTGAAAGCTGTCTCTTATACACATCTAGATGTGTATAAGAGACAGAATCAGGCTTTCCCAATTTCGTCATGCCGGGATGGGGCGGCTTTCTCGCGCCGGCCCATACGCCCAAGCCGATCGTGCAGAAGCTCAACGCCGAGATCGAACGCGGCATACGCCAGCCGGAGGTGCGGTCGCGGCTCCTGACGGTGGGGATGGAGCCACCACCGATGCTCGATCCGGCCGGTGTGGCCGGTTTCGTCCGGGACGATGTGGCGCGCTGGACCGCGCTGGTAGAGGCGGTCGGTCTCGACAAGCTGAAAGCTGTCTCTTATACACATCTAGATGTGTATAAGAGACAGAATCAGGCTTTCCCAATTTCGTCATGCCGGGATGGGGCGGCTTTCTCGCGCCGGCCCATACGCCCAAGCCGATCGTGCAGAAGCTCAACGCCGAGATCGAACGCGGCATACGCCAGCCGGAGGTGCGGTCGCGGCTCCTGACGGTGGGGATGGAGCCACCACCGATGCTCGATCCGGCCGGTGTGGCCGGTTTCGTCCGGGACGATGTGGCGCGCTGGACCGCGCTGGTAGAGGCGGTCGGTCTCGACAAGCTGAAAGCTGTCTCTTATACACATCTAGATGTGTATAAGAGACAGAATCAGGCTTTCCCAATTTCGTCATGCCGGGATGGGGCGGCTTTCTCGCGCCGGCCCATACGCCCAAGCCGATCGTGCAGAAGCTCAACGCCGAGATCGAACGCGGCATACGCCAGCCGGAGGTGCGGTCGCGGCTCCTGACGGTGGGGATGGAGCCACCACCGATGCTCGATCCGGCCGGTGTGGCCGGTTTCGTCCGGGACGATGTGGCGCGCTGGACCGCGCTGGTAGAGGCGGTCGGTCTCGACAAGCTGAAAGCTGTCTCTTATACACATCTAGATGTGTATAAGAGACAGAATCAGGCTTTCCCAATTTCGTCATGCCGGGATGGGGCGGCTTTCTCGCGCCGGCCCATACGCCCAAGCCGATCGTGCAGAAGCTCAACGCCGAGATCGAACGCGGCATACGCCAGCCGGAGGTGCGGTCGCGGCTCCTGACGGTGGGGATGGAGCCACCACCGATGCTCGATCCGGCCGGTGTGGCCGGTTTCGTCCGGGACGATGTGGCGCGCTGGACCGCGCTGGTAGAGGCGGTCGGTCTCGACAAGCTGAAAGCTGTCTCTTATACACATCTAGATGTGTATAAGAGACAGAATCAGGCTTTCCCAATTTCGTCATGCCGGGATGGGGCGGCTTTCTCGCGCCGGCCCATACGCCCAAGCCGATCGTGCAGAAGCTCAACGCCGAGATCGAACGCGGCATACGCCAGCCGGAGGTGCGGTCGCGGCTCCTGACGGTGGGGATGGAGCCACCACCGATGCTCGATCCGGCCGGTGTGGCCGGTTTCGTCCGGGACGATGTGGCGCGCTGGACCGCGCTGGTAGAGGCGGTCGGTCTCGACAAGCTGAAAGCTGTCTCTTATACACATCTAGATGTGTATAAGAGACAGAATCAGGCTTTCCCAATTTCGTCATGCCGGGATGGGGCGGCTTTCTCGCGCCGGCCCATACGCCCAAGCCGATCGTGCAGAAGCTCAACGCCGAGATCGAACGCGGCATACGCCAGCCGGAGGTGCGGTCGCGGCTCCTGACGGTGGGGATGGAGCCACCACCGATGCTCGATCCGGCCGGTGTGGCCGGTTTCGTCCGGGACGATGTGGCGCGCTGGACCGCGCTGGTAGAGGCGGTCGGTCTCGACAAGCTGAAAGCTGTCTCTTATACACATCTAGATGTGTATAAGAGACAGAATCAGGCTTTCCCAATTTCGTCATGCCGGGATGGGGCGGCTTTCTCGCGCCGGCCCATACGCCCAAGCCGATCGTGCAGAAGCTCAACGCCGAGATCGAACGCGGCATACGCCAGCCGGAGGTGCGGTCGCGGCTCCTGACGGTGGGGATGGAGCCACCACCGATGCTCGATCCGGCCGGTGTGGCCGGTTTCGTCCGGGACGATGTGGCGCGCTGGACCGCGCTGGTAGAGGCGGTCGGTCTCGACAAGCTGAAAGCTGTCTCTTATACACATCTAGATGTGTATAAGAGACAGAATCAGGCTTTCCCAATTTCGTCATGCCGGGATGGGGCGGCTTTCTCGCGCCGGCCCATACGCCCAAGCCGATCGTGCAGAAGCTCAACGCCGAGATCGAACGCGGCATACGCCAGCCGGAGGTGCGGTCGCGGCTCCTGACGGTGGGGATGGAGCCACCACCGATGCTCGATCCGGCCGGTGTGGCCGGTTTCGTCCGGGACGATGTGGCGCGCTGGACCGCGCTGGTAGAGGCGGTCGGTCTCGACAAGCTGAAAGCTGTCTCTTATACACATCTAGATGTGTATAAGAGACAGAATCAGGCTTTCCCAATTTCGTCATGCCGGGATGGGGCGGCTTTCTCGCGCCGGCCCATACGCCCAAGCCGATCGTGCAGAAGCTCAACGCCGAGATCGAACGCGGCATACGCCAGCCGGAGGTGCGGTCGCGGCTCCTGACGGTGGGGATGGAGCCACCACCGATGCTCGATCCGGCCGGTGTGGCCGGTTTCGTCCGGGACGATGTGGCGCGCTGGACCGCGCTGGTAGAGGCGGTCGGTCTCGACAAGCTGAAAGCTGTCTCTTATACACATCTAGATGTGTATAAGAGACAGAATCAGGCTTTCCCAATTTCGTCATGCCGGGATGGGGCGGCTTTCTCGCGCCGGCCCATACGCCCAAGCCGATCGTGCAGAAGCTCAACGCCGAGATCGAACGCGGCATACGCCAGCCGGAGGTGCGGTCGCGGCTCCTGACGGTGGGGATGGAGCCACCACCGATGCTCGATCCGGCCGGTGTGGCCGGTTTCGTCCGGGACGATGTGGCGCGCTGGACCGCGCTGGTAGAGGCGGTCGGTCTCGACAAGCTGAAAGCTGTCTCTTATACACATCTAGATGTGTATAAGAGACAGAATCAGGCTTTCCCAATTTCGTCATGCCGGGATGGGGCGGCTTTCTCGCGCCGGCCCATACGCCCAAGCCGATCGTGCAGAAGCTCAACGCCGAGATCGAACGCGGCATACGCCAGCCGGAGGTGCGGTCGCGGCTCCTGACGGTGGGGATGGAGCCACCACCGATGCTCGATCCGGCCGGTGTGGCCGGTTTCGTCCGGGACGATGTGGCGCGCTGGACCGCGCTGGTAGAGGCGGTCGGTCTCGACAAGCTGAAAGCTGTCTCTTATACACATCTAGATGTGTATAAGAGACAGAATCAGGCTTTCCCAATTTCGTCATGCCGGGATGGGGCGGCTTTCTCGCGCCGGCCCATACGCCCAAGCCGATCGTGCAGAAGCTCAACGCCGAGATCGAACGCGGCATACGCCAGCCGGAGGTGCGGTCGCGGCTCCTGACGGTGGGGATGGAGCCACCACCGATGCTCGATCCGGCCGGTGTGGCCGGTTTCGTCCGGGACGATGTGGCGCGCTGGACCGCGCTGGTAGAGGCGGTCGGTCTCGACAAGCTGAAAGCTGTCTCTTATACACATCTAGATGTGTATAAGAGACAGAATCAGGCTTTCCCAATTTCGTCATGCCGGGATGGGGCGGCTTTCTCGCGCCGGCCCATACGCCCAAGCCGATCGTGCAGAAGCTCAACGCCGAGATCGAACGCGGCATACGCCAGCCGGAGGTGCGGTCGCGGCTCCTGACGGTGGGGATGGAGCCACCACCGATGCTCGATCCGGCCGGTGTGGCCGGTTTCGTCCGGGACGATGTGGCGCGCTGGACCGCGCTGGTAGAGGCGGTCGGTCTCGACAAGCTGAAAGCTGTCTCTTATACACATCTAGATGTGTATAAGAGACAGAATCAGGCTTTCCCAATTTCGTCATGCCGGGATGGGGCGGCTTTCTCGCGCCGGCCCATACGCCCAAGCCGATCGTGCAGAAGCTCAACGCCGAGATCGAACGCGGCATACGCCAGCCGGAGGTGCGGTCGCGGCTCCTGACGGTGGGGATGGAGCCACCACCGATGCTCGATCCGGCCGGTGTGGCCGGTTTCGTCCGGGACGATGTGGCGCGCTGGACCGCGCTGGTAGAGGCGGTCGGTCTCGACAAGCTGAAAGCTGTCTCTTATACACATCTAGATGTGTATAAGAGACAGAATCAGGCTTTCCCAATTTCGTCATGCCGGGATGGGGCGGCTTTCTCGCGCCGGCCCATACGCCCAAGCCGATCGTGCAGAAGCTCAACGCCGAGATCGAACGCGGCATACGCCAGCCGGAGGTGCGGTCGCGGCTCCTGACGGTGGGGATGGAGCCACCACCGATGCTCGATCCGGCCGGTGTGGCCGGTTTCGTCCGGGACGATGTGGCGCGCTGGACCGCGCTGGTAGAGGCGGTCGGTCTCGACAAGCTGAAAGCTGTCTCTTATACACATCTAGATGTGTATAAGAGACAGAATCAGGCTTTCCCAATTTCGTCATGCCGGGATGGGGCGGCTTTCTCGCGCCGGCCCATACGCCCAAGCCGATCGTGCAGAAGCTCAACGCCGAGATCGAACGCGGCATACGCCAGCCGGAGGTGCGGTCGCGGCTCCTGACGGTGGGGATGGAGCCACCACCGATGCTCGATCCGGCCGGTGTGGCCGGTTTCGTCCGGGACGATGTGGCGCGCTGGACCGCGCTGGTAGAGGCGGTCGGTCTCGACAAGCTGAAAGCTGTCTCTTATACACATCTAGATGTGTATAAGAGACAGAATCAGGCTTTCCCAATTTCGTCATGCCGGGATGGGGCGGCTTTCTCGCGCCGGCCCATACGCCCAAGCCGATCGTGCAGAAGCTCAACGCCGAGATCGAACGCGGCATACGCCAGCCGGAGGTGCGGTCGCGGCTCCTGACGGTGGGGATGGAGCCACCACCGATGCTCGATCCGGCCGGTGTGGCCGGTTTCGTCCGGGACGATGTGGCGCGCTGGACCGCGCTGGTAGAGGCGGTCGGTCTCGACAAGCTGAAAGCTGTCTCTTATACACATCTAGATGTGTATAAGAGACAGAATCAGGCTTTCCCAATTTCGTCATGCCGGGATGGGGCGGCTTTCTCGCGCCGGCCCATACGCCCAAGCCGATCGTGCAGAAGCTCAACGCCGAGATCGAACGCGGCATACGCCAGCCGGAGGTGCGGTCGCGGCTCCTGACGGTGGGGATGGAGCCACCACCGATGCTCGATCCGGCCGGTGTGGCCGGTTTCGTCCGGGACGATGTGGCGCGCTGGACCGCGCTGGTAGAGGCGGTCGGTCTCGACAAGCTGAAAGCTGTCTCTTATACACATCTAGATGTGTATAAGAGACAGAATCAGGCTTTCCCAATTTCGTCATGCCGGGATGGGGCGGCTTTCTCGCGCCGGCCCATACGCCCAAGCCGATCGTGCAGAAGCTCAACGCCGAGATCGAACGCGGCATACGCCAGCCGGAGGTGCGGTCGCGGCTCCTGACGGTGGGGATGGAGCCACCACCGATGCTCGATCCGGCCGGTGTGGCCGGTTTCGTCCGGGACGATGTGGCGCGCTGGACCGCGCTGGTAGAGGCGGTCGGTCTCGACAAGCTGAAAGCTGTCTCTTATACACATCTAGATGTGTATAAGAGACAGAATCAGGCTTTCCCAATTTCGTCATGCCGGGATGGGGCGGCTTTCTCGCGCCGGCCCATACGCCCAAGCCGATCGTGCAGAAGCTCAACGCCGAGATCGAACGCGGCATACGCCAGCCGGAGGTGCGGTCGCGGCTCCTGACGGTGGGGATGGAGCCACCACCGATGCTCGATCCGGCCGGTGTGGCCGGTTTCGTCCGGGACGATGTGGCGCGCTGGACCGCGCTGGTAGAGGCGGTCGGTCTCGACAAGCTGAAAGCTGTCTCTTATACACATCTAGATGTGTATAAGAGACAGAATCAGGCTTTCCCAATTTCGTCATGCCGGGATGGGGCGGCTTTCTCGCGCCGGCCCATACGCCCAAGCCGATCGTGCAGAAGCTCAACGCCGAGATCGAACGCGGCATACGCCAGCCGGAGGTGCGGTCGCGGCTCCTGACGGTGGGGATGGAGCCACCACCGATGCTCGATCCGGCCGGTGTGGCCGGTTTCGTCCGGGACGATGTGGCGCGCTGGACCGCGCTGGTAGAGGCGGTCGGTCTCGACAAGCTGAAAGCTGTCTCTTATACACATCTAGATGTGTATAAGAGACAGAATCAGGCTTTCCCAATTTCGTCATGCCGGGATGGGGCGGCTTTCTCGCGCCGGCCCATACGCCCAAGCCGATCGTGCAGAAGCTCAACGCCGAGATCGAACGCGGCATACGCCAGCCGGAGGTGCGGTCGCGGCTCCTGACGGTGGGGATGGAGCCACCACCGATGCTCGATCCGGCCGGTGTGGCCGGTTTCGTCCGGGACGATGTGGCGCGCTGGACCGCGCTGGTAGAGGCGGTCGGTCTCGACAAGCTGAAAGCTGTCTCTTATACACATCTAGATGTGTATAAGAGACAGAATCAGGCTTTCCCAATTTCGTCATGCCGGGATGGGGCGGCTTTCTCGCGCCGGCCCATACGCCCAAGCCGATCGTGCAGAAGCTCAACGCCGAGATCGAACGCGGCATACGCCAGCCGGAGGTGCGGTCGCGGCTCCTGACGGTGGGGATGGAGCCACCACCGATGCTCGATCCGGCCGGTGTGGCCGGTTTCGTCCGGGACGATGTGGCGCGCTGGACCGCGCTGGTAGAGGCGGTCGGTCTCGACAAGCTGAAAGCTGTCTCTTATACACATCTAGATGTGTATAAGAGACAGAATCAGGCTTTCCCAATTTCGTCATGCCGGGATGGGGCGGCTTTCTCGCGCCGGCCCATACGCCCAAGCCGATCGTGCAGAAGCTCAACGCCGAGATCGAACGCGGCATACGCCAGCCGGAGGTGCGGTCGCGGCTCCTGACGGTGGGGATGGAGCCACCACCGATGCTCGATCCGGCCGGTGTGGCCGGTTTCGTCCGGGACGATGTGGCGCGCTGGACCGCGCTGGTAGAGGCGGTCGGTCTCGACAAGCTGAAAGCTGTCTCTTATACACATCTAGATGTGTATAAGAGACAGAATCAGGCTTTCCCAATTTCGTCATGCCGGGATGGGGCGGCTTTCTCGCGCCGGCCCATACGCCCAAGCCGATCGTGCAGAAGCTCAACGCCGAGATCGAACGCGGCATACGCCAGCCGGAGGTGCGGTCGCGGCTCCTGACGGTGGGGATGGAGCCACCACCGATGCTCGATCCGGCCGGTGTGGCCGGTTTCGTCCGGGACGATGTGGCGCGCTGGACCGCGCTGGTAGAGGCGGTCGGTCTCGACAAGCTGAAAGCTGTCTCTTATACACATCTAGATGTGTATAAGAGACAGAATCAGGCTTTCCCAATTTCGTCATGCCGGGATGGGGCGGCTTTCTCGCGCCGGCCCATACGCCCAAGCCGATCGTGCAGAAGCTCAACGCCGAGATCGAACGCGGCATACGCCAGCCGGAGGTGCGGTCGCGGCTCCTGACGGTGGGGATGGAGCCACCACCGATGCTCGATCCGGCCGGTGTGGCCGGTTTCGTCCGGGACGATGTGGCGCGCTGGACCGCGCTGGTAGAGGCGGTCGGTCTCGACAAGCTGAAAGCTGTCTCTTATACACATCTAGATGTGTATAAGAGACAGAATCAGGCTTTCCCAATTTCGTCATGCCGGGATGGGGCGGCTTTCTCGCGCCGGCCCATACGCCCAAGCCGATCGTGCAGAAGCTCAACGCCGAGATCGAACGCGGCATACGCCAGCCGGAGGTGCGGTCGCGGCTCCTGACGGTGGGGATGGAGCCACCACCGATGCTCGATCCGGCCGGTGTGGCCGGTTTCGTCCGGGACGATGTGGCGCGCTGGACCGCGCTGGTAGAGGCGGTCGGTCTCGACAAGCTGAAAGCTGTCTCTTATACACATCTAGATGTGTATAAGAGACAGAATCAGGCTTTCCCAATTTCGTCATGCCGGGATGGGGCGGCTTTCTCGCGCCGGCCCATACGCCCAAGCCGATCGTGCAGAAGCTCAACGCCGAGATCGAACGCGGCATACGCCAGCCGGAGGTGCGGTCGCGGCTCCTGACGGTGGGGATGGAGCCACCACCGATGCTCGATCCGGCCGGTGTGGCCGGTTTCGTCCGGGACGATGTGGCGCGCTGGACCGCGCTGGTAGAGGCGGTCGGTCTCGACAAGCTGAAAGCTGTCTCTTATACACATCTAGATGTGTATAAGAGACAGAATCAGGCTTTCCCAATTTCGTCATGCCGGGATGGGGCGGCTTTCTCGCGCCGGCCCATACGCCCAAGCCGATCGTGCAGAAGCTCAACGCCGAGATCGAACGCGGCATACGCCAGCCGGAGGTGCGGTCGCGGCTCCTGACGGTGGGGATGGAGCCACCACCGATGCTCGATCCGGCCGGTGTGGCCGGTTTCGTCCGGGACGATGTGGCGCGCTGGACCGCGCTGGTAGAGGCGGTCGGTCTCGACAAGCTGAAAGCTGTCTCTTATACACATCTAGATGTGTATAAGAGACAGAATCAGGCTTTCCCAATTTCGTCATGCCGGGATGGGGCGGCTTTCTCGCGCCGGCCCATACGCCCAAGCCGATCGTGCAGAAGCTCAACGCCGAGATCGAACGCGGCATACGCCAGCCGGAGGTGCGGTCGCGGCTCCTGACGGTGGGGATGGAGCCACCACCGATGCTCGATCCGGCCGGTGTGGCCGGTTTCGTCCGGGACGATGTGGCGCGCTGGACCGCGCTGGTAGAGGCGGTCGGTCTCGACAAGCTGAAAGCTGTCTCTTATACACATCTAGATGTGTATAAGAGACAGAATCAGGCTTTCCCAATTTCGTCATGCCGGGATGGGGCGGCTTTCTCGCGCCGGCCCATACGCCCAAGCCGATCGTGCAGAAGCTCAACGCCGAGATCGAACGCGGCATACGCCAGCCGGAGGTGCGGTCGCGGCTCCTGACGGTGGGGATGGAGCCACCACCGATGCTCGATCCGGCCGGTGTGGCCGGTTTCGTCCGGGACGATGTGGCGCGCTGGACCGCGCTGGTAGAGGCGGTCGGTCTCGACAAGCTGAAAGCTGTCTCTTATACACATCTAGATGTGTATAAGAGACAGAATCAGGCTTTCCCAATTTCGTCATGCCGGGATGGGGCGGCTTTCTCGCGCCGGCCCATACGCCCAAGCCGATCGTGCAGAAGCTCAACGCCGAGATCGAACGCGGCATACGCCAGCCGGAGGTGCGGTCGCGGCTCCTGACGGTGGGGATGGAGCCACCACCGATGCTCGATCCGGCCGGTGTGGCCGGTTTCGTCCGGGACGATGTGGCGCGCTGGACCGCGCTGGTAGAGGCGGTCGGTCTCGACAAGCTGAAAGCTGTCTCTTATACACATCTAGATGTGTATAAGAGACAGAATCAGGCTTTCCCAATTTCGTCATGCCGGGATGGGGCGGCTTTCTCGCGCCGGCCCATACGCCCAAGCCGATCGTGCAGAAGCTCAACGCCGAGATCGAACGCGGCATACGCCAGCCGGAGGTGCGGTCGCGGCTCCTGACGGTGGGGATGGAGCCACCACCGATGCTCGATCCGGCCGGTGTGGCCGGTTTCGTCCGGGACGATGTGGCGCGCTGGACCGCGCTGGTAGAGGCGGTCGGTCTCGACAAGCTGAAAGCTGTCTCTTATACACATCTAGATGTGTATAAGAGACAGAATCAGGCTTTCCCAATTTCGTCATGCCGGGATGGGGCGGCTTTCTCGCGCCGGCCCATACGCCCAAGCCGATCGTGCAGAAGCTCAACGCCGAGATCGAACGCGGCATACGCCAGCCGGAGGTGCGGTCGCGGCTCCTGACGGTGGGGATGGAGCCACCACCGATGCTCGATCCGGCCGGTGTGGCCGGTTTCGTCCGGGACGATGTGGCGCGCTGGACCGCGCTGGTAGAGGCGGTCGGTCTCGACAAGCTGAAAGCTGTCTCTTATACACATCTAGATGTGTATAAGAGACAGAATCAGGCTTTCCCAATTTCGTCATGCCGGGATGGGGCGGCTTTCTCGCGCCGGCCCATACGCCCAAGCCGATCGTGCAGAAGCTCAACGCCGAGATCGAACGCGGCATACGCCAGCCGGAGGTGCGGTCGCGGCTCCTGACGGTGGGGATGGAGCCACCACCGATGCTCGATCCGGCCGGTGTGGCCGGTTTCGTCCGGGACGATGTGGCGCGCTGGACCGCGCTGGTAGAGGCGGTCGGTCTCGACAAGCTGAAAGCTGTCTCTTATACACATCTAGATGTGTATAAGAGACAGAATCAGGCTTTCCCAATTTCGTCATGCCGGGATGGGGCGGCTTTCTCGCGCCGGCCCATACGCCCAAGCCGATCGTGCAGAAGCTCAACGCCGAGATCGAACGCGGCATACGCCAGCCGGAGGTGCGGTCGCGGCTCCTGACGGTGGGGATGGAGCCACCACCGATGCTCGATCCGGCCGGTGTGGCCGGTTTCGTCCGGGACGATGTGGCGCGCTGGACCGCGCTGGTAGAGGCGGTCGGTCTCGACAAGCTGAAAGCTGTCTCTTATACACATCTAGATGTGTATAAGAGACAGAATCAGGCTTTCCCAATTTCGTCATGCCGGGATGGGGCGGCTTTCTCGCGCCGGCCCATACGCCCAAGCCGATCGTGCAGAAGCTCAACGCCGAGATCGAACGCGGCATACGCCAGCCGGAGGTGCGGTCGCGGCTCCTGACGGTGGGGATGGAGCCACCACCGATGCTCGATCCGGCCGGTGTGGCCGGTTTCGTCCGGGACGATGTGGCGCGCTGGACCGCGCTGGTAGAGGCGGTCGGTCTCGACAAGCTGAAAGCTGTCTCTTATACACATCTAGATGTGTATAAGAGACAGAATCAGGCTTTCCCAATTTCGTCATGCCGGGATGGGGCGGCTTTCTCGCGCCGGCCCATACGCCCAAGCCGATCGTGCAGAAGCTCAACGCCGAGATCGAACGCGGCATACGCCAGCCGGAGGTGCGGTCGCGGCTCCTGACGGTGGGGATGGAGCCACCACCGATGCTCGATCCGGCCGGTGTGGCCGGTTTCGTCCGGGACGATGTGGCGCGCTGGACCGCGCTGGTAGAGGCGGTCGGTCTCGACAAGCTGAAAGCTGTCTCTTATACACATCTAGATGTGTATAAGAGACAGAATCAGGCTTTCCCAATTTCGTCATGCCGGGATGGGGCGGCTTTCTCGCGCCGGCCCATACGCCCAAGCCGATCGTGCAGAAGCTCAACGCCGAGATCGAACGCGGCATACGCCAGCCGGAGGTGCGGTCGCGGCTCCTGACGGTGGGGATGGAGCCACCACCGATGCTCGATCCGGCCGGTGTGGCCGGTTTCGTCCGGGACGATGTGGCGCGCTGGACCGCGCTGGTAGAGGCGGTCGGTCTCGACAAGCTGAAAGAAGGCGCCCCGGCGCAGTGATCGGGCGCGGCGCGCCGCCGGCTTGCGTCAGATCGCCAAATGATGAAGATCGAACGGCAATAAGCGGTCGATCGCGGGGGAAACATGGAATTCGGCATCTTCGACCATCTCGACCGCTACGGCGGCCCCCTCGCGGATTATTACGAAGACCGCCTCAAGGTGGTGGAGGCTTACGACCGCGCCGGATTCTACGCCTATCATCTCGCCGAGCATCATTCGACGCCGCTGGGCCTCGCGCCCTCGCCGAGCGTCTTCCTGTCGGCGATCGCGCAGCGCACCAAGCGGCTGCGTTTCGGTCCGCTGGTATGGGCGATGCCGCTGCATCATCCGCTGCGGCTGATCGAGGAAATCTGCATGGTCGACCAGCTCAGCGGCGGCCGGCTGGAGATCGGCTTCGGTCGCGGCTCGGTCCCGATCGAGATCGAGTATTACGGCGCCGATCCCAACGTCGCGCAGGAGATCTACACGGAAGCTGTCGATCTCGTGCTCAAGGGGCTCACGCAGAAAGTGCTCGACTTCGAGGGCAAGCACTTTTCCTTCCACGACGTGCCGATGGAGCTCACGCCGCTGCAGCAGCCGCATCCGCCCATCTGGTACGGCGTGCACATGCCCGAGAGCGCCGAGCGCGCGGCGCGGCGCAACCTCAACGTGGTGAGCCTCGACCCGCCCAAGGAGACGCGCCTTTCCATCGATCGCTATCGTACCGTCTGGCCGCAAGTGCACGCGCCCACGACTCCATTCCCCAAGCTCGGGCTCGGCCGTTTCATCGTGGTCGCGCCGACCGATGCCGAGGCCATGGCGCTGGC
>BFBZ01001647.1_pt1 | contig 14212 bp, 8 predicted proteins | sample 1888401 | NCBI WGS metagenome assembly BFBZ01 (sample SAMD00112614, study PRJDB3348) | symbiont metagenome | host: Chara braunii | reverse complement strand
GTTATACAGCCCCGATTGCAGGTTCTGAACGTAATCGTTAATATACGTGTTGCCGACAGCGGAAACTGTGGAAGTATTATTGGCCTCGATGATCCGCTCTACGGTGTAGGCGCCCGGCCCCACGCTGAAAGTAGGTGCCTGGGTGACCGCGGTACCAGTGCAGCCGGCCGTGTTCGATGCGGAGCCAATGGCCGTTGTATACTGGTAGATAGGCGTGGCATCAGGGTCGCTGTTATCGGTTACTTTCAGGGTCAGCTTGTAGTCGCAGGTGGCGCAGAAATTATTACAGGCATCGGTATAGGTATTGGGCGTGAGGCTGTAATTAAGTGTGATATAAGTAAGCGGTTCGGAAAAGGCCACGGTTTTGAACGAGCGGAACGCATAGGGGCCTGAGGCCGCATTGTTGTTGTTGATATTTGAAGTAGTGGTAAAGGCTGCCAGGGTGGATGAGGCGATCGGGTCGAGGTTGCTCACCGTTGGCGTGGAGAGACAGGTGGCAATGGTCTTGCCCTCCTTGGAGATATACGACACGGAAGACTGGTTGTTGGCATCGATGTTGATGGTCTTGTATACGCTGTTCTCGTATGGTGCCTCGTCGCCAAACACGCGCACCAGCTCTATGTCAGCCACGCCTGAGTAAAAAGTCCTTGCCGTGTGCTTATTAGCCGTATTGATACGGTGCACATAACCCGGCGAGCTTTTCTCAATAGGCTTGTTGAGGCCGTCTTTCGAGAACAGGGTACGGGTGTAGGGATAGCCCGCGGCCGTGGGGATATCGGTTTCGTTGGTATTGAGCGCGGAATAATATTGAGAAGGGGAGTTGAGCCCGTTGGCTACTATAGAGGAATCCATAATAGCGGGCGCTGTATAGGTAGACAGGGCGTCAAAGTCCGGGGCCGAGTACGATTGCCCCGAGGTGTTCTTCACATAGGAAGGAATATAACCGAGCGAGTTGCGGTCTATCGGGGCAGGCAGGGTATTGAGGGCGGCCCGGCCGCAGTAGTCATAAATAGTCTGGTTCACCAGCGTTTTCTGCTGAGAGAGCAACCGCACCTGCTGCTGCTGGGACATCTGCAGGCCGTTGGCATAATTGATAGCTTCGCCAATGTTCACCTGCCCACTGGTGGTGGCATCGCCTTCCACAAAATTACGGGTAAAGATCCAGTTACGGTCCTTGTCAAATTGGTCGTAATAGAACAGGTAGGGCGATGAAGCGCCGGTGATGGACACGGCAGTAGCGCCCTGGGTAATAGAGCCAGAGGCGCTCCACAGGCCCCAGTTACGATCGTTGGCGATGCCGCCTTCGTAAGCATTACCGATGGGCCGCACCCGCCAGGCATAGTAGCCTGTACCTTCAGCCAGGGTAAGCGACAGTTGGTTGAGACTGTTGCCTGTTTCTATGCTCAGTGCCTTGTTCCAGTCCACATCGGTGGTGATCACCGATTCAGTAGCGATGGTCGTCGTGTAGGTATTATACAACCTTAGCAACTGGAACTGGTAATCGGGTGCAGCCGTGCAATTGGTGCTCCAGGAAAAATTAGCCACGTTGTTGGTATAGGTCACCGGGTTGAGGGTGATGAGCGTACTGGCTGAGTTGGCGTCGTAATCAAAATCTTCGGTGTAATACACATTGGTGAGCATCACGCCTTCAATGTCGCTGAGATGTGTACCGGATGCAAGACCATAAATTGCCGATACTGCGAGCCTGTTCACCGTAGGGTAGATGCCCGTGATATCGATGCTGATATAGGATTGCGGGGAGCCGGTTTGGATAGACAGTGTGGGCGTAAAAGTGGTGATGAGGCCAGAGCTGCCCGAGAACGAAGAATATGCCTGGATGGTGAGCGCCACCGTATACACGCTGCTGCTGGTTGTTTTGTAATCGCCTTTCCAGTCGAGCAGGGCATTGAGCGTCGATTTCCTGATCTGTGTGGTAGGTGCGGGAGAAGTAACACACAGAGACGCGGGGAACGACCGCACATAGAGGTTTTTGGTCACCGTCGACGTGTTGTAGTGAAAGTTCACGGCCGGGGTTTTGGAATAGCTCTGCGCAAAGCCGCAGAAACTCAGAAACAGCAGCGCCACGAGACCTGCCAGGCGGTTCAATAAATTGGTTGACAACATACACGGGCTGTTTAATGGTTTAAATGTCATATCCGTCATTCTTTTTTGCGTACATCAATGAGTTTATAATCCCTATAAGATTCTTTCAGCTTGTTATCGCTCCCGATGAACATATTTTTGACCGGGCCGGGAGTCATTTTCTTGTAATCATAGTTGGCCTCGTTAAAAATAAAGTCCAGCGCCACCACTTCCCTGGTGTCAGGGTAATCGATCTGCAGGCGCTTCAGCTCCTGGTGCTTCGAATCGAGGTAATACGTTACCTTGTTGATCTGCATATACTGCGCAAATTTTTTCTGAAGCTTCACCCTGATAACCTTGTCAGCGGTCTTTTCCTTCACCGGCTGGCAGTCTGTCACCTCCGCGTAACTGAAAATGGTATCCTGGATCTTTTTCATCCGGTCGAGCCTATTTCCCTTCAACAGGCCCATGTCTGAGTCGGCCCGGTAAATGACCTTCTGCGCGGGGAGCACAGTGAACCGGCTCTCCTTATCCTGGTATACCGAAATGTATTTGCTGATAAAGCGGTACTGGTCCCTTGCAGAATACATCTCTATATCCGACGCGTTCACAATATTGCGACCGTTCCGGTCTTTGGCGCTGAGTGTAGACACAATGCGGTAGCTGAAAAAATACACCTTACCTTCCCCCGGCAGCATGGTATACATGCGGTCGTAGATCTCCTTCACCTCCTTCAGGCAGGGGTCTATGGCCGCCGCGGCAGGCGGGCGCTTAAAGGCCAGGCACAGGGCCAGGCCCGCAGGCACAAAAACAGCTATGAAGATCCTTACTGGGGTCATTGCCTGGTGGTAGTAGGTGTGCTGTAAAGGGTTTCGGTAATGGTCTTGAGGCCGCGCTCTGTTTCCACGATCTTCCTGATCAGCTTGCCTTCCTGGTTATACTGGTAGTAGAGCCCGAAATGCTGGTCATCGAAGCTGGCCAGCAGGCGCAGCGTTTTGGTGTCGTACACATAAGCGTTCACCTGGGCGTTGAGCGGCTGCAATCTCACATCGTCTATCCAGATCGCCGGCTGGGATGTGATGTTATTGCTGATTTTCAGGTTATAGTTGCTGTTCAGGCTGATAGATCCCCAGCTGGTGATCCTGGCTTCGTACAGCGCCCATTCGCCGGTCTGCGCAATTTTGGTGAAAGGAATGTTGGCATTATATCCGAATGTAGCGTCAGACAGGGTACACTTCACAGGCATGGCCGAGCGCTGCGGGTCTTTCACCCACACTTTCAGGGAGGCCCCGTTGTCGATAAGCTGCTGCCTGAGTGGCGCCGGCGACAGGCTGAAATTGTTAGCCGCGAGCGAGTACGAAGAGACGCCCGAATGGGCGTAGGTGGCAGACAGGTAAGACGGGCCAATGAGCAGACCATCTTCCGCATAGGTGCCGGCCGTACCCGTGTATGATTTTTCGAAGCTCTCGAACTGTACGGATTCGTAATTGCAGTTCTTCGCTACCAGGTAAGGCATAGTATAGTTGTAGCCAAACTTGGCCGCGCTGTAGATGCCGATGGCGTCTTTTTCCTCGATGGCATCCCCGTTAGGCGAATACTTCGTCACCGTGCTGGTCCTGACCCATTTCGTCGTGTCGTTCAGGGCTTCGTTCTTCCAGTTATACTGGGTCATGCTGTAGGTACCAGCTGCTGCGTAAATGCGCTCGGTAGACCTGGCGCCACCGACAATGGCCTCCTTGTATACATAATTGGAGTTGACGCGCCATTTGCCTTTCGCACCTATTTCATAATCGTTCTTACCTGTATTGATGCTGTTGAGATCATATTTAGTGGCATCATAAGGCCAGATATGGCTCATGGAAGATGCGGAGGAAGCCACCACGTTGCTGATCACTTGTGCCGAGCCGGCATTGTCGCAGAAAACCAGGCATTTGATAGGATACAGCACGCATGGCGCCGCGGTCTGGTAATATGAAATGGCACCCGTGTTGTTATCAAGCACAAATTGCCCCGGCGTTTTAAAGTAGCTATCCGTGTTTGTACAGTTAATGCCTGTACCTACAAACGTGATAGAGAATTGCCCGGCAGCATACGGTATTTCCACTTTATAACCCGTTGCGCAACCACCTGTGCCGTTGAGTTTAAGGGTATTTTCAAAAAACTCCTGGTAGCCCAATGTGATAGCTGAGCTCAGGGTCGAATTTAAATTGTTTACAAAATTCTGCCGGGCAGTGAGGTTTGACCCGCTTACAGTATTGGTTGTAGCGCCGTACACAGTGTAGCTGCCAACGTTGGCATTGAGCTGGTTGGTGCGACCGGATTTCAGGATCTCGAAGGCGGATGCCGACACAGAGCCCGGCAGCGTTGTATTGTAATTGCCCGCAGACAATATGCTCACCGTGTTGCCATTCACCGCATCCACATGGAAATAATAATTGGCCGTATTGGTGGTAATCGACAGCAGGTCACCCACTGCCAGGGAGTTCAATGCATTACACATGGATGTGGAATTGGTGGTGGTGAGTGCAGACAGTGCAAGGGTATACTGTGGTGCGGTGCCGGCCACCAGGTTCATACCCAGGTTCGCGTCTGCCGATATTTTCCTGCGCTCGCTGATGGCCTTCTGCCCCAGCTCCCTGTACTGGGTATAGCCCGGGATGGTATACGAGGTGTATTTGCCCACATGGTTCGGGTCGGAAGGCAGGTTGAGCCCATCGAAGCCGTCGCTGGTGCGGGTCACCACCGGCTTGCCGGTGTACGGGCTGAACATGAGGTTCTCCGTTTTATGCGTGATCCCTTCCTGGATGGTAGTCACGCTTTTCTGGATCACCGGGTAGCTGATGATCTTGGAGGTCACATGCGTGCGCATCTTCGTTTCGGCATAGCTCAGCGAACCCGAGCCCGAGAACTCCGGCATATAGATCACCGGTGGAATGGTGCCAATGGTCATGTCGAAATTGGTGCTGCCGTCTTGTGTCACGTCCTCTACCGAGCGGGCTTCAAACACCACCTCCATCTCCTTGCCAGGTGTGGCCGTGGTGGTGGTGCCGTCTGCCGCCAGCATGGTTACCGGCTCGCCGGGCTGGAAGTAATCGTACTGCGTGCCGCTGCTCTTGCTCACCATGGCCAGCGGACCACTCTGGTAGGAGCCCGCATAGGTAGACACGGCTTTCGGCTGGCCGTGCATGCTGTTCTTGATGAAGCGGTAGCCCTGCGATGCCCAGACATTGGACACGGCGTAGTTCACGTATATGGCCGGGATACTGATCCAGTCTTTATCGAGTGTATTGTTGTTGATGTCCGTAGCCTGCACGCCACTGCCACTCAGGTACGGCTGGCTGTAGTTCATGTCGTAAGGGTAATCCTTGCAGGTGTAGAACTCGCTCACCACATAACCCACGTTGGTTTTGCCGTTGTTGATGTTCTTGGCCACCACGCGCGAGTAGCCCACGGATGGACCGGGGAGGATAGACTCGCCGAGCGGGCCTTCGAACTGGTCGCGGTCGATTCCTGAAACAGCCTTGTTGAAAAAATTTTGTTCATGGCGCTTTGGCAAGAATGTCACCAGCGGGTTCTCCTCCCGGATGGTGGTGGGCTCATTGGTGGCCACCCCGCTGCTCTCACCACTTTCCGTCTGGTAAATATATTCTGTACCATATAAGGCGGGCACTCCCGTATCTATACCATTTTGATCGAACATCAGGATGCGCTTCACCCTTAAGCCCCCGCCTTTTTTGGCTTTCAGCATCGGGATGCGCAGGTATGAATACTGTGGATTCATGCGCATACAAACATTGCCGGGCACAAAGGAAGTCCCTATCTTATCCACCAGCTGCATCAGCACATCTATCGGGCTGTTCCCATCGCGGATACCCTGCGCGGGATCGCAGTTACCGGCCGTGTTGAGTTTGCCGCCTTTCTCCTTATGCACCTGGTCTGCGCAGATCTTGGATGGTAGGTCATAATTAAAGGCACCATTGCTGCCGATAGATACTGTTACGGTGGTATTTGTAGCATCGAGGCCCGCCCCGTTAAAGTTCACGTAGCCGCTGATATAGTCCGAATTGCATTTGCCCAATGCAGGGCCCGAGTTGCCAATCAATGAGTATAAAAATTTGAAATAGATCTTGTCATTGGCCAGCGTCTGGTTCAACAGGTTCACCAGGGCCTGCTTATCAGCCAGGCTCGTATACCCCAGGTCGTTGGCAACGTTTAACTGGTATATGCCGCCTGTACCCAATGTATCCTGGGATGTAGACAGCGTGACGAGCGACATGGCCCGCCGGTTCTGCACATACTGGTAATCGTCCTGCTCGTATTCAATATCTATCTCGCCGCCGGAGGGCAGAACAATGGATTTGAGGTGCCAGGCGGCCGGGTCAAATTTAGACCAGGGGGTCTGGTCCAGGCCTTTCCGCATGTTTGAGTAACAGCTGTCACCATTAGCCTGGTAATTGCCCCAGGCATCCACGGCGGTCATCGTATACGTAGGGTTCTGGAGCTGGGCAGGGGTTGGCGAAGTGCTGTTCAAAATAGCATTGTATTCGGAGAAGCCCGTACTGAGCGTGGAAGTATAAGGCGCAGGATAATTAATGGGATTTGTATACTGGTAATTGAATTTATAAGAGCTGATACGCGCCGGCACCACGCCATCGTACTCGAACCACAGCTCTCTCAGCGCCAGTTTTCCGCCGCCGGTGCTATTGGGTACACCAGGGCACAATGAATAGTCGTAACGGAAACGCACCGCTTTTACCAATTTGCCGGGAACACCATTGTTATTGGTGTACAGTTCAATACCATCCAGGCGTTGCACTGTTCTGGATCCTCTTGTTGTCTGTGATCTTCCCGAGTTAACATCCGTATCTGCATCCAGGCCATCGAGCCGGTCGGATCGCTTGAAGACAGCCAGGTGGGTTTTGGTCACAATCGTATCAAGATAATACACATCCTTGTCGCCAGAAGAATAAGAGCCTGCATCGTCCACAGGGTCTGAGAGATCGTTACCGTTGTAATAAAACCCTGTATAAGGCATGCGCCAGTGGTAAGCGCTCTGTGTCTTTTTGTAGACAAATCTTGTATAGCCGCCAAAGTCGTCAGGGCTCGGACCGTTGAGTGTTCTGTCCACATAATCGGGTGTGGTGATCTGTGTGAGCAGGAACGAAGAGGCATAAGGCTCGCCTGTTTCGGTACCGATGGTGATCTTGTTGCTTCCGCTCACATCCTTGTAAGACAGGCAGCGGTTGATAACATTGCCGGCCGACAGGCCCTGCATATCGTACTGCATGCTCTTTTCGTTACCAGAGTACACCGGCAGGCCATACACGTAGGTATTGCCCTCCTCGTTCACCGTAGCGATCTCCCCGATCTGGTTTGTATAGGTGGTCCTGGCAGAAGACATCCACACATTTGTACTGGCACTTTTATCGTAGGCATAGGTAAGCTTACCGCTTGGGGATGTGGCGGTCATCTCCGCGTTGGTATGGTAGGCAATGTACGAAGAGCGGCCGCTGCGCGCAATGGTGCCGTCGATGGTAGAGGKAAGGTAATTGCCCTGCATGCTCCCGGTCAGCATGGGTGTACAGGCCTTGTTGCCGGGAAGGCTCGAAGTTTCACTGACAGTGGCGGTGACAARGGCATTGGTCACGCCGGGGCTGTTGGCCGCGTCATAATCCACGGTGCCACCCAGGTCGTTGGCAAAGCGCAAAAAATAAGGCTCATCACCGGCGCTTGAGAACTGGTAATTCTGGAAAGCCGCTGCTGTGCTGCTCGTTCCACCCCAGTCGTCGCCTGATACCTTAAGGGTTTGCAGACCCACTCCTACAGTGCCCCCCAATCCCCAGTCTTCGCCCACATTGGCCTGGAAGGCGGTCTGCAGGATCCTGGTATCACTCTCCACGGCGTTGGGCCTGAAACGGCCCGGTGTGCGGCTGTAGAACCTGAAGCCCCCGCTGAGACCCTCTCCTGTTACCGAAAATTCATCGGCATTGCTGAAAGGGATGGCCATATAACGGTCGCGCTTATTGAACGGTGAGTCTTTTTCCGAATAGTAATCCATCATCCCCGAAGGGTCTGCATAGGCACTGGATGAATAGAGGTAGCCGTAGCCTACCACATCGCGCGTTTTGATGTTTTGCTGCTGGGTATAATTCCCATAGATTCCCAGTGTGACCCCAAATTGAAGGGGGGAGGGATCGATCTGGAGGTTCGCGCCCATGTTAATGGAAAGGCCGTTGTATGGTGTCACGCCGGTAGGCTCCTGCAAATCCCCCAGCGAGTGCATCCCATAGGCGCTGGCCGCGCTGTTGAGAGCTCCCGATATACTGGCAGTTTGCCTTGAGTCTTTTCTGTATGTTTTATCGGCCGCATCAAGCTTTCCTTTCAAGGTAGCCTGCTCCTCTGCTTTTGTATATTTGGTCTTGGCATCCGCTTTGGCATCCTCGCGTTTCTGCTTATCTCTCTTCTTTTTCTGGTTACTGAGGATAGCGCCAGGGTTCACGCTGGCCGAAAAGCTACCGGTACCATCCGATACAGAGTAGCCCAGGCTCACAATGCCTTTTACAGACAAACCGGCCCCGGCCGAATAGCCAAAGCCCTTGTAGTTGTTATACCTCAGGCTCGCATTCACGCTCAGGGGGATGGCACTGCTAAAGATCTCGAGGTTGCCGGCGCTGCCTCCCGTGCTGATGGTCCAGTTCTTGGGCACGTCGTTGTGGATGGTACGGCTGGATTTGGTATCGTCTGCAAATCCTTTTTTCGAGCGGTTGATGCTGCCGGGGTTGAGTGTCCAGCCATAGCCCACCCAGGAGGCTTCCGTTTCGGCGGTTTCACCACTGTGGTAGGCCAGCGACATGGCATAGCCACCACCGTTAGCACCCGGAATATTGAGCACGGGGATGTTATAAGTAAAATCTCCCGAAAATTCATTCACCATGTTGGTGGTGGCCACCGGCTCAAAGCTGGAGAATTCGGGCGCCGCCGGCCCGCTGGTGAGGGCCAGTGAGGCTGTAGGGAAAACCGTTTCCGCAACGATGATGAGGGCCAAAAACAGGGCGACCCTTTTTCTGAAATGCACAGGCTTGCTGAATAGTGTCATAATTCTTGCTCTTTGCTATGAATGATGAATGTTTACTTCTGGTAAATGTTTTTTGATGGAGCGGTAATCGAACATAAAATGCAGGATCCCCAGGTCGTATATATCGTCAGTGTACACCAGGTCGTAGAACGCTGCCTGGTCGAGCTCCTCTTTCCTTGCTTTGGCCGTGAACACCATGTAAACGCTCCGGCCTTTGCTCAGGCCATAAGTGTTCTCAAGCGACGACAGCACGGGCTTGTATTCGTCCTTGTCTGTTTTTAACATGAGCTTGGATTCCAGGTCAAAGTTGAGCGTCATCGATCGTTCCACATAGGCCTTGTAATCGGGCACATCTTTATACATCACGTCCGGTCCTTTCTCCTGGTCTTTTGGTTTGAATGTGAGCAAAAAGGTGGTGGAGTATTGGTAACTGTTATACAGGCTATCGAATGTGACACGCGGGGATTGCGATGTTTCAAGATCTTTGAGGGCGATGAATGCGGGCGGGAGGTATTTTACTTCGAGGATCATGCCATTCACCTCCTTACTCACCTTGCAGCCATTGCTTTCATCATTGATCCAGGCCGAAAATTGTTTGGCGGAAGATACCGAATGCTGGGTGCAGCTTACAAGCAGCGGAATGATCCAGGCTATACGGCAAAGCTTTTTCATTTTGTGCCAAGGCTATCGGGCAGCGATTTATATTGCGCGTTCAGCGCTTTCAAAACATCCTCCGTGATGTCCATACTTTCCTGCCCATACAGGATATTGCCCGAGGTGGTGGTGCCCAAGATCAGCGTATAGCCGTGTTCCTTCGCATACGTTTCCACAAAGGTGTTCACCTGGTTAAGCACGCCCTGCGTGAGGTCTGTATTGCTTTTCTCGATCGCTTTTTGCGCGTTCTGTGAATATTGTTTGAAATTTTCCTGCTGGATCACCAGCAGCTTTTCTTTTTCGGCACGCTCGGTTTTGCTCAGCTTCGCGTACTCCATGTTATACTGGCCCATGGCCTTTTGCAGGTCCATTTGTAGTGTATCGATATTCGACTGGTAATCCCTGGTCTTTGATTCCTGGAGATCGTGCGCTTCGTTCATGCCGGTGTAGCCATACACCAGCTCATTAGAGCGAACAAAGGCGATCTTTTGTCTTGTGGAAAAATGAAAATAATACAACAGTGCTACAGCACCGATGGTTATGATAATAAGGCCCCTGAAAATTGCAGACATATGTGTATACAATAATACTCAAATCGTGTATTTAGTATGTGAGAAAATGGTTACATTTTTATTTCACCACATAAATGATTGACAATCAAAAACAAAGAATAGAAATAGTTTTAAACAAGGCCCCGCTATAACTGTCGCAACCTGCCGCTTTACAATTCGGTCACCATTTTTGAACAAACTTTGCCACATAAAATCCCCTCCTTTATATATGGAGGGGTATGCAATTCGACAGCAACTTATATTCTCCGGACGATTGAGGTCCTGCGGTGCAGCTCTATGGTTAAAAAGGTTGTCAGCTCCCAAACACCTTCAACTTCACGATCCATTTCACCAGTACCACCACGCCGATAGCCACAATGGCCAAAGGCCAAAGCTTCACAAGAAATAACAGGAGCTCTGCAAAAACATGGCCACTATCGGTCGCTGCTGTCAGCAGCCTGCTGCCAAAGCCCGGTTCGTATGGTTTTACGGGAGCCACATAAGCGTAGCGCTCGGTTCTCTGCGTGGCTGGCTGATAAATTTTCAATGACAGGGTGCTGTAGCTCACATCCTCCAGCAACGACATAGTCCGGATCCTTGTACCGTCAGCCGAGGACTCTTTCATGGCCAGCTCATCTTCAGCCGCCGTGGTCTGTGGTAGTTTTTTGCCCTGTTGGTCTATGGCCGCCTCAAAACGTTTCCTGTGCTTTGCGAACCTTGCTTCAGAGAGGCGATTGGCCAGCAGTTGTAATTTCACATCCTCCGCCGTGATCTTCCTATGATCCATAAAGCCAGCCAGCCCCGTGATCTCTTTCAGCACTGTATCCAGCTGGTTATTGGGTACACGGATGGTGAGGTTGTTCTCCACGGTATAATTGGTAACATCCATCATGGTATCGGCCGAAAGCCTGGTGCTGCTGAACGAGCTGATGTGGCTCTCGAGGTTGGTACAGGTCACATAGCCCTGATGCGCCCTCACGATATCTTCCAGCTGCGAAGTGCTACGCACTACGTCTTTCACCCGGAAACAAATATCAGCCCGCCTGACGAATGCATGTGCCGTATCATGCTTCAAAATAGCCGGCGCCTTGCCCTGGATGAGCCCGGATACAGAGTCGGCATAAGAGATGGCCGAGAGGCCTGCTTTCGATCTTTCGTCAATGCCGGAGCTGCATGATGCCAGTAAGAGGGTTGTGCCCAGCACTACGCCCGGTAGTGCAAAAGCCTTGCTGGATAAGGTTTTCATATGGTGGTGGATTTTGTAGTTGATACCGGGCCGGTCAAAACAGTAACCTGCAGGGGATGTTAAGGAAGGTTAAAGAAAAGCGGGTTGGCAACCTGCAGCATAAAATGCATCGGGACAATCGTTTTATTGCATACCTTTATATTTCAAAATTTTGATGTATTATGAGCAAAGGATTAATCGGCCTGATCATTTTCGGGTTTCTTGTATTGTTTGGTGGCATGTGGGCATGCAGCAAACGCAACACATTCATCAGCCTGCGTGAAGACGGCAAAGCGCAATGGCAGCAGGTAGAGAGCCAGTACCAGCGGCGTGCCGACCTGGTACCAAATATTGTGGCCACCGTGAAAGGCGAAGCTAATTTTGAGAAAAGCACTTTAGAGGCTGTGGTAAGCGCCCGCGCCAAAGCAACGCAGGTAACCATCAGCCCCGAAAAACTGGATGAGGGCTCCATTGCACAATACAAACAGGCGCAGGGCGAGCTGAGCGGTGCCTTGTCGCGCCTGCTGGCCGTGAGCGAGAACTACCCTTCCCTGCGCGCCAACCAGGCTTTTGCCGACCTGCGCGTAACACTGGAAGGCTGCGAGAACCGCATTTCCGAAGAACGCAGGAAATACAATGACCTGTCGCGTAACTTCAACAAGGCCATCCAGCTGTTCCCGGGCAGCATTGTAGCTGGTGGCATGGCCCCGCTGCCTTATTTTGAGGCGGATAAAGGCGCCGAAAAAGCACCGAAAGTAGAATTCTGATCTTAACTTCCTGCTATGCCAAACGCCCGGAATTTTTTCAGCGACCAGGAAAAAGCCCTGGTCATCGACGCGATCCGGCAGGCTGAAAGCCTCACGTCGGGAGAGATCCGCGTGCACATCGAGAATTTTTGCTTTGGCAATGAAGTCAAAAGGGCGCAGAAGATCTTTGACCGCCTCGGGATGCGTCACACGCAGGAGCGCAATGGCGTACTCGTTTATATTGCCGTGAAGCACAGGAAAGTGGCCATTGTTGGCGACAAAGGCATCCACGAAAAACTGGGCGATGCCTACTGGCAGGAGATCATCCGGCAACTCATTGCACAGTTCCGGGAAGGCAGAAAAGCGGAGGGCCTCGCTGCGGGCATCCGTTTATGTGGTGAGCAGCTTGGTAAATTTTTTCCGCGGCAGGCCGGTGATGTGAACGAGCTAAGCGACGACATCTCCTATTGACATGAGAAAATTCTTAAGCCTCATATGCATCCTGGCGTTTGGCGCCGCTTTTTCGCAGATCGCGCAACGGCCGAGCCCACAACGTTTATACAATAACCTGTCCGCGCAGTTCCCCACTTTTCTGTCGCCCGATGAGGCACAAACGCTCGAGGAAAAACTGGAGCGTTTCAGCAACGAAACATCCAACCAGATCTGCATTGTGATCGTAGATGACCTCAATGGCCTGGAAGCCGCAGAGTATACCACGAAGATCCTTAACGAGTGGGGTGTGGGCAAGCAGGGCACCAACAACGGCGTGGTGATCCTGGTGAAGCCCACCGGGGGTGCAGGCGGGCGAGATCTTTTCATTGGTACGGGCTATGGGCTCGAAGGCGCTATCCCCGATCTTGCCACCAAGCGCATCCGCGAAGAGGATATGTATCCTTACCTGAAGCAGGGTCAGAATTTCATGGCGCTCGATAAGGCTACGGACGACCTTATGAAGCTGGCGAAAGGCGAGATCAATGTAAAGGACTATACCCGCCCATCGTTTGAGCAGCGGGTGGTTGATAACCCGGCACTATTTGTGATCATTGTGATCATCATCGTCTTTATCCTGAAAGCGTTTTTCGGGGGCGGTGGTGGTGGCAGCTCCTATGGCGGGCGTGGCATTACTTACTGGGGTGGCTTTGGCGGCGGCGGTTCGTGGGGCGGGGGTTCAGGCGGTGGTGGTGGCTGGGGCGGTTTTGGCGGCGGCTCCGGTGGAGGTGGTGGTTCGGGCGGAAAGTGGTAAATTATTTTCCAGCATATGAAATATACGGCCGGCCTGTTGTGTGGCATCCTGTCCGTGGTACTGGTGTCGTGCGGGCGTGCCCCGCGTGCGGATGAACCTGAAAAAGTGGTTCCTGTTCCCTATACTTTCAGTCAAAGTTCTCCTTCCTTCTCACAAAAACACATTGTGCTTAACATCGATTCTGTAAATCACCTGCTGAGGATCTCCCTGTTATGCCAGTTCCCAAAAAATGCGCCCTTCCCGGTGAACAAAACATATACCGACACGCTTACCCAAACCGGTTTCCTGCTGGAACTCACAGCCGATGGGCAGCCTCTTCTTTCCGCCTACAATGGCGGAGAAGCCTGGCGTACCGTTCATGGCTTCCCCGGGCGGGTGAACAATGTTGATGCGCCACTGGTCTTTAAAACAGATACCATCAGCCTGCTGTCGGGCAGTGCACTTATTGAGCTACCTTATTACGCTTTCCACAGGCTGAAACAGGGCCTGCACCAAATGACCCTCCGCATCAGCCAGCGCATCTGCCGCTCCCCGCAACCCATCGAAGTGCCCTGCTACGACTCTGTGTTCAGGCMCCCATCTACCTGCCGCATCCTGAACCGGGCCGAAAAACAACTGGTGTACGGTACGGTGCAG
>BFBZ01001646.1_pt1 | contig 14213 bp, 10 predicted proteins | sample 1888401 | NCBI WGS metagenome assembly BFBZ01 (sample SAMD00112614, study PRJDB3348) | symbiont metagenome | host: Chara braunii | reverse complement strand
GATGTTCACCAGATAGTCCTCTGTTTCGCCCCAGTAGATGCTGCTTACGAGGGCCGGTGGAGCAGGGTCGTTGCAGGCATCTGTGTTGGCGAGCTGCACCATGCGGTAACTCCTCACGCGCATCCTCGCGTTTCCGAATAAAGTGGTGGATGAAATGGTAAGCGTGCCTTTGATCGTATCGGTTGTGTTGTTCGATGAGCCGAGGAAAGTATATTCACTGGCATCGAACACGCCATTGTGGTCGTAGTCGATCCAGATGCTCACATTATCGCCGCTCGTAGTACCAAGCACCGTGGTGGTGGTATACGACTGCCCGGCTACAACAGTAGCGGCTGGCACCGATGTGGTGTAATTGGCATAGCCGTTATTGGAGCAGGCAGATGTATTGGTAATCGTGGCAAAGATCACCGTGCTGATCTGGTCGCCCGAGGAGCAGGTGGTAGGTGGGTTCACACAGTAGCACATGGTTGGTGAGCTCTGGGCCACCATCACCGGTGTGGAGGTAGCCGATTGCGCGCTGGCTGAGCAGGTGAGCACACAACGGTAATAGGTTGCAACGGTTTGCGACGGTACAGTATAAGGTACGGAGGTTTGTGACGTGCCCATATTTGACCAGGAACTGCCATTAGGCGATGATTGCCATTGGTAAGAAATACCACCTACAATACCATTGCCCGAAAGGTTCAACGTATCAGGCGTATTGGTGCATACAGTGGTGGACGTGGCAATGGCAGATCCCGCGTTTGGCGTGCCTGTGCAGGTAGGGACCGGTGTGATGTTCACAAGGTAGTCGACTGCCATGCCCGCCGCGGCCGAAGAAGAGCAGGGGTTTTGGGTTGCGGTAGAAGCAGTGTTGTTAGATTCAAGTTCTATGCGCATGCGGGTGTTGCCACCAACAGCGGTGAAGGGGATCGTGATGCTGCCTGTTACCACGGTACCGGTGGTGCTGCCCAGCAGGAAATATTCCGATGATTCGAAATGCCCGTTGGCGTTGAAGTCGAGCCAGGCCCCTATATTGCTGTACATGCTCGGGGAAGGTGTACTGATGGCCACCAGGGCTGTATAGGTCTGGTTGGCCGAAACGGTTGGCGAGGCCACTGTGCCGGTGCGGTTAAGATAGCCGATCCCGTTTGCCGGGCAGGCAGGTGAGTCGTTGATGCTCTGGAACACCACGTTGCTGACGGAAGCGTTGCTGCAATAAAGACCCGTAGGGGTGCAGTAGCAGGCTGTTGGCGGATTCTGGGTGACCATCACCGGGGTAGCGGTGGCTGATTGCGCGCTGGCCGTACAGGTAATCACACAGCGGTAGTATGTGGTAGCAGTTTGTCCCGACAGGCTATATGGCGTGGTAGATTGCTGGGCTCCCATATTGGTCCAGGTGGTACCGTTTGGTGAAGACTGCCATTGATACATCACGCTGCTGACCTGCCCGTTGCCGGAGAGGTCAAGAACAATAGTGTCGCTTGGGCAGACGAGTGATGTCGTAGAAACAGCATTGCCGGCCACAGGCGTGCCTGAGCAGAGCGGTGAAGGCGTTATCTGGATGGCATAGTCGATGATCTCGCCATACATGTTGGTTGCAGAGCAAGGGCTTGGGTGGGTGATAGCGCTGTAGGAAGATTCCAGCCTGAGCCTCATCCGGGTGCTGCCGCCAATGGCCGTATAAGGTACGGCCATGCTGCCATTGATAGTCGTGTTTGTGCCGTTGCCCAGCGCCGTATATTCCGCGGTCTCAAATACACCGTTCTGGTTATAGTCTATCCAGGCGCCCACGTAGGCCATGCTATAAGTAGAAGCGCCGATGACAGTAGAAATGGTATACGATTGACCTGCAGTTAAAGAAGCTGTGGCCGCGGTGGAGGTATTATCAAGATAGCCATTGGCATTGCACACGGGGCTGTCGTTGATCGCGCCGAAGAGCACACTCGTAAATTTATCGCCGTTGCTGCAAGTCATGCTTGCCGGTGTGCAATAGCAGGCTGTTGGCAGGTTCTGGGTCACCATCACAGGTGTGGTGGTAGCAGAAAGAGCACTCGCGGTGCAGGTCACCACGCAGCGGTAATAGGTGGTGATGGTCTGGGTGCTCACACTATAAGGTGTATTGAGCTGCGCTGCCCCGGCATTAGTCCAGGTAGTGCCGTTTGTAGAAGATTGCCACTGGTAGCTGTAACCCGCAGTAGGCGGCACGCCTGCAATATCAAAATTGATCTGGGTGTTGGGACATACAGAAGCAGAGCTGGCAGTGGTAGTACCTGTTGGCGGCGCAACCGAGCAAGGTGTATTGGTATACGTCACAAACTGTATGTTTGGATAGATGTTGTCAAACTGGTTGGCAGCCGGCAGGGCCGAAATGTTCGGGTCGGTAGCACCGTAATACAGCAGCGACCTGTAATTTGTGGAAATACCTACAGTGGTGCTTTGCCATTGGGTATACGGGTATGCGTAGCCCGGCGAGTTCTCGTGAACACCGATCACGATGTTGCTGGTACCATCCCACAGGAATGGCGTGGTTAGGTAGATGGTAAGCCACTGTCCTGCCGCTGGCACGTTCACAGTACCCGAGAACACAGGGCTGAGGCCGCTGATCCAGGAAGTGGTTGTTGAAAAAGTAGATGCGCTGGTATTGGCCATGTATACCTCCAGCTGGTTCCAGGCGCTCACCGGTGTACCGTCGCTCGCATAGAAATACTTGATGGCATTGATATATGACGGGCCGCTTCCGCCGGCCGCACTGATCTCGCCCGCCAGGTAAATAGACTGCGAATAATTGTAATTGGCGTAATTGTAGAGCGGATAGAAGGAAGTAGTGGCTGTGCCGCTGCCCACTGTAATGGTTTGGGCCAATGAGTGCTGTGCCGCAAACAGGATGACAGTCGCCAGCAGAGCTTGCCTCAGGGTTGTTTTAAATTTGCTTCTAAAACGTAAAAGATTTTTCATGCGTGGTAATTAAATTAAATTTTTTCAATAAGCGGAACATGTTGGTTTCAAGACCTTTTGCAAGCACAAAAATATAGATTTATTTTCCTCATTGGCAAATTAACTTTTCAGGCTTTATCATCGCCGGGAGGGTTTACTATATGTCACCCTAAATTTAAGCCTGCTATGCGTATTTATGGTTATTTTTACATCACCATTATTTAAAAAGCATGCCTACCGGTGAGTTTAAGGAAATACAGCGTTTCAACCAGTGGTGGATCTACCTGCTGGTATCCCTGCCCGCCCTGTTGCTGGTAATGATCGGCTTGCTGCATGTGCACGATAAGCATGGCGAGCTTATTCGTTTCAGCGATGTGTTACTACCGATGGCCATCCCGCTGCTGGTACTTGTATGGCTGCTCAGCATGCGCCTGATCACGCAGATCGACCAGCAGGGCATCCGGGTATATTTCCGCGGGATCCCATTTTCACGGAGGAACATCCCATGGGATGAGATCAGCACAGCTGATGTTGTCAGGTACAGCCCCCTGGGCGATTATGGCGGGTTTGGTTTGCGTTACAGTTTTGTGCACGGTTGGTGCTACCAGGTAAGAGGCCGCACAGGTATCAGGCTCCGGCTCAAGAACGGGAAACAGGTGCTGGTCGGGACCCAGCAGCAGGAAGAGGTTTCCGCCATCATTTCATATTATTTACCCTTATGAACCCATCATACCAAGCCCTCACACCAGAGATATTAAAGCAGTTAACAAACATTGTTGGCCAGGAGAACACTTTCACCGACGAGGATAAGCTCAATGCTTATGGCCAGGATGAAACGGAAGACCTGTTATATAAACCCGAGGTGGTGCTGAAGCCCCGTACGGTGGATGAGATCTCGCAGATCATGCGCCTGGCCCATGCCGCCCATATTCCCGTTACGCCGCGTGGCGCGGGCACCGGGCTCAGTGGTGGTGCGCTGCCTGTGTATGGCGGCATCCTGTTGAGCATGGAGAAGTTTAACCGCATCCTGCAGATCGACGAGCAGAATTTACAGGCCAGGGTAGAGCCGGGTGTGATCAATTATGTGTTCCAGGAAGAGGTCAAAAAACTGGGATTGTTTTACCCACCAGACCCGGCCAGCTGGGGCAGCTGCTCTTTGGGCGGTAATGTGGCCCATAGCAGCGGGGGCCCAAAAGCCGTGAAATATGGCACCACCCGCGATTATGTGCTCAATATGCAGGTGGTACTGCCCGATGGCGAAGTGATCTGGACAGGTGCCAACACGCTCAAATACTCTACCGGTTATAACCTCACACAGCTGATGGTAGGTAGTGAAGGCACGCTGGGTATCATCACCCAGGTCGTTTTTAAACTACTGCCCCTGCCGCGCCACGACCTGCTGATGCTGGTGCCGTTCACTTCTGCCGAAAAGGCCTGTGAAGCGGTTGGCGCCACCTTCAAGGCAGGCATCACGCCCAGCGCCATGGAGTTCATGGAGAAAGATGCCATCAGCTGGAGCATTAAATATGCCGGCGAGGTAAGCTTTGCCATTAAGCCAGAATGGGAAGCCCTGCTGCTGGTGGAAGTGGATGGCAATGACGTGGATGTGTTGTACAAGGACTGCGAGGTGATCAGCGGCATTATGACGGCCCACGGTTGCGACGAGATCTTGTTTGCCGACAGCGCGGAGCAAAAGCAATCTTTGTGGAAGATCCGCCGTAAAGTGGGCGAAGCGGTAAAAAGCAATTCGGTATACAAGGAAGAAGATACGGTGGTGCCAAGAGCGGCACTGCCAGAGCTGCTGAGGGGCGTAAAGGCCATCGGCAAAAAATATGGTTTTGAAAGTGTCTGCTATGGACATGCCGGTGATGGCAACCTGCATGTGAACATCATCAAGGGTGGGCTGAGTGATGAGGCCTGGCAGCGTGAGCTGCCAAAAGGCATTACCGAGATCTTTACATTATGCAAAAACCTCGGGGGCACTATCAGCGGCGAGCACGGCATTGGCCTGGTACAGAAACCCTATATGCCGGTGATATTCCCGCCGGGCCAGATGGAGCTGATGCGCGGCATTAAAAGATTGTTTGATCCTCACCTGATCCTTAACCCCGGGAAGATCGTTTTTTAACTTTTTGCCTGCAGGGGCGAAACAAAATAGTGGTACATTTGTGTTGTCTGAAAAAGCAGGTTAAAATAATCATCTCCTATTTGTTGCTGGCAGTGGTGCTGTTCATAGCAGTACCAAAGGTGTACATACACGGCCTGCTCGGGCATCATCACACGGAGACCCAGGCGCCATTGCAGCCCTCTGTGAGCAGCGCCGATGAGACCAATGATTGCCGTTTCGAGAAGTTTGATACCCCGGTTTACTATACGGTCTTCAAATTCATCCTGAACTTCCTACCGGTACCTTCACAGGAAAAAATATCTTTTATTTATCGTGGAGATCACCCTTCGACCCCCTGCGATACCAACACCCCGCTGCGCGGACCGCCTCTTGCCTGAGAGCGGGAGCCCGGTGTTTTTTTACCATTCAATAAACCATTACCTTGAAGTATCTTGCCTTAGCATTCATACGTTTTTATCAATACGCCATCTCGCCGTACCTGATGCCGAGCTGCCGCTTCACGCCTTCCTGTTCGCAGTATGCGATAGAGGCCGTGAATAAATATGGCGCGCTGAAAGGCAGCTGGCTGGGCTTCAGGCGGATCTGCAGGTGCCATCCCTGGGGTGGCAGCGGCTACGACCCGGTAAAATGATTCCTGTGCAGGCAGATTTTTGATACATGCAGCGATTTAAAACATACACATCTGTTTTTTTACTCCTGGTCTTCCTGTGGATCCAGTTTCCGCCATCGCTGCTACACAATGCTTTTGCCAACCACCACGATACAGATGATACCGAATGCCATCTCCATCACCGCCTTCTGGGCACGCACATTGAACAGGAGCATGTGCACTGTGATATTTTCAAAACCAATTCACCTTTATACGACAGCCCACGCCTCACACAATCCGTAAAGACCATCCTGGTGCTCCTGGCCGAATACCAGCCGGCGATGGAGAGTAGGTATTTTCATGCATACCGCATCAGCCTTTCCTCAAGAGGCCCGCCCGCAGCCTGGTTATGATTCCCGGCCTTTTAGGCCTTTAGCTTTCAATTTATTGTCACCAGGTTGCGCTTTTTTGGCGCGGCTTCAAAAATTTATGTATCTATGAAAAAAATGATATACATCATCCTGTGCTGTATGACCTATGCTGTGCAGGCGCAGACAAAACTAACAGGCACTGTTAAAAGCAAACAAACCAATGAGCCCCTGCTCGGGGCTGTGATCTATTTCCCTGACCTCAAAAACGGGACTATTTCCAGGGCCGACGGCTCCTTCGAGCTTGGCAACCTGCCGGCTGTGAAAAGCCTCGTGCAGGTGAGGCTGATCGGCTACCAGACTTTTGTAAAAATGATAGACCTGTCGACTGGCACGCCGCTTAATATCCAGCTCGATGAGTCAGTGCTCGAATCGAACGAAGTGATCGTGACAGGCGTATCCAAAGCTACCGAGATCAAAAGAAGTCCTGTACCCATGGCAGCCATTGACCTCAAATACCTGAACCAGAACACGGCCACCAACGCCATTGATGCATTGGTAAAGGTACCGGGCATCAATGCCCTGAGCACGGGCCCCAACGTATCAAAGCCCTATATCCGCGGCCTGGGTTATAACCGTATCCTGACGTTGTTTGATGGGGTGAGGCAGGAAGGCCAGCAGTGGGGCGATGAGCATGGCATTGAAATAGACCAGTACCTGGTTGACCGGATAGAGGTGATCAAAGGTCCTGCCAGCCTCATCTATGGCTCCGATGCCCTGGCCGGCGTGGTGAACCTGCTGCCCGCCAATCCCGTGCCGGAAGGTACCATCAAGGGAAGTGTGCAGGCAAACTACCAGACCAACAACGGTCTGTATGCAGCTTCGGCGGCCTATGCAGGCAATACAGATGGATTTGTATGGGGCATGCGGGCTTCGCATAAGGAAGCCACCAATTACCGCAACAAATACGATGGCCGGGTATATAACACGGCCTTCAGGGAGAACGACTTCAACATGTATGCAGGGGTTAACCGTAAGTGGGGCTACTCACACCTCAATGTGAGCGTATATGATAACCTGCAGGAGATCCCGGATGGCAGCCGCGATTCTATCACCCGCAAATTCACCAAGCAAATATCGGAAGCCGATACCGCCCGGCCTATTGTATCCAATGCAGAACTGGGCTCTTACGTGATAGGCCCCATGCACCAGCGTGTGCAGCACTACAGGGTGTTCTCTACCAGCAGTTTTATCCTTGGCCAGAGCAAGCTGGTGCTGAACCTTGGCTACCAGCAGAGCATCCGCCGCGAATACGCGCACCCACAGGTGCCGGATGTGCCGGGGCTATACCTGCAGCTGCAAACCGCTACTTATGACGTGAAATATTATTTTCCTGAAAAGAACGGCTGGGAAGGTACCGTGGGTGTTAATGGCATGTACCAGGTGAACAATACCGATCATGCCACTGATTTTGTGATCCCGAATTACAACCTGTTCGATTTCGCACCTTTCGTGTATGTGAAGAAAAGCCTCGGTAAATGGGACCTGGCGGCTGGCGTACGTTACGACACGCGTTCGTTCAAAAACAGCGTGACATATGTAGGCACCAATCCTGTAACAGGCTTCGATATGAAAGTAACGGATACCGTGGGAGCCCGTCGCCGGTTCAGCGACTACAGCCATGTGTTCTCGGGCTTCTCCGGCAGCTTCGGTGCCACTTACAATATCAACGAAAAACTGCTGATCAAGGCAAATATTGCGCGGGGATACAGGGCGCCGAATGTTTCAGAGATCTCGGCCAAGGGCGTACACCCCGGTACAGGCTTCGAGCAGCTGGGTGATGCCAACTTCAAGCCGGAGCTGAACCTCCAGGAAGATCTCGGTATCTTCTTCGACAGCCGGCATGTCTCGGCCAGCGCCGAAGTGTTCAACAACGTGATCGATAACTATATCTTCAACCAGAAGCTGAAGCGCCTCACGGGCGGCGGCGATTCTATTTTTGTGCAGAACGGCAACAACTATCCTGTATATAAATTCAGGCAAACCAAAGCGCAACTATATGGAGGCGAAGCCAGGATCGATATACATCCCCATCCTTTAGACTGGCTGCATTTCGAAAATGCGATTTCGCTGGTGTATGCGCTCAACCTGGGCGGTAATGGCGCAGTGATCAACGACAGCAGCAGGTACCTGCCTTTTATCCCGCCCGTTCATACCAGCTCTGAGCTGAGGGCCGAATTTTCGAAAAAGAAAGGGTGCTTCGCCAATAGCTTTGTGAAGTTTGGAGTGCAGTATTATGCCGCACAAAACCGCGCTTTCCTGGCAGAGAACACCGAAACCAAAACGCCCGGCTATACATTACTGGATGCTGGTTTGGGAACGGATATTGTGAACAGGAATGGCGAAACGCTTTTCACCATCGGCATCTTTGGCACCAACCTGGCCGATGTGGCATACCAGTCGAACATGAGCCGCCTGAAGTATTTCGATAATCACCCGCATAACTATACAGGCCGCTCGGGGATCTACAGCATGGGGCGGAACTTCAGCTTTAAGGTGACAGTGCCCCTGAACTTTAAGAAGGGCTGATCGGTTTCAGCTTTCCAATACCAGCGCTCAAACAGGGAAAAAATTGCCCGGAAAAAAGCTTATATTTAAACTGAAAAAAACCTGGTAAGGCGATGAGAGTACGTTTTTTACTATACCTTCTGGCCGGGGGCCTGTGTATGGCGTCCTGCAAAAAGACCCATGCGCCGGCCCCTGAACCATTGCCGCCCGCGGCAGCCGATACAACAGGTACAGTGAGCATCGTGATCAACCATGTGGTGAACGACAGCACGCTGGTGTTTGGTGTGCAGAAATACATCAATGCCAATGGCGATACCTTTTCGGTGACCACCTTCAGATATTATTTTACCAATATTGTTCTCAAAACGGCGTCGGGTTTTACCTATACGCAGCCGGAGAGCTATTACCTTGTTGACCAGTCGGTGCCCGGCTCCCTCACCCTGCACATCACGGGGGTGCCGCGCGGCAATTACACCAGCCTGCAATTCATGATCGGCGTGGATCAAAGCCGTAATACATCCGGCGCGCAAACCGGCGCGCTCGACCCGGCCAATGGCATGTTCTGGACCTGGACCAGCGGCTACATCATGGCCAAGTTCGAGGGCTTTTCCCCGCAATCGGGCGATCCTGCCAAAAAGCTCACTTATCACCTGGGCGGCTTCACCGGCACAAACAGCGTCATCAGGGGCGAGACCTTTACCCTGCCCGTGGCGGCATCTGTGAGCGAAACGCACTCGCCGGCCATCCACCTCAAGGGAGATGCGGCGGCCTGGTTCAAAGCGCCGAACGTGATCTCCTTCGCGTCTGTTTATGATATTACCGTAAGCAACATCAACGCCAAGAACATGGCCGATAATTATGCGAACATGTTTTCGGTAACCTCCGTGGTGAACTGATGAGAACTTTATTTTTCATATCCTTCGTCGGCCTGGCCATGGTGGCCTGCTCCGTTGACCCCGAGATCAAGCCCGTTACGCCGCTCGATAATATCAGGCCCATCATTCCCGACGGCTGGCCTGCACCCTATTACAATTTTGCCGGCAATGCGCTCACGCCAGAGGGCTTTGAGCTGGGAAGAGCCCTGTTCTACGAGCCCATGCTTTCTGTTGATAACACCATCTCCTGCGGCTCCTGCCACCAGCAGTTCGCCGCCTTTGCCCAGCTCGACCACGATTTCAGCCATGGGGTAAACGGCCAGCTTGGCAAGAGGAACGCGCCCGCGCTGCAAAACCTGAACTGGAACCCTTATTATATGCACGATGGTGGCATCACCAACCTGGAGCTGCAACCTACCGCGCCGATCACCAACCCCATCGAGATGCACGAAACCATTGGCAATGTGGTATCAAAACTGGCCAGCAGCGGCCGCTACAGGGTGCTGTTCAAAAATGCTTTTGGTGACGAAACGGTCAATTCGCAGCGCATGCTCAAGGCCCTTGCCCAATTTCTGGGCGCCCTGTATTCATACAATAGCAAATACGACCTGGTGAAAAAAGGAAAGGCTGCATTTACGGTCACAGAGCAAAGCGGCTACACGGTCTTCCAGCAGAAATGTGCCAGCTGCCACGTGGAACCACTCTTCAGCGACTACAAGCTCAGGAACAACGGCCTGAGCGTGAACCCGGCCCTTAACGACAGCGGGCGGGCGCACATCACGCAACAGGCGGCCGATCTTTACAAATTCAAAACACCTTCTTTGCGCAACATCGAAAAATCGGCACCCTATATGCACGATGGCCGTTTCACTACGCTCGACCAATGCCTCGACCATTATGTGTCTGGTATCACGCCAGGCGCCACGCTCGATCCGCAGCTCACATCCGGTATCAGCCTGAGCGTGCAGGATAAATCGAACCTGGTTGATTTTCTCAAAACGCTCACCGACGCGTCATTCATTGCCGACCAAAGATTTGCAGAACAATAAAACCTGAGATCATGAGAACATATATGGTATATAGCCTTCTGATCCTTGCCCTGGCAGGGTTCGTAGGCTGCAGGAAGAACGAGCTGGGTGGTAAAGCCTCCGTGAAGGGTGTGGTGATGCACCATTCAAAGCCTATTCCAAACGCCTATGTCTACATCAAGTTCAACGCTACGGATTTTCCGGGCGACGACTACACAAAATACGATACGTATGTGAAAGCAGACGGGCAGGGAAATTACGAGATCAATAATTTTTACAAAGGCAATTATTATTTGTTTGCCGAAGGCTATGACTACGCTATCGCGCCGCCTTACCTCGTGAAAGGTGGCATTGCGGTGACCCTGAGGAATAATGAACATCGCACGATGACGATCGCCGTGACGGAAGGGGACTGAGAATTTTTTTCGGTACCTCTGCCTTAATCCGTATTTTTGGCCCATGTTCACCATCGACACCCACACCCACATCATCCCGAAACACATTCCTGATTTCAGTAAAAAATTCGGCTATGGCGATTTTATCCAGCTCGATCATCACCAGCCCGGCCGTGCCTGGATGATGCAGGGCAGCAAGCGCTTCCGGGAGATCGTGGAGAATTGCTGGGACGCGGATGTTCGCATCAGGGAAATGGCTGAACATAAAGCCGACATGCAGGTGATCTGCACCATCCCGGTGATGTTCAGCTATTGGGCAAAGCCGGCCGATGGGCTGGAGGTTTCCAGGTTCCTGAACGACGATGTCGCTATAACGGTTTCGAACCACCGCAACAAATTCATTGGCCTGGCCACTGTGCCGATGCAGGATGTGCCTATGGCCGTAGCAGAGCTGGAACGCTGCATGGCCAATGGTTTCAGGGGCGTGCAAATCGGCAGCAACGTGAATAATAAAAATCTTGGAGAACCCGAATATGACCCTTTCTGGGCGGCCTGTGAGCAGTTCAACGCGGCCGTGCTCGTGCATCCCTGGCAAATGATGGGGCAGGAGCACATGGCCAAATACTGGCTTCCCTGGCTGGTAGGAATGCCCGCGGAGATCAGCCGTTCTATCTGCAGTATGATCTTTGGCGGCGTGTTCGAGAAGTTCCCGAAACTGAAAGTGTGCTTTGCGCATGGCGGCGGTTCTTTCCTGCCTACCATTGGCCGCATTGAACATGGCTGGGAGTGCAGGCCGGACCTGGTGGCGGTTGACAATCCTTTCAATCCACGTAAATACCTTGGTAAGTTCTGGGTCGATTCGCATGTGTGTGACCACAAGATGTTGCAATATGTGATAGACCTTGTAGGTGCCGATAAGATCGTGCAGGGCTCTGATTACCCTTTCCCGCTGGGCGAGGCCGTTCCCGGCGAGCTGGTGAGAACAGCGCCTGTGACGGATCATGATAAAAAAATAATCCTTGGCGAGGCTGCCAAAGCCTGGCTCTCTTTATGATCTTCTTAGCGTAGTTGCCTGTTAATTAAAACGTCGCCGACTCCCTTCAAACACTTTATTTATGGATGCACTTGTTAAATATTTTTCGGATGAAGCCCTCAAAAAGATCACGGCCATTGAAGGCAAGACTCTCTCTGTAGTGATCTGTTATATCTGGCTCAACAAAACAGATCCAAAGGCCCTGGTAGAGCTGATCGATAATGTAGAGCTGGGATTTACGGATGGCACCCGTCTCGTGATCTCGTGCAGCGAGGATGCCGACAGCCTTGCAGTGAGCGACGACTTTGACCACAAAGAAGAACAGGCCCGGCTCGATAGCGAGTTCGGGGGTAAAATAAAGATCGTACCGGTAGACGCTTCCAAAACAAAAATGTGGGAAGGTGTGCCGGGCAGCAGGCTCAACAGTGTGCAGCTGACGAAAAGCGGCGACAACTACCTGAGCGACTCGTTGGTGCTGGATTTTGGCGCGGAAAAACGCATCATCAGCCTCAGCCCCCTCGACGGCCTCATCATCGATTATTATGAGGAGTAGTGGCGACTGCCATGGTGGTTAGCCGCCATTTTTTACTTCTCCTCCCATTCTTCATATTTATTTACTACATTTGCATTGCAATTTGGTTTTTTGAAAGTCATTAGGCTTTCAAAAATGAAAAGGGAATCGTGTGAGATTCACGAACAGTGCCCGCTGCTGTATGTCTTAATAACACTGTTTTTTGAAATCTGTTGCCACTCTTAAAAAAGGGGAAGGCTTCAAAAAACAAAGACAAGTCAGAAGACCTGCCATTTGCGAATTTTTGTAGCTTTCGGGGAAACAAAGGCTCACAAAGAACAGTGATATATTTTTTATCTCCTGTTTTTTTATTTCCTCATGGCTCATGTTGAACAACATTTGGATCATGAACCGTACCAGGCATAGCAGGCCATATTATTACCAGTCGTTACCATTTTTGGCGGGCATATTATGCTGCGCGCGGCTGGTATCGCAAACAGATACGGCTGCCCGCGTGTTGAGCGAAGTAATGATCCGGCCCGATAAGCTCACGCAGTTTGGTTCCGGCAAAAAAACACAGCAGCTCGATAGCGCCACGCTGGCCCTCTACAATTCGGGGTCGCTGGCTGAGGTGCTGGCCGCACAATCTTCCATCCACATCAAATCATACGGCAACGGCAACATCGCCACCACGAGCTTCAGGGGCGGTAATGCGGGGCAAACCGCGCTGGTATGGAATGGTATCAATATCCAGAACAACATGCTCGGGCAGAACGACCTGAGCCTGGTGAACACTGCCCTGTTCGATAACATCTCGCTTGAATTTGGTGGCAGCAGTGCCCTGTGGGGCAGTGGCGCCATGGGAGGAGCGATACACCTTAACAACAAACCGCTTTTCGGCCGGGGCATCCGCACCAGGCTATCGAGTACCTATGGCAGCTTCAATACCCGGAAGTTCAGCACGGCGATAGACCTGGGCTATAAAAAATGGGTATCGGACACAAAGGTCTATTACACCTCGTCTGATAATAATTATCCATACAAAGACACAACAGACAAGCAAAATCCGGACAAGCGCTTGTCGCACAGCAATTACATGTTCAGGGGCCTTATGCAGGAGTTGTCAGTGCTCGTTGGGAATGCCCATAGGATCAGCATCAGGGGCTGGTACAACGAGGCATCGAGGAACCTGCCCTCCTACACAGGGGCGGTGAGTAAACAATCTCAGCTCGACAAAAACCTGAAACTCAATGCCGAGTGGAGCTACCAGAAGCGCAGGTATAGCTCTTATGTGAGAGGGGCGTACCTGTATGATGTGCTCAACTATACAGACAGCCTGGCAGCGATCTTCTCAAAAAGCCATATCCAAACCATCATTGCCGAAAACGAGCATATATACAAGTATCGTCACCACCTGTTCAACGCGGGTCTCAACTATACCCGCTATGAGGCGCAAACGCAGGATTATGCAGGCATGCACCAGGTCAATAAGCTTGCCCTGTTCCTGTCGTATAAATGGCAGGGCTTCGGCGACAGGTTTTCAGTGAGTGCCAGCGCCCGCCAGGAGTTTTCAGATCAGCTGAGCATTCCGCTTACCGGTAATGCCGGCATCACTGGGTTGCTCACCAGGTGCATTTCTCTCAAGGCAAGCGCCGCTAAATCATTCAGGCAGCCAACCCTCAACGACCTGTACTGGAACCCTGGTGGTAACCCGCGTTTGAAGCCCGAAGAGGCCCTGGGTTTTGAAGGCGGCCTGGTGTACAATAAAATGATCGGGGGTATCAGCATCTACGCAGAAGGTA
>BFBZ01001645.1_pt1 | contig 14219 bp, 13 predicted proteins | sample 1888401 | NCBI WGS metagenome assembly BFBZ01 (sample SAMD00112614, study PRJDB3348) | symbiont metagenome | host: Chara braunii | reverse complement strand
CCCGGCGCTGGGTGGGGGTCAGGTTGATTTGAGGCATCCCCGTATTATCCCGTAGGCATGAAAACTCAAACCAAAAGCAAGAAGCTCAACAAGGCGTGGCTCAATAACCATGTCAGCGACCCCTATGTGCAGCAGGCCCAGAAGGACGGCTACCGGTCCCGCGCGGCCTACAAACTCAAGGAGATCGACGAGGAGCTCAAGCTGATCCGCCCGGGCCAGGTGGTGGTGGACCTGGGCGCCACGCCCGGCGCCTGGAGCCAGTACCTGCGCCGCAGGTTCGCGCCCAAGGAGGCGGGGCAGGGCGGGGCGGCCGTGGGCCAGCTCAACGGCACCATCATCGCGCTGGACCTGCTGGACTTCGAGCCCATCGAGGGCGTGCAGTTCATCCAGGGCGATTTTCAGGAAGACGCGGTGCTCGCCCAGCTGGAGGCGGCGCTGGCCGGCCGGCCGGTTGACGTCGTCGTGTCGGACATGGCGCCCAACTTGTCGGGCATTGCGTCCACCGATGCCGCCCGCATCTCCAACCTCATCGAGCTGGCCGTGGACTTCGCCAGCCGGCATCTCAAGCCCGAGGGCGCGCTGGTGGCCAAGGTCTTCCACGGCAGCGGCTACAACGAGCTGGTGCTGCTGTTCAGGGCGCAGTTCAAGACCGTCAAGGTGGTCAAGCCCAAGGCCTCGCGGGAGCGTTCCTCCGAGACATTCTTGGTCGGTATCGGCCTGAAACCCCGCTGAGCCCAGGGCTGGCCCCCTTGCGTCGCCTAAAATCGCCCCCACTGTCCTGAAACCCGCGCTGGGTCGTCAGGGCCAAGGAGTCGCAGTGAACAATCAATGGTTTTCGAAATTCGCCGTCTGGATCGTGATCGCGCTGGTGCTGTTCGCGGTCGTCAAGCAGTTCGGCGGTGCGACGGCGCCGGGCAACCAGATCGGCTATTCCGAGTTCCTCGATGAGGTGCAGGCGCGCCGCATCAAGCAGGTCACGCTGACCGAAGGCGGCGCCAGTGGTGCCGAGATCCTGGCCGAGACGACCGACGGCAAGAAGCTGCGCGTGACGGCCACCTATCTGGACCGCGGGCTGATCGGCGACCTGCGCAACAACGGCATCAAGTTCGACGTGAAGCCGCGCGAGGAGCAGAGCTTCCTGATCAGCATGCTGATCAACTGGACGCCCATGCTGCTGCTGATCGGCGTCTGGGTCTATTTCATGCGCCAGATGCAGGGCGGCGGCAAGGGCGGGGCGTTCAGCTTCGGCAAATCCAAGGCCCGCATGCTGGACGAGAACAACAACACCATCACCTTCGCTGACGTGGCCGGTTGCGACGAGGCCAAGGAAGAGGTGAAGGAACTGGTCGACTTCCTGAAGGATCCGCAGAAGTTCCAGAAGCTCGGCGGCCGCATCCCGCGCGGCGTGCTGATGGTTGGCCCGCCGGGCACCGGCAAGACGCTGCTGGCCAAGTCCATCGCAGGCGAGGCCAAGGTGCCCTTCTTCACGATCTCGGGCTCCGACTTCGTCGAGATGTTCGTCGGCGTCGGCGCGGCCCGCGTGCGCGACATGTTCGAGCAGGCCAAGAAGAGCGCGCCCTGCATCATCTTCATCGACGAGATCGACGCGGTCGGCCGCCACCGCGGTGCCGGCCTCGGCGGCGGCAACGACGAGCGCGAGCAGACGCTGAACCAGMTGCTGGTCGAGATGGACGGCTTCGACACCAACCTCGGCGTCATCGTCATCGCGGCCACCAACCGCCCCGACATTCTCGACCCGGCCCTGCTGCGCCCCGGCCGTTTCGACCGCCAGGTCTACGTCACGCTGCCCGACATCCGCGGCCGCGAGCAGATCCTCAACGTGCACATGCGCAAGGTGCCGATCGGCCAGGACGTCAACGCGTCCATCCTGGCCCGCGGCACGCCCGGCATGAGCGGTGCGGACCTGGCCAACCTCGTCAACGAGGCCGCGCTGTTCGCCGCCCGCCGCAACGCCCGCCTCGTCGAGATGATCGACTTCGAGCGCGCCAAGGACAAGCTCTACATGGGCCCCGAGCGCAAGAGCATGGTCATGACCGAGGACGAGAAGCGCGCCACGGCCTACCACGAGTCCGGCCACGCCATCGTTGCCGAGATGCTGCCGGGCACCGACCCGGTCCACAAGGTCACCATCATGCCGCGCGGCCGCGCTCTCGGCGTGACCTGGCAGCTGCCCGAGCGCGACCAGTACAGCCGCTACTTCAAGCAGATGCTCAACGAGATCAGCATCCTGTTCGGCGGCCGCATCGCCGAGGATCTGTTCGTGAAGGACATCTCCACGGGCGCCTCCAACGACTACGAGCGTGCGACCCGCATCGCCCGCGACATGGTCACGCGCTACGGCATGAGCGAGCTGCTCGGCCCGATGGTCTATGCCGAGAACGAGGGCGAGGTCTTCCTCGGCCGCAGCATGACCAAGACGGCCAACATCAGCGAGAACACGCAGCAGAAGGTCGACGCCGAGATGCGCCGCATCCTCGACGAGCAGTACGCCGTCGCGCAGAAGATCCTCGAGGACAACCGCGACAAGGTCGAGACCATGACCGAGGCGCTGATGAAGTGGGAAACCATCGACCGCGACCAGGTGCTGGACATCATGGCCGGCCGCCCGCCACGCGCGCCGGACGACAAGCCGACGCCGAGCGGCCCGACCGGCGGCACGCCTCCGGTCAGCACCGATGGCGCTCCCGCCGCGGCCTGATCCCCTCCCGATCCGACAGCCTCCAGCCGGGCCCGTTTTCCATTCAAGACCATGCACTGGCAGACCCGCCGTTTCCGCATCGACCTGAGCCGCCCGCGCGTGATGGGCATCGTCAACGTGACGCCCGATTCCTTCTCGGATGGCGGCCGGCATGACGACACGCGTGCGGCGATCGCGCATTGCGAGCGCCTCGTCGCGGAAGGGGCCGACATCCTCGACATCGGCGGCGAGTCCACGCGGCCCGGCGCGCCGCGCGTCGACGCCGACTGCGAATGGGCGCGCATCGACAAGGTGCTGGACGCGGCGGTGACGCTGGGCGTGCCGGTCTCGGTCGACACCTACAAGCCCGAGGTGATGCGGCGCGCGCTGCAGGCCGGCGCCGACATCGTCAACGACGTGCAGGCCCTGCAGATGCCCGGCGCGCTGGCGGCCATGGCCGGCAGCGGCGCGGGCGTCTGCCTGATGCATATGCGCGGCGAGCCGGCGTCGATGATGGACCTGACCTGGTACGGCGACGTGGTGGCCGAGGTCGCCGCCTTCCTGGCCCAGCGCGCCCAGGCCGCGCAGGCCTGCGGCATTCCGGCGGACTGCATCGCGCTCGACCCGGGCTATGGCTTCGCCAAGAACGCCAGCCACAACCTGCAGCTGCTGGCCGGCCAGCGCCGCCTGGCCGGGCTGGGCCATCCGCTGCTGGTCGGCTGGTCGCGCAAGCGCACGCTGGGCGACATCACGGGCCGCCCCGTCGACCAGCGCCTGCCCGCCAGCCTGGCCGCGGCGCTGCGCGCCGTCGGCGCCGGCGCGAACGTGCTGCGCGTGCACGATGTCGCCGCAACGGTGGACGCCCTCAAGGTCTGGGCCGCCGTCGATGCGGCGACAATTGCAGCCACCGAATAGAAGGAAGAGCTCGATGAGCCGCAAGTATTTTGGAACCGACGGCATTCGAGGCACGGTGGGCCAGAGCCCGATCACGCCGGACTTCATGCTGCGCCTGGGCCATGCCGTCGGCAGCGTGCTGCGCAAGACCGCCAAGCGCCCGACGGTACTGATCGGCAAGGACACGCGCATCTCCGGCTACATGATCGAGTCGGCGCTGGAGGCCGGCTTCGCGTCCGCCGGCGTCAACGTGCTGCTGACCGGCCCGCTGCCGACGCCGGGCGTGGCCTATCTGACACGCGCGCTGCGCCAGGACCTGGGTGTCGTCATCAGCGCCTCGCACAACCCCTTCCAGGACAACGGCATCAAGTTCTTCTCCGCCAAGGGCGAGAAGCTGCCCGATGCCTGGGAGCTGGCCGTCGAAGCGGCGCTGGGCGAGGCCCCGCAGTGGGTGGACTCGGCCAGCCTGGGGCGCGCCAAGCGCCTGGAGGACGCCCGCGGCCGCTATATCGAGTTCTGCAAGAACAGCTTCGGCTCCGACCTGACGCTGAAGGGCATGAAGATCGTCGTCGATGCGGCCCACGGCGCGGCCTACCACGTCGCGCCCGACGTCTTCCACGAGCTGGGGGCGGAAGTCATCTCCATCGGCTGCAAGCCCGACGGCTTCAACATCAATGCGGGCGTCGGCGCGACCGCGCCGGCCGCCCTCGTCGAGGCCGTCAAGGCTCACGGCGCGGATTACGGCGTCGCGCTGGACGGCGACGCCGACCGGCTGCAGCTGGTGGATGCCAGCGGCCGGCTCTACAACGGCGACGAGCTGCTCTATGTGATGGTCGCGGATCGCCTCAACCAGGGCCTGCGCGTCCCCGGCGCCGTCGGCACGCTGATGACCAATATGGCCGTCGAGCTGGCGCTGCGCTCGCGCGACGTCGAGTTCGTGCGCGCCAAGGTCGGCGACCGCTATGTGCTGGAGGAACTGGCCGCGCGGGGCTGGCAGCTGGGCGGCGAGGGCTCCGGCCATCTGCTGGCGCTGGACAAGCACACGACCGGCGACGGCATCGTCAGCGCGCTGCTGGTGCTGCAGTCGGTCTGCCGCAGCGGGCGCAGCCTTGCCGAGCAGTTGCAGGGCGTCGACCTGTTCCCGCAGACGCTGATCAACGTGCGCCTGGCCGCCGGCCAGGACTGGAAGGGCAACAGCCGTCTCGCCGAAGAGCAGACCGCCGTCACGGCCGAACTCGGCGGGCGCGGCCGGGTGCTGATCCGCGCCTCGGGCACCGAGCCGCTGCTGCGCGTGATGGTCGAGGCCTCGGACGCCGCGTTGGCGCAGCGCTGCGCCCAGCGCCTGGCGGAAGCCGTCGCGGCCTGATCCCCGCGCCAACTCCCCCGCTGAGGCCGCCATGGAAGCGGCCTTTTTCGTTCCGAGGGGGCAAAACCACTTTGTCTGCGGCAATCTGTCATGTGACGGTCGCGTGAACTTCAAATGACGCTGTCATAAAACAGCGCCTGATGGCTTCACAGAGGGCGTCGAGCGCGTTCCAATGGCCGTCCGGCCCAGGCGATGGTCACCGAATCGTCATATTCGGTCCCTAGGATGCCGGGCATCGTCAAAGCCGCTCAGCGGAAGGTGTCTCAGATGAACTTTGTTCAGGTCAGCAAGTCGTTCGCGCTCATTTCCACCTTGGCGGCGCTGTTCGGCGCCCAGGCGGCCCTTGCCCAGGACGTGACCGGTGCCGGCGCCACCTTCCCGGCGCCCATCTACGCCAAGTGGGCCGACGCCTACAACAAGGCTTCCGGCGCCCGCATCAACTACCAGTCCGTCGGCTCTGGCGCCGGCATCAAGCAGATCAAGGCCAAGACGGTCGACTTCGGCGCCTCCGACATGCCGCTGAAGGACGAAGACCTGGCCAAGGACGGCCTGCTGCAGTTCCCGACCGTCATCGGCGGCGTCGTGCCCGTCGTCAACATCAAGGGCGTTGCCGCCGGCCAGATGAAGCTGACCGGTGCCGTGCTGGCCGAGATTTACATGGGCAAGATCACGAAGTGGAACGACGCGGCCATCACCGCGCTGAACCCCGGCATCGCGCTGCCCGATGCCGCCATCGCCCCGGTGGCCCGCGCCGACGGCTCCGGCACCACCTTCATCTTCACGAACTACCTGTCCAAGGTCAGCCCCGAGTGGAAGGACAAGGTCGGCGAAGGCACGACGGTCAAGTGGCTGGCCGGCACGGCCGGCAAGGGCAACGAGGGCGTCGCCGCCTTCGTGCAGCGCCTGCCCAACTCCATCGGCTACGTCGAGTACGCCTATGTGAAGCAGAACAAGATGACCTTCGTGCAGCTGAAGAACAAGGAAGGCCAGTGGGTCCACCCCGGCGACGACGCCTTCAAGGCCGCGGCCGCCGGCGCCGACTGGCACAAGACCTTCTACCAGATCACGACCGACCAGCCGGGCAAGGCCTCGTGGCCCATCACCAACCCGACCTACATCCTGATGTTCAAGTCGCAGGACAAGCCCGCCCAGGCCGCCGCCGTGCTGAAGTTCTTCGAATGGGCCTACGGCAATGGCGACAAGATGGCCGACGAGCTCGACTACGTGCCGCTGCCTGCCGGCGTGAAGGATCTGGTGCGCAAGCAGTGGGGCGAGATCAAGGACGCGTCCGGCAAGGCCGTTTCCTTCAAGTAAGCCTTCGGCGCCGAGCCAGGCCCGGCGCTGCCGGGCTTTGGCACATCGACGGCGCCCTTTCCTTTCAGACCTCCGGAGGTTCCTTGGCAGCCATCCTTCCCGCCGACAGCGCCGGCGCTGATCGAAGCGAACCTCAGCCCCAAACCGCGCCGATGAGTCCCCAACCCCCGCGCCGCCGCGTCGCCCCCTGGGCCGACACGCTGTTCGCCGCGCTGTCCCAGGGCGCCGCCTGGCTGACCCTGGCCGTGATGGTGGGCATCATCGGCTCCCTCGTCGTCGGCGCCACGCCGGCGCTGAAGGCCTTCGGCCTGGGCTTCCTGACCAGCGCCGACTGGGACCCGGTGCAGGAGAAGTTCGGCGGCCTCGTGATGATCTACGGCACGCTGGCCTCGTCCTTCATCGCGCTGGTCATCGCCGTGCCGGTCAGCTTCGGCATCGCCATCTTCCTGACCGAACTCTCGCCCAGCTGGCTCAAGCGCCCGCTGGGTATCGCCATCGAACTGCTGGCGGCCGTGCCCTCCATCGTCTACGGCATGTGGGGCCTGCTGGTCTTCGGCCCCATCCTGGCCACCTTCGTGCAGCAGCCGCTGCAGGCCCTGCTGGGCGGTGTGCCGGTGCTGGGCTCGCTGGTGTCCGGCCCGCCGGTGGGCATCGGCATCCTGTCGGCCGGCATCATCCTGGCCATCATGATCATTCCCTTCATCGCCTCGGTGATGCGCGACGTCTTCGAGGTCACGCCGCCGATGCTGAAGGAGAGCGCCTACGGCCTGGGCGCGACGACCTGGGAGGTCGTCTCCAAGGTCGTGCTGCCCTTCACCAAGACCGGCGTCGTCGGCGGCGTCATGCTGGGCCTGGGCCGCGCGCTGGGCGAGACCATGGCCGTCACCTTCGTCATCGGCAACATGAACCAGCTGAGCTCGCTGTCGGTCTTCGAGGCCGCCAACAGCATCACGTCCACGCTGGCCAACGAGTTCGCCGAGGCCGGCGAGGGCCTGCACCAGGCCTCGCTGATGTATCTCGGCCTCGTCCTCTTCCTGATCACCTTCGTCGTGCTGTCCATCTCCAAGCTGCTGCTGCTGCGGCTGAAGAAGGGCGAAGGAGCGCGCGCATGAGCATGTCCGCAATCGACGCCCGCCGCCTGGCGATGCACCACAAGCGCAAGCGCGTCAATGCGATCGCGCTGACGCTGTCCCTCGGGGCCATGGGTTTCGGCGTGTTCTGGCTGGTCTGGATCCTGTTCGAGACCATCTACCTCGGCATGGGCGGCCTGAACTGGGCCACCTTCACGCAGATGACGCCGCCGCCGCAGGGCGAGGGCGGCGGCCTGGCCAACGCGCTGTTCGGCAGCTTCGTCATGGTCGGCTTGGCTACGCTGATCGGCACGCCGGTCGGCATCCTGGCCGGCGTCTACCTGGCCGAGTACGGCCAGAAGACCTGGCTCGGCAGCTCGGTGCGCTTCATCAACGACATCCTGCTGTCCGCACCGTCCATCGTCATCGGGCTGTTCGTCTACGCCCTCGTCGTCGCGAAGCTGAAGAGCTTTTCCGGCCTGGCCGGCTCGCTGGCCCTGGCCCTGCTGGTCATCCCCGTCGTCATCCGCACGACGGAGAACATGCTCAGCCTCGTGCCCAACGCGCTGCGCGAGGCGGCCTATGCGCTGGGCACGCCCAAGTGGAAGGTCATCCTGTCCATCACGCTGAAGGCCGCGCGCGCCGGCGTCATCACCGGCATCATGCTGGCGCTGGCCCGCGTGTCCGGCGAGACCGCGCCGCTGCTGTTCACCGCGCTGTCCAACCAGTTCTGGACCAGCGACCTCGGCGCGCCGATGGCCAGCCTGCCGGTCACCATCTTCAAGTTCGCGATGAGCCCCTACGAGAACTGGCAGAAGCTGGCCTGGGCCGGCGTATTCCTGATCACCGTCGGCGTGCTGCTGCTGAACATCCTTGCCCGCGTGCTCTTCAAGAACAAACACTAAGGAACCCAGGTCATGGACGCCAAGATCGAAACGCCCGTGGGCGAGCGCGCCAAGCTCTCGGTGCGCAACCTGAACTTCTACTACGGCAGCTTCCACGCGCTGAAGAACATCAACCTCGACATCCCCGAGCAGAAGGTCACCGCCTTCATCGGCCCGTCTGGCTGCGGCAAGTCCACGCTGCTGCGCACGCTCAACCGCATGTTTGAGCTCTACCCCGAGCAGCGCGCCGAAGGCCAGATCCTGCTGGACGGCGAAGACATCCTGATCAGCCGCGACGACGTCTCGCTGATTCGCGCCAAGGTCGGCATGGTCTTTCAGAAGCCCACGCCCTTCCCGATGTCGATCTACGACAACATCGCCTTCGGCGTGCGCCTGTTCGAGACGCTGCCGCGCGTGGAGATGGACGAGCGCGTGGAGTGGGCGCTGAAGAAGGCCGCCCTGTGGACCGAGGTGAAGGACAAGCTCAACCAGAGCGGCGCCGGCCTCTCCGGCGGCCAGCAGCAGCGCCTGTGCATCGCGCGCGGCATCGCGATCAAGCCCGAGGTGCTGCTGCTCGACGAGCCCTGCTCCGCGCTGGACCCGATCTCCACCGGCAAGATCGAGGAGCTCATCCACGAACTCAAGAGCGACTACACCGTGGCCATCGTGACCCACAACATGCAGCAGGCCGCGCGCTGCTCCGACTACACGGCCTATATGTACCTGGGCGACCTGATCGAGTTCGGCCCCACCGCCGAGCTCTTCATGAAGCCCAAGCGCAAGGACACGGAAGACTACATCACCGGCCGCTTCGGCTGACCCGGCAGGAGGACGATATGGTTGACAAGCATCTCTCCACCCAGTTCGACGCCGAGCTCAGCGGCATCTCGACCCGCGTGCTCGAAATGGGCGGCCTCGTCGAGGCCCAGGTGGCCCAGGCCGTGCAGGCCCTCGGCGACTTCAGCGCCGAGTCGGCCGACGAAGTGCTGGCACGCGAGGGCCGCGTGAACTCCATGGAAATCGAGATCGACCGCGATCTCTCCACCATCATCGCGCGCCGCCAGCCCACGGCCCGCGACCTGCGCCTGCTGATCGCGATCAGCAAGAGCATCGCCAACCTCGAACGCGTCGGCGACGAGGCCGCGCGCATCGCCCGCACCGTGCAGCGCCTGGTGGCCAGCGGCGTCTCCAGCCGCATGCGCGTGCCGATGTCGGACCTGGCCTTCGAGGCCGAGCTCGCGACCGGCCAGCTGCGCAAGGCGCTGGACGCCTTCGCCCGCCTGGACGTCGAGCGCGCGCTGGACGTGCTCAAGCACGACGACGAGATCGACAAGGAATTCGACGGCCTGCTGCGCAAGCTCATCACCTACATGATGGAAGACCCGCGCACGATCTCGTCCTCCATCGACCTGGTCTTCGTCGCGAAGGCCATCGAGCGTGTCGGCGACCATGCCAAGAACCTGGCCGAGGTCGTCATCTATGTGGTCAAGGGTCAGGACGTCCGGCACAACACGCCGGAAGCCGTTGAAACGATGGTGAGGTGAGCATGAGTCGAATCCTGGTGGTGGAAGACGAGTCGGCGATCGCCGAGCTGATCTCCATCAATCTGCGTCACGCCGGTTTCGAGGTCACCCTCGCCGGCAGCGCCACGGCGGCCCAGTACGAAGTGGACCGCGTGCTGCCCGACCTCGTCGTGCTGGACTGGATGCTGCCCGGCCAGAGCGGCGTGGCCCTGGCCCGCCAGTGGCGCGGCGCGGCGCGCACGAAGGAGCTGCCCGTCATCATGCTGACGGCGCGCGCCGAGGAGGGCGACAAGATCGCCGGCCTGGACGCGGGTGCCGACGACTACGTCACCAAGCCCTTCTCGACCAACGAGCTGCTGGCCCGCATCCGCGCGGTGCTGCGCCGCAAGGCGCCCGAGGCGCTGGACAGCGCGGTCGAGGTCGGCCCGCTGCTGCTGGACCCGGGCACGCGCCGCGTCAGCCGCGAAGGCGTCGAGGTCAAGCTTGGGCCTACCGAGTTCCGCCTGCTGCACTTCCTGATGACCCACCCCGAGCGCGTGCACAGCCGCTCGCAGCTGCTGGATCGCGTCTGGGGCGACCACGTCTTCATCGAGGAGCGCACCATCGACGTCCACGTCAAGCGCCTGCGCGAGGCGCTGGAGCGCGTGCAGTGCGCGCGCATGATCGAGACCGTCCGCGGTGCCGGCTACCGACTGACCCAGCAGAGCAGCGCGCTCTCGGCTTGAAATGGCGCCCCGCGTCCAAGGCGCGCCTTGGCCGGCCTCCCGAGGGGGCGGCGATGCTTGCGGCATCGAGCCGCAAGCACATCGCCGGTGCGGGCCGGCTTGGGAGCGGCCCGGCGCTCGGCCCGCGAATTCAACGGAGTACATCTAGCCCATGACCTGGTTGTTGCCTCGACTGCTGCAGGCCCTCGGGGCCGCGCTGCTCGGGTTTCTCATCGGTGCCGAGCTGCGCGTGGCGACCGGCTTCGAGGGTCTGAGCCTGGGGGCCGGGGTCGTCGCCGGCGTCGGCCTGCTGCTGCTGCTCGACGCCGTGCGCGGCCACCGCCTGCTGAGCTGGCTGCGCGGCAACCAGCAGGACAGCGCGCCGCGCGACTCCGGCCTGTGGGGCGAGCTCGGCTACCGCGTCGAGCGCGCGATGCGCGACCGCGACCGCGCCGTGGCACGCGGCCGGCTGGAGCTGGAGCAGTTCCTGTCCGCCATCGAGGCCTCGCCCAACGGCGTGCTGATGCTGGACGCGCAGGAGCACATCCTGTGGTGCAACCGCGCCGCGGCCGACCACTTCGCGCTCGACCCCAAGCGCGACCTGCAGCAGCGCATCACCAACCTCGTGCGCGCGCCGGCCTTCGTCGCCTATCTGCAGGCCGGGCGCTTCGCCGAGCCGCTGGTGCTGGGCAACGGCCGCGGCCCGGGCACGCTCTCCATCATCGTGCGCGAGTACGGCGAGGGCCAGCGCCTGGTGCTGTCGCTGGACATCACCGAGCGCCTGCGCTCCGAGGCGATGCGGCGCGACTTCGTCGCCAACGTCTCGCACGAGATCCGTACGCCGCTGACCGTGCTGTCCGGCTTCATCGAGACCCTGCACACGCTGCCGCTGACGGCCGTCGAGCGCGACCGCGTGCTGGTGCTGATGAGCCAGCAGACCCAGCGCATGCAGACCCTCGTCGCCGATCTGCTGACGCTGGCCCAGCTCGAAGGCAGCCCGCGCCCCGCGCCGGACCGCTGGGTGGCGCTGGACTCCCTGCTGCTGCGCATCGCGGCGGATGCCGAGGCCCTGTCTGCCGGCCGCCACACGCTGCGCCTGAAGCCGCTGACCGGCGTCGAGCTGGCCGGCATCGAGAGCGAGCTGCTCAGTGCCGTCGCCAACCTCGTGACCAATGCGGTGCGCTACACGCCCGACGGCCGTGAGGTCGAGGTCGCGTGGCGGCTGCTCGAGGACGGCAGCGGCGAGCTGACCGTCATCGACACCGGCCCCGGCATCGCGCGCGAGCATCTGCCGCGCCTGACCGAGCGCTTCTACCGCGTGGACGGCAGCCGCTCGCGCGAGACCGGCGGCACCGGTCTGGGCCTGTCCATCGTCAAGCACGTGATGCAGCGCCACGGCGGCGAGCTGATGATCCAGAGCGAGGTCGGCAAGGGCTCGCGCTTCCGCCTGCTCTTCCCCGCCGCGCGCGTGCGCCAGGCCAGCGATTCGGCGCTGGGCGACGAGGCCGCCTTCAGCAACGCGGCGCTGAGCGATCACTGACGCTCAAGCAGCACGAAGCCGGCGTTGTTGCCGCGGTCGGTCGGGCGCCTGACGTGCGCGATGACGCGCCAGCCCGGTGGCGTCGGCTCGCCTGTGTCGACGAGGGCATGCTGGCAGGCAGCGCCGGCCAGCGTGCCGCGACCCTGCACATGCCATCCGCCATGCCATTCCAGCGCCGACAGCGTCGCCAGGCTCTGCCCGGGGGCGGCCATGCAGCCGGCGTCGGCCGGCAGATGGGCCTTCAGCCGTGCCACGAGGGGGCCGTTGCCGCGCGCATAGTCCAGCGCCGGCAGCAGCAGGCTCATGACGAGCAGCCAGCCCAGGGCCACGCCGCCGGCCGGCAGGGCCAGGCTCTTCCACAGCGCATGGCGGTGGCGCGCCGTGCGCCAGCGCACCAGGGCCAGCCAGGCGGCCGTCGCGGCGATGGCCAGCAGCAGCGCCAGCAGGTTGAAGCTCGGCTCGAAGCCCTCGGCCAGGCGGCGCATATTGGCCAGCGGTCGCGCCGGCCAGCCGGTCTGCATGGACACGTAGTACAGCCAGAAGAACAGCGCCGCCGCGCTGAAGAAGAACACCGAGAACCAGTCCACCGCGGCCGAGAAACCGCGGCTCAGCGTGGGCAGCGCGAATGCGGCCAGGATGGCCAGCGAGGGCAGGGCCAGCAGCAGCGCGCGGTCCGAGCCGTCCATCGCGACGCAGGCCAGCAGCGGCACCAGCAGCGCGATGAAGGGCACGGTGATGTGGCGGCGCAGGCCATGGCGGCGCCAGCGCCACAGCGTCCACAGCGCCAGCGGGCCGGAGGGCCAGCAGAACCACGCGAGCAGGCTCAGCAGCGGGCCGAGCTCTGGCTCGGGACTGACGCGCCAGGCCCAGCCGTCGAAGGCCCAGGCCGCCAGCACGGCCAGCGTCAGCGAGCCCAGCAGCCAGACGCGCTGGGCCTTGGCCTCCCGGTAGCTGGAGCGGTGGTTGAGCAGCACGCCCAGCGCGCCGAGCAGGCAGGCCACGGTCGGCGCGCCGCTGGCCGCCAGCACGGGCAGGGCCAGCAGCACGGCGATGCGCGCCTGGGTATGCCGGAACGGGGCCGCGGCAAGCCCGTAGAGGTAGGTCGACACGGCCAGCAGCTGCAGCAGCTCGGGCGTCGTCTCGTGGCCCAGTTGCAGCAGGCCCAGCGAGGCCATCAGCGCGAGCAGCGCGCCGTCGGCCAGCGCGCGCGCGTAGTCGACCACCTGGGCCTCGCCGCCGAAGGCGAAGGCCACTGGCTGCGCGGCCTCCGTGCGGGCGAGGTGGAAGCAGGCGTACCAGACCGCGACGAGCACGCCGATCAGCACGAGGGCATAGGGCAGGCGCGCGGCGAACGGTGCGTCCAGGAAGGGCAGGGCCTTGATCGCCAGCGCGCCCAGCCAGTAGGGCAGGGGGCCGCCCTCGGCCGGGATGCCGGCGATGGCCGGCTGCCACCACGGGGCGCGGCCCTCGGCGATGCTGGCCATGAAGCCGAAGGCCGTCAGGTCGGCATTGCGCCAGGGCTCGCGGCCGAAGAGGCCGGGCAGCACATAGGCCGCGCACAGCAGGATCAGCGCCAGGCGCGGCAGGCGCTGCGCGCCGCGCTCGGCGACGATGGCGGGGGTGGGGAGGTTCACGCGTTGGGCTTCGGTCGGGTCGGCCGGCATGATGCAGCACAAATGACGCAGAAACGACGAAGGGCAGCCGAGGCTGCCCTTGCTTTCGGAAGCGGTGCGGGACCGCCTCGACGAATTACTTCTTGAGGTGAGCGAACTTGTTGCGGAACTTCTCGACGCGGCCGCCCAGGTTGTCCACGCTCTTCTGCGTGCCCGTGTAGAAGGGGTGCGATTCGCTGGTGGTTTCCAGCTTCACCAGCGGCATGGTCTTGCCGTCGAGCTCGATGGTTTCCTTGGTCTGGACGGTGGAGCGCGTCACGAACTGGAAGCCGTTGGACAGGTCGACGAAGACGACGTCGCGGTAGTTGGGGTGAATGCCTTCTTTCATGGGAACCTCTCGGCTTAGGTCGGGAGCCACGCCACACGCTGTGACGCACTTTCCGGGTGTTCTGGGGCGGAAAACCGGCGATTGTAGCCGGCTTGCCCGCGGTCTGGCTAGTTTCTGGGCCGAAGGTCAGCCGCCGCGCCGCATCATGTCGAAGAAGTCCAGGTTGTTCTTCGACGCCTTCATCTTGTCGAGGATGAACTCCATCGCCTCGATCTCGTCCATGTT
>BFBZ01001635.1_pt1 | contig 14232 bp, 13 predicted proteins | sample 1888401 | NCBI WGS metagenome assembly BFBZ01 (sample SAMD00112614, study PRJDB3348) | symbiont metagenome | host: Chara braunii | reverse complement strand
TGGCCTCCACCGGCGCGATCGTCGGGTTCCTCGACGCCGACTACAAGGTCGCCATCAACGAGATCGAGAAGGTGACGCCCTGGCTCGACCAGGGGTACGACGTGGTGATCGGCTCGCGCGGGGCCGCCGGGGCCGACATCCGGGTGCGCCAGCCGTGGTACCGGCGGATCGGGTCCAAGGGGTTCGCAATGGTGATGCGCCCGCTCGTCGGGCTCCGCGGCATCGTTGACACCCAGTGCGGGTTCAAGTTCTTCCGCGCCGCGGTCGCCCGCGACCTGTTCAGCCGCCAGCGCATCGACGGGTACATGTTCGACGTCGAGATCCTCACCCTGGCCGCCCGCGCCGGCTACCGCGTCAAGGAGGTCGGGGTGAAGTGGCAGGACGACGGCGACACCCGGCTGAGGCTCGTGTCCGGCAACTGGAAGAATCTCAAGGACCTGTTCCGCATTCGGTTCGGGCGCCGGCAGAGTACCGGCGCCGCGGCTAAGACCAACCGCATTATTGTGTAGGAGGCGCCCTGTGTCGAGCAAGTGGCCGAAGACGTTCCCTCCACTCACCGCCGAGCAGCAGCAGATCAGCGACGACTTTATGAAGCACTGGCACGAGGTGCTGCCGAACAAGTTCGGCGCCATCGACCGGTTCAACCACTCGTACCCGGTGGGGCGCGCGCCGGCCGAGTTCCACCGGACGCTGGAGATCGGGGCCGGGATCGGCGAGCACCTGGAGTACGAGCGGCTCACTCCGGAGCAGGAGGCCGCGTACCACGCGCTCGAGTTCCGCGAGAACATGAGCGCGGTGATCCGCACGCGGTTCCCGCGCATCCAGACCGTCACCGGCGACTGCCAGACCCGGCTCCCGTACCCCGACGGGTACTTCGACCGCATCCTCGCGATCCACGTGCTCGAGCACCTGCCGAACCTGCCGGAGACCGCCCGCGAGATGTACCGGCTGTGCGACAAGGCCCGCGGCGTGTTCTCAATCGTGATCCCGTGCGAAGGGAGCCTGGCGTACACCGTGGCCCGGCGCGTGTCGGCCCAGCGCATCTTCGAGAAGCGGTACAAGATGTCGTACAAGTGGTTCATCGAGCGCGAGCACGTGAACCAGCCGCACGAGATCTTCGAGGAACTGGCCCCGTACTTCAACGTCAGGCACCGCCGGTTCTTCCCGTTCCGGTTCGTCCCGGCGACGTGGTGCAACCTGGTGATCGGGGCGACGTTCGAGCCGCGCGAGCGGGCCCTGAACGCGCCCGGCGCCCGCGCCGCGGCCTGAGGCACGACCACTGTTTGTCGCCGCGGAGCGCGGCCCCACAGTCGCTCCACACGGAGGTTCGGACAGATGCGCTACTTCGTCACCGGCGGCGCCGGTTTCATCGGCAGTAACCTCGTGGACCGGCTCCTGGCCGCCGGGCACCATGTGACCGCGTACGACAATTTCAGCACCGGGCAGCGCCCGTTCCTCGCCGACGCGGCCAAGAGCCCGCGGTTCGCGCTCGTCGAGGGGGATCTGCTCGACGCCACGGCACTCAAGCGGGCCGTGGCCGGGCACGAGCTCGTGTTTCACCTCGCGGCCAACGCGGACGTGCGGTTCGGCACCGACCACCCGGACCGCGACCTGCAACAGAACACCATCGCCACGTTCAACGTGCTCGAAGCGATGCGCGTCAACGGCGTGAAGCGGATCGGCTTCTCGTCCACCGGGTCGGTGTACGGCGAGGCCGAGGTGTTCCCGACGCCGGAGACGGCCCCGTTCCCGGTCCAGACGAGCCTGTACGCCGCCAGCAAGGTGGCCGGCGAGGCGCTGATCTCCGCGTACGCCCACGGCTTCGGGTTCCAGGCGTTCATCTTCCGGTTCGTGTCGATCCTGGGCGAGCGGTACACGCACGGCCACGTCTTCGATTTCTACGCCAAGCTGCTCGCCAACCCGCACGCGATCCAGGTGCTCGGCGACGGCAAACAGCGGAAGAGTTACCTGTACGTTCAGGACTGCATCGACGCGATCTTCACCGTCGTGGAGAAGGCGGCCGAGCCGGTGAACGTGGTGAACCTGGGCGCCGACGAGTACTGTCAGGTGGACAACTCGCTCGGCTGGATCTGCGCCCAGCTCGGCCTCAGCCCCAAGGTGAACCACACCGGCGGCCCGCGCGGGTGGATCGGCGACAGCCCGTTCATCTTCCTCGACACGGCGAAGCTCAAGTCGCTCGGCTGGCGGCAGAAACTGAGCATCCGCGACGCGGTGATCCGCACGCTCGACTACCTCCGGGCCAACCCGTGGGTACTGGAATCGCGGAAAGCGGCGTGACGTTGGCGAWCCCCGCCCGCGAGGGCGGTGGGTGGCGCAGCAAGCGGGCGCTACCCGCCGCCCTCGCGGGCGGGGTTCGCCTCGCGGCCATCTCGCCCCAACAAGCGACACCAACTGGAACCGCCATGCGCGTCACCGTATACGGTTTGTGGCACCTCGGCAGCGTGACGGCCGCCTGTCTCGCGGAGGCCGGGCACGACGTCACTGGGTTGGACCCGGACCCCGCGACCGTTTCCGGCCTCAGCGCCAACCGGCCCCCCGTGGACGAACCCGGCCTCGCGGCACTCACCGCCGAACAGCAGAACGCGAACCGCCTCCGCTTCACAACCAGTGCGGCCGACGCGGTTACGTCCGCCGAGGTCGTGTGGGTGTGCTTCGACACACCGGTGGACGGCGACGACAACGCGGACGTGGCGTGGGTGCGTGAGCGCCTCGAAGACATCGCACCGCACCTGCGGTCCGGCACGCTCGTCCTGGTCTCCTCGCAGGTACCGGTGGGCTTCGGAGGGCGGCTCGCGGCGGACTGGGCGGCCCGCGGCGTGCGGGTCGCGTGCTCGCCGGAGAACCTGCGGCTCGGTCAGGCGCTCGACTGCTTCCGCAAGCCGGACCGCGTCGTACTCGGGTGCGCGGAGGCCGACCGCGCGACGCTCACCGCCTTGCTCGCGCCGTTCGGCGGCGCCCGCGTGTGGATGTCGGTGGCGTCCGCGGAGATGACGAAGCACGCGGTGAACGCGTTTCTCGCCACGTCGGTCGCGTTCATCAACGAACTGGCCCGCATCTGCGAGGTCGTCGGCGCGGACGCGAAGGAAGTGGAACGCGGCCTCAAGAGCGAGCAGCGGATCGGGCCGCGCGCGTACCTGTCGCCGGGCGCTGCGTTCGCAGGCGGCACGCTCGCCCGCGACATCGGGTTCCTGCTCGACCTCGCCAAACAACACGACCGCCCGGCGCACCTGTTCCGCGGCGTGCGCGCGAGCAACGAGTGCCAGAAGAACTGGCTCCGCGATCAACTCGCGGGCGTGCCCGTAGGGGCAACGGTCGCGGTACTCGGCCTCACCTACAAGCCGGGCACGGACACGCTCCGCCGCTCCGGTTCGGTCGAACTGTGCAAGTGGCTGCTCTCGCGCGGGGTGAAGGTTCGTGCCCACGACCCCGCGGTCCGGGGCGGCGCGGACGAGCTGCGCGGCGTCGAACTCGCGGACAGCGCCGAAGGGGCGATGCGCGGCGCGGACGTGAGCGTCCTGGCGACGCCGTGGCCCGAGTACCGCGCACTGACTCCGGCTCAGGTGCGCGGCGCGATGGCACGCCCGCGGGTGATCGACCCGACGCACTTCCTGGCCGCGGGGCTCGCCGGCGATCCGGCTATTGCCTACGTGGCCGCCGGCCGGGCGGCCTGATTCGTGGATTTGTGGGGCCCAGCGGTTCCTCATCGCAACGATGGGACGGCGCAGAGCCGTGCCCCACTTTACGAAATTCGTTCACATGATTCGGTACGCACCCACCGCCCGCAAGGGCGGGGTTCGCCCACTCTTTGCCCTTGTTCCAAATCACCGGGGCGGGGTATAGACGCCGTGGCTTTCGGCGGAACGCTCAGGAGACAGACGGAATGGAGTCTCGGGACAAGCCGCTCGCCGGCCGGTCGGCCGTCATCACCGGTGCGAACCAGGGGTTGGGCCGGTCCATCGCGGAACACTTCGTGCGCGCCGGGGCCAGTGTGCTGATCACGGCACGGGGCGAGGACCTCCTGAACCGAACGGCCGCGGACCTCACGCCGCTCGCCACGGTTTCGGGCCAGCAGGTCCTTACGCGGGTCGCGGACGTGTCGAGCGAAGCGCACTGTGCCGCCACCGCGGCCCAGGCGTTCGCGGACCTCACCAATCCGTGTGTTCTGGTGAACAACGCCGGCGTGTACGGACCGTTCGGTCTCATCGAGGACAACGACTGGGCCGAGTGGGTGAAAGCGATCGAGATCAACCTGTTCGGCACCATTCTCATGTGCCGGGCGTTCCTGCCGCGCATGCGAGCCGCGAAGTACGGGAAGATCATCAACCTTTCCGGCGGCGGCGCGACCGCCCCGCTCCCGCGCATCAGCTCCTACGCCGCGTCGAAGGCCGCCGTGGTGCGGTTCACCGAGACGCTCGCGGAAGAGACGCGCGGGGTCGGCATCGACGTGAACGCGGTCGCCCCCGGCGCCCTGAACACGCGCCTCATGGACGATCTCATCGCGGCCGGGCCGGAGAAAGTGGGGGCCGCGTTCTTCGAGCGGATGACGAAGACCCGCGATTCCGGCGGCACGCCACTGGACAAGGGCGCGGCCCTCAGCGTGTTCCTCGCTTCGGCCGCGTCCGACGGGATCAGCGGGCGGCTCCTGAGCGCGGTATGGGACGACTGGGCGGGCCTGCCGGCGCAGCGCGACGAACTGGCGACGAGTGACATCTACACGCTCCGCCGCATCACGCCGGACGACCGCGGAGGGTGGAAGAAGTGCGCGTAGCTATCGTCGGGTGCGGGTTGATCGGCGGTAAACGCGCGAAGTCCCTCGCCGCACTGGGGCACCAGGTGGTCAGCACCGCGGACGCGGTACCCGAGCGGGCGTCGGCGCTCGCGAAGGGCTATCCCGGGTGCCTGGCGAGCGGAGACTGGCGTGAAGTCGTGACGCGCCCGGACGTCGACGCGGTGGTCGTGGCGACGATCAACGACTCGCTCGCGGCGATCACACTCGGTGCCGTAAAGGCCGGAAAGCACGTTCTCGTGGAGAAGCCCGCGGCGCGGTCGGCGGCCGAACTCCGTCCGGTCGCGGCGGCGGCTCGTGAAGCGGGCGTCACGGTCCGGGTCGGCTTCAACCACCGCTTCCACCCTGGGCTGCGCAAGGCGCACGAGCTGGTCGAGGCCGGTGCGGTCGGTCCGCTGATGTTCGCCCGCGGGCGGTACGGCCACGGCGGGCGCGTGGGCTACGACCGCGAGTGGCGCGCGGACCCGGTGCTCGCCGGCGGCGGCGAACTGCTCGACCAGGGCGTCCACCTGATCGACCTGACGCGCTGGTTCCTGGGCGACGTGGCCGACGTGAGCGGCTACGCTAGTACGTTCTTCTGGGACATGGATGTAGAGGACAACGGCTTCGTGTGCCTGAAACACACGGGCGGTCAGGTGGGCTGGCTGCACGCCAGTTGCTCCGAGTGGAAGAACCTGTTCTGCCTCGAAATCTACGGCCGGACCGGGAAGCTCCAGATCGACGGGCTGGGCGGCAGCTACGGTGTCGAGCGGTTGGCGTACTACCGCATGTTGCCGCAGATGGGGCCGCCGGAAACGACCATCTGGGAGTACCCGGGTGAGGACGGCTCGTGGGCGGCGGAGTTCCGTGATTTCGAGGCCGCCGTTGCGGGTACACGGGGCACGGGCGCGACACTGGACGACGCCGTTGCGGCGCTGGATGTGGTGGCCGCCGTGTATGCCCAATCACCGGGAACCGAGCGGCGGGCCGCGTAGTAGAGGGACCGGGTGCGGGCCGCACAAGCGGAATTATCGGCAACCCTTCAAGCACGGGGCGCCGATAGCCGAATTGAGAGTACCGCGTAAGGCGCGCAAACCGTCCCGCCACCCACACCGCACGGAAGCGGAGTGACCATGATCATTACCCGAAGCCCGCTCCGGATCTCGCTCGGCGGTGGCGGCACCGATCTGCCGTCGTACTACCGCGACCACACCGGCTTCTTGGTGGCTGCGGCCATCGACCGGCACGTCCACATCGTCATCAACCGGTCCATCCTGCCCGAGATGATTCTGAAGTACGCGCAGACCGAGCGCGTCACGGACGTGAACCAGATCCAGCACCCGCTGGTCCGCGAGGCGATGAGGCTCGTGGGCACCCCGGCCGAAGGGCTGGAGATCGCGGCAATGGCCGATATCCCGGCCGGTACCGGGCTCGGGTCGTCCGGCAGCTTCTGTACGGCCCTCCTGCGCGGGCTGCACGCGCTGCACAACGGCAACCCGAGCGCGGCCGAGATCGCCGAACAGGCGTGCCACATCGAAATCGACCGGCTGAAGGAGCCGGTCGGTAAGCAGGACCAGTTCATCGCGGCCGTCGGCGGCGTGACGTGCTTCCGGTTCAACCCGGACGGGCACGTGGAGTACTGGCCGCTCCGGGCCTCGTCGGACACGCTCCGGCGGCTCGAACACAACCTCGTGCTGTACTTCACCGGGTACACCCGCAGCGCGTCCGAGGTGCTGCGCGAGCAGGACACGAAGACCAAGGCCGCCGACTCGTCGATGATCGACAACCTGCACTTCATCAAGGACCTCGGGTACAAGAGCAAGGACGCGCTCGAGGGCGGCGACCTGCGCGGGTTCGCGGAGCTGATGAACGTTCACTGGCGGTCGAAGAAGAAGCGGAGCGGGAACATGTCCAACTCCCGCATCGACGAGTGGTACGAACTGGGGATCAAGAACGGCGGCCTGGGCGGCAAGCTGATCGGGGCCGGCGGCGGCGGGTTCCTCATGTTCTACACCGAGGACGCCGAGCAACTGACCGCCGCAATGTCTCACGCCGGGTTGCAGCACGTGCCGTTCCGGTTCGACTTCGAGGGCACCCGGGTCATCAGCGGCGGCGCGCCGTCGCCGGTCCTGCGCCCGGCCATCCGCCGGGCGGCGTGAGTCGGGCGAACCCCGCCCGCAAGGGCGGTGGGTCTCTTGTTGTGTCACCCACTGCCCTTGCGGGCGGGGTTCACCAAGATTCGAGGCGCTCTCCGTGACCGATCTCGCTTCTACGCCCGTACTGATCCTCGCCGGCGGCAAGGCCACCCGGCTGGGAGAGGTCACGAAGACGATCCCCAAGGCGCTCGTGCCGCTGGCCGATAAGCCGTTCATCGACCACCAGCTCGCGGGGCTGTTCGCCCAGGGCGTGCGCGAGGTCGTCATGTGCGTCGGCCACTTCGCCGATCAGATCCGCGAACACGTCGGCGGCGGCGAGCGGTTCGGGCTCCGGGTCCGGTACTCCGACGACGGGGCCACGCTCCGCGGCACCGGCGGGGCCGTGCGGCGGGCGCTGCCGCTGGTCGGTGACGGGTGCTTCGTCCTGTACGGCGACTCGATCCTCGATCTGAGTTACCGCGCCGTGTTTGCCGCACTGTCGCCGACCGCGCTCGGGCTGATGACCGTGTTCCGCAACGAGAACAGCTTCGACACGAGTAACGTGGTGTTCCGCACCGGGCGGCTCGTGCGGTACAGCAAGCAGGACGCGTCCGCGGACATGACGCACATCGACTACGGTCTGTCGCTCTTGCGGCGGACCGCGATCGAACGTATCCCAGCGGATCACCCGTCGGACCTGGCCGACCTGTACAGCGCCCTCGTGGCGAGCGGCGAGATGATCGGGTACGAGGTGACCCGGCGATTCTACGAGATCGGTTCGCCGAGCGGATTGCGGGAGGCGGAAGAGTTCCTCCGCCGCGCGGGGTGAGGGCAGAAGAACCCACCCCCAGCCCCTCCCTGAAGGGAGGGGAGACCGACTGTAAGCCCCTTCTTCTTCCCCTCCCTTCAGAGAGGGGGTGGGTCTTCTTTAACACAGCGAACGGAGTCGCTCATGTCCTTCACGCAGCAGTTCCTGGCCGAAGCGAGCGAGATCATTGCCAAGCTCGACGTGGCCGCGATCGATAAGACCGTGGCCGCGCTCGCCCAGGTGCGGGCACGCGGTGGCCGCCTGTTCGTCCTCGGCGTCGGCGGCAGTGCGTCCAACGCGGCGCACGCCGTCAACGACTTCCGCAAGATCGCCGGGATCGAAACGTACTCGCCCACCGACAACGTTTCCGAACTCACCGCCCGCACGAACGACGAGGGGTGGGAAACGGTCTTCGTCGAGTGGTTGCGCGGGAGCCGGCTGAACGCGAACGACGGCATTCTGGTGTTCTCGGTGGGCGGTGGCGATCTCGAGCGGAACGTCAGCCCGAACCTCGTCCGGGCCGTCCAGCATGCGAAAAAGGTGGGCGCCACGGTGTGCGGCATCGTCGGCCGCGACGGCGGGTACACCGCGAAGGTGGCGGACGCGTGCGTCATCGTGCCGACGGTGAACGCCGCACACGTGACCCCGCACGCCGAAGCGTTCCAGGCGGTCGTGTGGCACCTGTTCGTCACGCACCCCGCGCTCAAGGCCGCTGCGACCAAGTGGGAATCGACGGCCGCCGCGGACGTGGCGAAGAAAGTGGCGTGAAGCAAGGTGTGTTCGGGCGCGCGGCGCGAGCCCGCCGGTGCATGTTGATTAGGTGCGTCCGAGCGAACGCGGGTGAGCCCGCTGGTGCTTTTGACCGGTACGTTCGGGCGAACGGCGCGAGCCCGTGGGTGTTCCGCACTCATAACAACCGGCGGGCTCACGCCACGCCGCTCGCGAGCCGAGGGTCACAATGCCGCAGCGCGTCGTATTCCTGGACCGCGACGGGGTGCTCAACCGGGCGTTCCCCGAAGGCGGTACAACGCGCCCGCCGCTGACCCTGGACGAACTCGAGCTGTTGCCGGGCGTCCCGGCCGCGCTCGCCCGGCTCCGGGCGGCCGGGTTCGTGCTCGTGGTCGTGACCAACCAGCCGGACGTGGCCCGCGGTAAGCAGACCCGCGCCGCGGTCGAGCTGATTAACGCGAAGATGAGCGCCGAACTGCCGCTGCTCGACGTGTTCGCGTGCTACCACGACGGCGCCGATAAGTGTTCGTGCCGCAAGCCGAAGGCCGGGATGCTGCTGGCGGCGGCGGCGAAGTGGAACCTGGATCTGGACGCCGCGTTCCTGATCGGGGACCGGTGGAGCGACATCGTCGCGGCGCACGCGGCCGGGTGCCGCGCGGTGCTGATCGACACCCCGTTCGGGAACCCGGAGCGGTGCAACCCGGACCACCGGGCGGCCGACATCACCGGAGCAGTGGACTGGATACTGGCGACCGCGGGGGTCGTCGTTCGATCGGCGGCGTGAGTACCGGCAAGACGGGTTCGGGGGAGCACACGCGTTCCTCTCCGACTCCCTAACCGAATCACCAACAGGGGAACCTGGGATGAAACTGTTCGTCGATACAGCGGACGTGAAGGAACTCGAAACGTGCCTGGAACGGGGCTTCCCGTCGGGCGTGACCACCAACCCGCTGCTCGTCGCGCGGTCCGGGTGCACCGACTTCGGCGTTCACATCCGCTCGATGATCGACGCGCTCATCAAGCACGACGCGAAGATCCCGCTGTCGGTCGAGGTGAACACCGCCGACCCGGCCAAGATGGCGGACGAGGCCGAACACTTCGTCAACGAGTTCGGCGACTACCCGTACCTGAACATCAAGATCCCGGTCGGCTGGAACGAGCTGAAGGTGATCGCCCAGTTGGCCCGCCGCAACGTGCCGGTCAACTGCACCTGCTGCATGTCGTACAACCAGGCGGTGATGGCCGCCCGCGCCGGGGCGAAGTACGTCAGCCTGTTCTGGGGCCGCATCCGCGACATCGGCTACGACGCCGGCACCGTGGTGCGCCAGGTCCGCGAGACCCTCGACCGGTCCGAGCTGGACAGCGAGATCATCGTCGGCAGCATCCGCCACCTGGCCGACGTGAACGAGGCCATTCAGGCCGGGGCGCACATCCTCACCGTGCCGCCCAAGTTCTTCCCGCAGATGTGCGCGCACCCGAAGACCGACGAGGCCGTCGCCCAGTTCATGACCGAGTTCCGCGCCTGGGAACAGGCCGTGCAGGCCAGCCAGGTGAAGCGGGCCGCCTGACGCGGGCCGGCGCGCGAAAAATGGAAACGGAAAAGCGGAAGAGAGGCGTGCCGCAGGCACCCCGGCTCCGGCCGGCTCTTCCGCTTTTTCCGTTTCCGTGCCGCGTTGGGCGAAGGTCGGGTTGCACGGATTGTTCGGATTGTGTAAATCGCGGCGAGGATTCGACCGATTGACGAGGTACGCTCGGAGGTCGCCGCGGGGGGCTGCGGCGCCATCGCGAGAAATCTCAGGGAAGGGAACCGATGGACCTTCGGAACAAGCGAATCCTGGTGACCGGCGGCGGCGGGTTCCTCGGGCGGCACGTGGTCGGTGAGCTGCGCCAGGCCGGCTGTACCAGTTTGTTCGCCCCCCGTCGCGCCGAGTACGACCTGACCGATGCCGTCGCGGTCCACCGCGTGCTGGAGTGGAGCCGGCCGGACGTGGTGATCCACCTCGCCGCCGTCGTGGGCGGGATCGGGGCCAACCGGAAGTACCCCGGCACCTTCCTGTACGACAACCTCATGATGGGCGTGCAGCTCATCGACGCCTGCCGCCGCCGCGGGCTGGAAAAATTCGTTTGCGCCGGTACCATCTGCGCGTACCCGAAGTTCACCCCGGTCCCGTTCAAGGAAGAGGACCTCTGGAACGGCTACCCGGAAGAAACCAACGCGCCGTACGGTCTCGCCAAGAAGATGCTCCTGGCGCAGATCCAGGCGTACCGCCAGGAGTTCGACTTCCCGGGCACGTACGTCCTGCCGGTGAACCTGTACGGCCCGTGGGACAACTTCGACCTCCAATCGTCGCACGTCATCCCGGCGCTGATCCGCAAGTGCGTGGACGCCCAGGCCCGGAACCTGCCGGAAGTGCCCGTGTGGGGCACCGGCAAGGCGACGCGCGAGTTCCTCTACGTCGCCGACGCGGCCCGCGGCATCCGGCTGGCCGCCGAACGGCTCGAGTCGCCCGATCCGATCAACCTCGGGTCCGGGCACGAGATCTCGATCCGCGACCTGGCCCAGACGATCGCCGATCACGTGGGCTACCGCGGGGCGCTGAAGTTCGACCCGACCCAGCCCGACGGCCAGCCGCGCCGGTGCCTGGACACGACCCGCGCCAAGGCGCTGATCGGGTTCGAGGCCACGACCGCCCTCGACCGCGGGTTGGCCGAAACGGTCGCCTGGTACCGGGCGCAGCAAACGCCCGTCCGCGCGGCGGCCTGATCCTTAAAAGCGCGAGCCCGGAGAGAGCATGATCCCGGCCGGTGAGAACGAGACCACGTATCAGGAACTTCAGGACGTGGAGAACCGGGTGCTCCTGTTGGCGCACCAGCTCGAAGAGTTGCGCGCCCACGTCCTACAGATGAAGGCCACGGCCGCGCCGCGGATGGCCTGGAACCTCTGGTTCCGGCACCAGATCAAGCTCGCCCTGGGGGTCCGAGTTCACCTCGGGCGCCTGTCGTTCCCCGGTMCCCCGCGGCCGGTCCACGTGCCGGCGCGGTACCACCGCAAACCGGCCCTCACGAACCCGCCGGTCATCTCGGTCGTCACCCCGTCGTACAACCAGGGGGTGTTTCTGGAGAAGACGATCACGAGTGTCCTCGACCAGGAGTACCCGCGGCTCCAGTACGTCGTTCAGGACGGCGGCTCGACCGACGAAACGGCCGGCGTTCTGGCGCTGTACCGCGACCGCCTTCATCACAGCGAGATGCGTCAGGACAAGGGCCAGTCGAACGCCATCAACCTCGGCTTCGCCCACACGTCGGGCGAGATCATGGCCTACCTGAACTCGGACGACCTGCTGCTGCCGGGGGCCCTTCACACCGTCGCCAAGTACTTCGAAGACCACCCGGATGTGGACGTCGTTTACGGGCACCGGGTGGTGATCGACCGGGACGGTAACGAACTCGGTCGCTGGGTGATACCGCCGCACGACGCCGATATCCTGAAATGGGCCGACTACGTGCCCCAGGAGACGATGTTCTGGCGGCGCCGGATCTGGGACAAAGTGGGCGGGATCGACGAGAGCTTCCGGTTCGCGATGGACTGGGACCTGCTCCTGCGCTTCCAGGAGGCCGGGGCCAAGTTCCACCGCATCGGCCGCTTCCTCGGCGCCTTCCGCGTCCACAACACGTCCAAAACGACGACCGTGGTCAAAACGACGGGCAGCGAAGAGATGGCCCGGCTGCGGGAGCGGTGCCACGGCCGCGAGGTGACCGGGGAAGAGATCCAGCACGGCATCCGCCGGTATCTGCTCCGGCACGCACTATGCAACCGGATGTACACCCTCGGGTTGTTCCGGTACTAAGTGGCCGACGTGCGGCCGGTTCGGGTGGCCGACTCTCTCCGAGAGTCGGTGGTCGCACCCCAGGTGTTGCAATTCGGTTTTCGATGAGGCTCTTACACCATTGCGGTCGCTGTCGGAGACCGCACCCATCCGAGAAGGCGGCCTCTAATCTGAGCCCGGTCCGTTCTCCAGGAAAGAAGCCGGCCCGAATCAGGTGCGACCGGCGGGGGCCAGGCGCCACAATTCGTCGGTGGCAGTGGACAGGAGCGAGTGGTAGTCCGGGGAGCGACCGATTTCACGGTCGATCATCTCCGCGAACGCATCGATCTTCGGCCGCACCTTGTCCAGAAACTCGGCAAGGCGCGGCATGGGCAGGGCGAACCGACGGGCCGCGATGTCGAGAACGCGGTCCAGCGCCGCCGGGTGTTCGGCCAGGGTGTCGAGACGGGTGAGCAGGCCGGCGAACCAGAGGAGTTCGGCCCGACCCGCGTGCGGGGTGTCCGCGAGGCGCTCCGGGCTATGGTGGTACCGGATCGGTTCCACAACGTCGTCGGGCAGCCCCCACCGGCGCAGCGCCTCGGCGCTCACTTCCGCGTGATCGATTCCGAACGCCTCTCGTTCGCGGGCGCACACCTCTTCGCCGAGCGGGTCTTCGGGTTGCGGCGGAAGTGCCGCCCACGCCTTCGGAAACGTCTGCTGGATGAGAAGGGCCCCCAGGTCGCGCAGGAGCGCGGCGTTCAGGTCGTCCTCGGGCGACGCCCGGCCGATGTGGGCCGCCACTTCGCGCGCCACGATCGCACCGCCGACGGAGTTGAACGAGTGGGCCAGCGCGGCCGGGTCGAACCGGCTCTGCGGGCGCATGGCCGGGAGGGACAGACTGAGGGCGAGGGTGCGCACCCGGTTGAGGCCGACCACCATCACGGCCCGCTCGACGGAGCCGAGCGTCCGGCTCGGTCCTTCACGGGCGGCATTAACGGCCTGGAGCAGAGCGGCGCTGAACCCGGGGTCGCCGGCGGCGATGATCGCTCCCACGTCACCGGGCAACGTGTCAGGGCGGCCCGCGGCCCCGGCGACCTTCACGGCGACTGCGGGGATCGCGGGGAGCCGGGACGGGTGTAAAACGGCTTCGAGGATGGCCTCGCGGCTCGCGGGCAGGCGCGGCGTCGGTACCGAACGGGTGGTCGCACTGCGCGTGATCCACCCGGTAATGTGGGCTGCCATTTCCGCTCCCGCCGATCGGCATTCCGCGGAACCGCGCCCGTGGTCCGGACGCGCACGAACCGCACCCCGCGCCGAGTGGGCGGGGCGACACTGTCAGTTATCGGTTCGCGGCGCGAATATTTGTCTCCGCGGCCGGCGCGGCGCCAAAGAGGCGCTTTTTAGTGTGCGGCCTTCAGGACGCGCTCGATGTACGCCCGTACCTCCGGCACGGCCACGCCGGTCGCCACACGGGCGTTCGGCCCGGCCGACGGGCTGGGGCGGGCATCGATCACGGTCATGCCGCGCGTCAGGTCGCCGCGCGTTTCCACGTCCACGTAATGCGGTTCGCTACTCACGCACCCGGCCACGGCCACCGCGACCGTGCCGAGCACGTCCTTCAGGTGGAACCCCTCAATACCGTAGAGGTTAGAACTCGCGCGGATGCCGAACGGGACGATCTGCCGCAGGAACTGGCACGTGCGCGCGTCCGGGTTCGGTAGCTCCAGCAGGTCGGACGGCGAGAAGATCAGCCGGCGCGTCACGTCGAGCGGGATGAGCAGCGGGTTGAGTTCGGCGGCGAACACGCGCTTGGCGGCGTCGGGGTCGAGGTGGATGTGGAACTCCGCGACCGGTCCGGCGTTGCCCGCTTCCTTCCACGCGCCGCCGATAATTACTGTCTGATCCAGAACGGCGGGCAGGGGGGGGGCGCGGTCGAGGGCGGGCGCGAGGGGGGTGAGCGGTCCGAGG
>BFBZ01001642.1_pt1 | contig 14235 bp, 13 predicted proteins | sample 1888401 | NCBI WGS metagenome assembly BFBZ01 (sample SAMD00112614, study PRJDB3348) | symbiont metagenome | host: Chara braunii | reverse complement strand
GGCCGCCGCTACGCCCTTCTTGACCGCCTGCGCCTGGCGGGACAGCGAGATGTTGCAGGGAGCCGCCTCATTCCAGGTCGTTACGACGCCAACGAACGGTTGGGAAATCTCGCGCTGGGACAGGCCCATGGCGTACAGAAACGAGCGATGCGGCGCGCGCTCGGGACCTACCGTCGTATGCCGGCTCGGCAGTCCTTTTCGGCTCTTTCCAGCTCCTTCAGAATGATCGTCCACGATTTTACCCCTGCGTTAGGTACGCCCAGGGGTCCTGCGGCTTGATTGTGTGCCGAAAACGACCAGCCCGAACGTCTTGAGGTGCGAGCAATCCATGCCGGAGCAGGCCAAATCAGCTCGTAGCCTGATCTGCGCCGAGGGTAGACAAATTCGTGCCTTCTGTTGAATACAAAGATTGCAAGGCATCGTTCTGTTTATGTGATCGTCAAAGCTCGGCCGGTCAGCCCCTTCAGACGTTGAGCACCCGTTTGATGCCGACACAGCCGATCTAAGGCGCGTCAGCGATATCGAATTCGGCCGGATCGAGCTCAAGCACCTCGCAGATGCGGATAGCCGTTCTGCGCTCCTCGGCATCGAAGCCGCCATCGGCGGCGGCGATCGCGCAGCAGGCCTCGACCAGCAGCGCGGGGTAGCGCGCCGCGCCCTTGAGCCGTGCGACGGCCTCGAACGCAGCCGCCTCGCCATCCCTCTGGTCGGTAGCGAACCGCTTGGTCAACGCTTCGAAGGTCGCGATGACATCGTCGAGCCCGAACGCGGCGATCGGATCGAAGCCGCGGATCAATCCGAGCATCCGATCATGCTCCTCCGCCGTCACCCAGCCATCGGCGTAAGCGACGAGCGCGCAGCCCGCGATGATACCTTCCATAAGGTGCTCGTTCTGAGCGCGGTGAACCTCGTCTGCGAAGTCTTCCCAGGAGCGTTTGGAGAAGCGGCGAAGGGAACGACGATAGGGCACGGTTTGTCCTTTCATTTTGGGGTCTTCGTGGCTCGGCTTAGGTCCGCCGGATTAGTCAAGGATGGTCGAACATGCTTGAGCGCCGCTTCTTGCGCCGATAATCGTGGTCATCGTCATTCCACTTGCGCCGGCCTTCGGGCCGCAGCGACCGTCCCGGATTGAATGTGTCGCGCCCAGTTGTGCCTGGGCTCGAGGGTCGCTTGGGTCGACCTCGCGCGCCACTCGCAACTGAACAAGACCCCTGTCTATAATGCCTTCTCCCTGTCGAAAACGTCTGTGTTCCTGGTCGGCCGCCTGTATCAGGAGCAGCATGCCAATGGCCTGCATCCTGCCCAATACCCGGCAGACCCGGCGAACGTCTGTCACGCCGGCGGCAGACTTCGTGGTGCTGCGCGCCGGGTACATCTTGACCGCCGTGACGATCCCGTCGGCAAAGCCTTGAGCTATGTCCTTCGGCTCCGTCTCATCGGTCAGGAAACATGTCATGAGCGGTTCGAATCCGGATCCACTTGGCAAGACGCGCCGGATACGATCGCAATAGGCAGCCGCCCGCGCGGCCGTCCTCAACGGTGGATCGAGGTTCGGCATGACGATGGCGCGTCCGAACGTGCGCGCCGTCCAGGGCAGCGCCATGTGCAGCATCGCATCATCCCGAAGGTGTACGTGCCAGTCGTCGGGTCGACGGAGCGTTATCTCATTCACACCAGGGTCACGTTCGCCCCGCTTCACGAGTTTAACGCGCACCTTTCGGTCCGATCCAGAGCGCCAGCGGCTCGAGTCTCGCCGTCTTCTTCGAATGGTGGCGATCCATGCGATGGAGCACATTGTCGAGAAAACGCACTGCCTCGACGATGAATGGTCCTTTGTTGAGCATCACGCATTCAGCGCGCTGCGCCATCGCCGCATCGGTTACTTCCGCCCGGCTGGGTGCTCCTTCTTCAACCATGCCGGCCAAGACCTGGGTCGCCCAGATGACCGGCACATGGGCTGCCTCGCAGAGCCATAAGATATTCTCTTGGACTTCGCTGATTCGCTCGAAACCAAGTTCGACCGCCAGATCTCCTCGCGCGATCATGACCGCCAGTGGCTGTTGCCCGGCGCCCTGCACGACCAGACCCGGAAGGCTCCTAACGGCAAGCGCGGTTTCGATCTTGATCACTAAGGGCTGCACGGGACGTCCGCCGCGTCGTGCTGCCAATTCTCGCTGAATAAGTGTGATGTCCGACGGACGCTGAACGAAAGAGAACCCGACGAGGTCGGCATTCTCTGCAACGAAATCGAGATCGCGGAAATCCTTCTCGGTCAGAGGTGGAAGATCGAGCGCGGTATCCGGGAAGTTCAGTCCCTTGTTGAGCCTGAGCTTCACTCCCTTGCTGCGCGTCTGCTCGACGCGAAGCATCGCGCCGTCCGGCTCGAGCCTTTCGACACGCGTTGCGATGCGGCCATCGTCGATGAAGATCCGTGCTCCGACCTCAAGTTGATCAAGAATCGCCGGGAACGTCATCCGGATGACGACGGCGCCAGTCTCCACCTGAGCCGGCATTCGACCTACCAACAGGAGAAGGTCACCGCGGTAGAGCCGCGTCTTCTTCGGCGCGAAGACTTCAGCGATCCGGCATTTGGGGCCGGCTACATCCATGAGGATCCGGCAGCCCCTATCTTGATCGGTCGCCGCAGCGCGGCTGTTCTCGATCATGGCCGCCCAGATCTCTGGCCCATCATGCGCGCAGTTGATGCGCAGGCAATCTGCCCCGGCGCGAATGATATCGGCGACCAGGGCGCGATCTTGACCGGCCCTGGTCGGCAAGGTCACCATGATCCGCGTGCCGGGACCGTGCGGATCGTCTCCGAAAATCCTAGCTTGCTCTCGCCTCAAAATTCGCTTTCCGTTCAGGAAGTCTAAGGGGGTGGGATCGGACACCGCGGGCTGACCGGCCAACTCGGCCAGCCTCGCGCAGACGGCGTCAAGTGTTGCCATAACGCGTCCCTCACTCCGTCCGAGCGACGTCAGTCCAAGCGCCGAGAGCTGATGCTGTAGACCGCTCAAATCATGGCGCCGAAACGCCAGATACTGCGCGAGATTGATCGCTCCGGGCAGAAAGCTCCGCCGCGCCACCTTGGGGGTCCAGTCCTCCACAATGGTTTGGCTCTCCCGAATGACGACAGCTCGGATGCGAACCATCGTGGACAGGAGGCGCTTCGCGGATACCTTCCGGTCTGCCTCACGGGAGCGGCGCGCAGAAGGACCTTTCAAGCTCGAACGTTGGTTCGCATTCAGCGTCATCAGTTCTCCGATCGCGCGGCTCAAGCCGCCTGCTCGAGTTATCCGCGGCCGACGGCCTCGATGTTCCTGCGCAGGGCCGGATCAAGTTCAAGCTTGCTGGCAAGATCATCGAGCCATGCCCTCTCTGTCGGTGTATCGGCATCGATGGCGACAAACGCCGCCAGGTAGACTTGTGCGGCCGCCTCTGGACCTCTCGCGGTCGCCGCGAGCTGGTCCGGTGTGTCGGGGCGCGCGATCAGGGACTCAAGATAACTTCGTTCCTCGCTTGAGAGGCCGCTGGCTTCGACGCGCTCGACCAGACGGGCGCGCTCGGTTTCGTCAAAGCGACCGTCGGCCATAGCCGAAGCGATCATCGCGCGTAGCAAGAGAGTGACGGTGCCATCCCGTGGCATCGCATCCGGAGGTGAGAGAAAGCCGCGCGAAGCTTCTTGCGGCGCATCGGCCTGACCCGGAATGAGGCCACCAAGCATGTCGCTGACGCTTTGCGGTATCAGCGGCTTGCCGGCACGGTAATTGCTGTACGCCTTGTAGGCGAGCCCACCGAGCAGGGCAGCACCGCCGATTTGCATAGCGCCGCCGGCAAACTTCCGCGCGTGCTTCGAGGTCAAGAGCGTACCGGCCAAACCGCCTGCGAGCGCGCCGGTGCCGAGCGCACCCACATTGGCACCGAAGAAATCGCCGAGGCCCGCTCGTCCGCCTCGATCGGCCGGTTGAGCACCTTCCACGCCGCTTTGACCTGTCGTCGGGCTTCCCGACAGCACGGTGGTCAACAGCTTGTTCACATCGATCATATCGTTCTCCTGTGATGGACTGGCAGGTTCGCGCCTATCGGCATCCTGCGGGTTACCGTCGAGCGCGCTGCGGCGGGCGATGACGTTTCATGAGTGTCGGCATCGATGCACCAGGCGGGGGCGGCGAAGGGTGCAATGATGTGCGCGACAGAGCAGGCGGAACATCAATGGTCATTAATCGTCTCCTGCAGGGCGAGTGGAGGGCCGTGTTCCAATGGTATCCGGGAGCGGAGACGTCGGGCCGTGGATGGCGGCTTCGTCTGTCGCGGCCGTGCGGGTTTTCCATAGCGAGAACAGGACGCCGCCCGCGATGAGGGACAAGGTCACGCCGAGCGAGATCGCGGGGTCGGCCTTGCCGACGATCTGGTTCCAGAAAATCTTGGCGCCGATGAAGACGAGGACGATGGCGAGCGCGTATTTCAGATACTCGAAGCGGTGCACCATGGCGGCGAGGGCGAAATAGAGGGCGCGCAGCCCGAGGATCGCCATGATATTGGCCGTGAACACGATGTAAGTGTCGGTCGTGATGGCGAAGATCGCCGGCACCGAGTCGACCGCGAACACGAGGTCGGCGATGTTGATCACGACGAGCGCCAGGAACACGGGCGTCGCGAAGCGCGCGAGCTTACCCGTCTCCGGATCGAGCTTGCGGACGAAGAAGTGCGAACCGTGCAACTCGGCCGAGACACGCATGCGCTTGGACAGGAAGCGCACGATCGGATTCTTCGACACGTCCTGCTCGCTCTCTCCCATGACGAGCATCTTGATCCCCGTGGCGATCAGGAAGGCGCCGAAGATATAGAGCACCCACTCGTACTGCTGCACGAGCGCCGCGCCGAGCCCGATCATGATGCCGCGCAAGACCAGCACCGCGAGGATACCCCAGAGCAGCGCGCGGTATTGGTACTTTGCGGGAATGGCGAAGTAGCTGAAGATGAGCGAGATTACGAAGACGTTGTCGATCGAGAGCGCCTTCTCGAGGGCATAGCCCGTGAAATACTCCATGCCCGAGGTCGGGCCCATGGACCACCACAGCCAAGCGCCGAACACCAGCGCGATCGCGATGTAGAACGCGGACAAGATCAAGCTTTCGCCGACACCGAGTTCTTTGTCTTGCTTGTGAAGAACGCCGAGGTCGAAGGCGAGCAACGCGCCGACGATGCCGAGGAAGGCGAACCAGAGCCAGACAGACTTGCCGAGGAAATCGCTGATCAGGAAGTCGGCGAGCAGTTCCATGGTAATCCTTACTTTTCGGGTGTTTAGGAGCACCCGTTGAATGCGTCACAGGCCTAAGATTGCGTCCATGCTCAATTGCCAGCAGGGCCCGAACCTTTCGGGAGCGCCTGAGACGGTGGCGAGCGGCCCCAATTGCGATTGCGCCAATGGCTCTTGTTGGCGTTGTCGTCCTGGTTCTCGCCGTTGCGCAGCGGTGAAGGCAGCATCTCAATGCGAGAGCAGCACTGGCAGCGGCGGGTTGGCGACAATGGTCTTTGTCGCGCCGCCCAGGATGAAGTCGCGCATGCGCGAGTGCCCGTAGGCTCCCATCACGAGCAGGTCGAGGCTGCGCGCGGTTGCATAGTCTTCGAGAGCCTGCCCGATTGTCCGGCCGGCGGCCTCTTCTTCCTCGAGAACAATTTCGATGCCATGACAGGCGAGATGCTTCGTCAGTTCCGCGCCTGAGCTCTTCGTGTCCATCGTTTTTATTGGGGTGATCGTCACCACCCGCACGGTTTTGGCGCGCTGCAGGATCGGGAGGGCATCCGCCACAGCCCGTGCCGCGGGCCGGCTGAAATCCCACGCCACGCCGACGATATCGAGGGAAAGGGAGTTGCTACGTTTGGGCACTTCCGGGAAGACGATCGTCGGTCGTCCGGAGCCGAAGATCACGCACTCGGCGACATATTGCTGTTGCTCTGCCTGCTCGCCGATCGGGATCATCGTGACGTCGTGCATTCTGGCGCGTGCAGTCACGATGCCCGGGATCTGCAAGGTGGTGCATGACACCATGATCGGCGGGTGTACAATGCCGCGCTTCGTCGCCATGCCTTCGAACGCACCGATCAGATCCCGGGCATTCGCCACACTTTTCTGCCGCTCGGCCGCAATCATCCCCGGGATGTCGAGCAGCTTGTTCGCCAGCACGTTGCCGACATTCGGAATCTCTATTTTGAAAGTCAGCGCCGAGATACTCGCGCCCAGCGCCCCAGCAAAGTCGACCGCTTGCTCGACCGCCGCAACTGCGGTGGGTTCGGGATAGCTGCTCAATGGAAGCATGACGTCGGTGAAAGCCATTCTCTCAACTCCCAGCGGGGTGTCCTGATGGTTCGGGACGGCACCGCCCTGTTGTGCCGTCGTTGTTCGTCAGCCCGCATGGTGTCTGTTCCTCCCCGTCCCTTTGGCCATGCGCGGATTGCTGAGCATGTGCGGAATGTGGGCTCAATTGATCATCAAAAAAAGCAGATTATTCGTAGTGCTTTGATCCAAAAAAACTGCGGGTGGGAATGGCCGGTCGTGTTGAATTACAGGTAGCTGCATTATCTCTGGAGGGTCATTAAAACTGGCAGCGTCGCGCGCGCAGCCAACCATCAGCGTCCAGATCGGAACGCTCAAAGAAGCGCTCGGAACCGCGTTATTCCGCCGCGCGAGGCGACGACTGGAGCTGACCGTGCTGGGCCAATTGGCTCTTGAACCGAGTCTTCGATTCGATACCTACGACCACCTCATCGAGGGAAGAGGGCCCGGGTGCAGCGCCGCCAGGCGATGAAGAGCGGCGATCATGTGCCGCCGGCCGGCGAGCTCGGCGCCGCCCCGGTCGGCGCGGAATTTTCGGTGGCGGGAGAACCACACGACGATGATGGATGCGAGGATGCCCAGCATCAGTTCAGCGACGATCATGGTGACGAAAAAAGCCGGGCCGTGGCCGCGTTCGGTCTTGAACACCACCCGATCCACCATGTGGCCGATGACCCGGGACAGGAACATGACGAAGGTGTTCACCACGCCTTGGATCAGCGCCATTGTCACCATGTCGCCGTTGGCGGCGTGCGACACCTCGTGCCCCAGCACCGCCTCGGCCTCTTCCCGGCTCATCTGCTGCAGCAGCCCGGTGGACACCGCGATGAGGGAGGCGTTCTTGTTCATGCCGGTGGCGAAAGCGTTGACCTCCGGCGACTCGTAGACGGCAACCTCCGGCATCCTGATGCCGGCGGCCTGGGCCTGGCGGGCGACGGTTCGCACCAGCCATTGTTCCGTCGGCGTGCTCGGCTGGGTGATGACTTGGGCGCCGACTGCCCTCTTGGCAGTCCATTTCGAGAGGGCCACGGAAATGAAGGCGCCGCCGAAGCCGAAGACGGCAGCGAAGATGAACAAAGCGTTGAGATTGAGGCCCTGTTCATTGAGGTAGGGCTCGACCCCCAGCAAGCGCAGGGTGACCGACAGCACCAGCACCACGGCCAAGTTTGCTGCTAGAAAAAGCGCTGTGCGTTTTACGCGGTACTCCTCGCCGAATTCCTACTGAGCCAGAACCTTCAATCGAACTTCCACGCGCCCTTCCGCTTGGCGCAGCAGCGAGAGCTCGATCGACTCTTGGCCGGCCCTGAAGCTGTGATGTTCAGCTTCCAGCGTTGCATCCGTTACCTCCTGGGCGTATCCCGCCGCAGCGAAGCCTTGAACGTAATGCGCGCGCACGGAGTCGAACGCCCCGCGCCCCGCGTAGCGGACCTCCACCGTCTTCTCCCCCCGCGCAAAATGGCTGCGCACCAAACCGGGAAAGCGCGGTACCGGCCCAACATCGGCGCCACTCACGTCGCTCGCCGGCGGTTCTCCGACGAGACCCGGCACCCACTGGCCGACCTGTTCTTTCACGCCGGGCGCCATCTGTTCGATCTGCGTCATAGCCTCGCCGGCAAGGCGCTTGCCCGCCTCGGTCGCCGTCGGAAACTGCCCCCACAACCAGGATAGGAGCGCGATCCCGGCCCAGGTAAACACACCGAGGATTCCGAGAACGGCCGCACCAAGGATCAGCCAGGTGCGCGCACGCACCTTGCGCAGAGCCGAGGCGGCCCGCGCCGAGAACTGGTGCTCATGGAGGGGTCTGCGCATCACTACCTCACGGAGCCCGGTCATTAAAGGTTTCGCGCACGCGCAGCAGGCGTCGGGCCAGAGTCCGCTTGGCCCGAGCCGCGGCGCGATTTACCGCGACATGGAAGTCCGCTTCGGTTTCCTCGACGACGATATCGGGCAGCCCGTTCAGACGAACTCGCAGATTGCAGCGTTGGTCTATGCCGCCCTTCGGTCCGTTGACATCCGACAGGCGCACGACCACGCCGCGAATGCGGTCCTGAAATTGGGACAATTCGAAGCCCAGCCGATGCTCGACATGCCCGCGCAGGCCGTCGGTGAGTTCGACGCCATGCGCCTGAATATCGATCTTCATCAATCCTCCACCGACCCGGATCCTGAGCGTGTGCAGAATATGGGCTTGATTGATCACCTAAAAAATCAGATTATTAAGTGTGCTTTGATCGAAAAAACCTGCGGATTGGATAACCAGTCGTGTTGAACTACAAGCAGCTGCACTATTTCTTGAGGGTCGCGAAGGCGGGCAGCATCGCGCGAGCCGCCGAGCAACTACGCCTCGCGCCACAGACCATCAGCGCGCAAATCGGCACGCTGGAGGAAGCGCTCGGAACAGAGCTGTTCCGCCGCGCCGGGCGGCGACTGGAACTGACCGCGGCGGGGCAGTTGACCCTCTCCTACGCCGACGAGATCTTCCAGATCGGCAGAGAGCTGGAAGAAACTGTGCGCAATCGCCCCGGCAGCAGCGACATGCTGTTTCGGGTGGGGGTGGCCGATGTGGTTCCCAAGTCGGTAGCCTATCGGCTGCTGGCCCCGGCACTGGGTAGTGCCGGGCGCGTGCGGCTTATCTGCCGGGAGGACAAGCTGGAACGGCTGTTCGCGGAACTCGCCATTCACAAGGTGGATCTCGTGATCGCCGACCGGCCGCTGCCCTCCGAATTGGGCGTGAAAGGCTACAGCCACTCTCTCGGGCGCACACCTATCGCCTTCTATGCCGTGCCCGGACTTGCCGCGCGGTACCAGGAGGGCTTTCCGCGATCGCTGGACGGCGCACCCATGCTGATCCCAAGCGACGGCGCAACAATGCGGGGGGCGCTCACGCGGTGGTTTAGCGAACATCAGATCGAGCCGCGCATTGTCGGCGAATTCGACGACACCGCGCTGATGAAGGCCTTCGGCAAGGCGGGCGCAGGCATTTTCCCTGCACCCGCGATATTGGCCGACGAGATCCGAGAACAGTACGGAGCCGAGATCATCGGCCGTGCCGACAGCGTCGCAGCGAGGTATTACGCCATCTCGGTTGAACGCAAACTGACCCATCCTGCCGTCGTTGCGATCAGCGAAGCAGCGAAGACGGACCTGTTCGTCGACGACAGAGTTCCGCTCCCAGCAGGGGGCTGATCTTCGCGATCGTCATCGCGAAGACGAAGGTGAGTGCTGCCCGTCAAGGCGAGCACCCTTCTCGGGAACAGTCGAGTTGAGCATACGCCATCCGATCTTCCGCCGTTCAATTCCGAAAGCTGGAAGTGGCGCCGAGCACGAGCGCTGCTTCGGTCGCTGCGAGGCGATTTAGGTTTACCGGCACATGCTTGTCCTCGCCAGCAAATACGGCGAGGAGCGGCCTCAAGATCAGACATCCATAGGAGGGCATATCCCCCGCGCAACTACCTGCCGCCAATAACAATGGGAAATTTCGAATACGCAACAATTTGAGCTGACGCACAACTTCCTTTTAATGCCTACAGATTAAAGTTGTTTCTTGTTAAATCGGACTAGGATCAAGGAAAATTTTCGGCTACAAAGATGACGCGCGTGGCAAACTTTAGCGTTCGATCTCGCCTAGGCCGCGCGCCGTCATCATCGGCGCGGATCGGCTCCGGGCTTGTCGCCAAGCTGCGCGACTTCCAGCCGAAGCGCACGCAATTCGCTCATGATTTCCGACCGTTCGCTCCGGAGTTCCTCGGCCGTGGTTTCCTGCGCATCCGGCTCTCCCGCCTCATGCTGACGCTGCATCGCATCGACCACGATTCCGATGAACAGATTCAGCACCGTGAACGAGGTGATCAGAATGAACGGCACGAAAAACGCCCATGCCAGGGGATAGGTTTGCATCACCGGGCGGACGATGCCCATCGACCAGCTTTCCAGCGTCATGATCTGGAACAGCGAATAGGCCGATGCGCCGATCGTGCCAAACCATTCAGGAAAATCAGCCCCGAACAGCTTGGTCGCCATCACCGAAAATACGTAATAGACCAGCGACAACAGCCCTAGGATCGAGGCGATTCCGGGCACGGCGGCCAAGAGGGCCCCGACCACCCGCCGCATCGAAGGCACCGCAGACACCAGCCGCAGCACTCGCAGAATCCGCAGCGCCCGCAGCACTGCAAGGCCCCCGGTCGTCGGCAGTAGCGCAATTGTCACGATGCCCAGATCGAACAGGTTCCACGGATCCTTGTGGAACCGCAAGCGGTAGACAACCAGCTTAGCCAGCAGTTCTGCGACGAATACCCCAAGGATGAGCCGGTCCAACAACAGCAACAGCGGTCCGACCGTAGCCATGACCCTGGAGCTTGTCTCGAGGCCCAGCGTGATGGCGTTGAGCACAATCAGCGCGATGATGGCACGCTGGAACTGCGCCGATTCCAGCACCCCCTGCATCTTGCCAAGAAATCCGCCCTGGCGCGGCTCAATGTGGCGCAGGTAGGTTTCCTGGCTGCGCTTCTTCTTGTTGGTTGCGGTCACTAATCTTGATCCTTCGCGCTTGTTCTGGAATGGTTGCCAGCACATCCCCCGACATGGTCAATGCAAACCCGTTCCCGTCGCCCGGACGTCCGTCCGCGTTCGCCAAGCTGCGACCGCGTCTTGCCCGGTGCGGCAGACCCGGTCACGGTGTCGGACCATTTTGATCGGTATTGGTCCGTTTGGTAGACGGCAAGATGTAGGGCATCACCGCCAGGACGATCAGCACGATCACCGTCGACAGGGCTGCGGTGGCCTCCAGCCCAAGCCCCGCGGCCATACCGATTCCCGCTGTTGCCCAGATGCTTGCCGCCGTGGTCAGCCCTTGGGTTCTTTGCTGCACGGTGCCGATGATGATCGCACCGGCCCCAAGAAACCCAATGCCCTGGACCACACCTTGCAGGACCCGCGACATGTCCGACAGCAGCATGCCGCTCTGCAATGGGCCGATGACGAAAAGCGCGGTGCCGACGGCCACCAGCATATGGGTCCGCACGCCGGCGCTTTTTGCCTTCAGTTCGCGTTCGTATCCGAGGATTGCGCCCAGGATCGCGGCCATCAACAGGCGCAGCGTGATGCGGGTCATGGTGGACAGATCGGGAATGTCGGAAAATTCGCTGGCGATAGTTGTCCAGATATCCTGCCACATGGTCGATTTCCTTGTGCTGTCGATTCCGCCAGGGCTTTTCTCTACGCTGCCTCCATCATGCTCCTTGTTCGACACATCGCCAGAGCTTCATGAGTTTCGAATCCGGCTCTAAAGGAGCGGGGGTGCGGTCACGGCGAGCTTTTCCTTGCAGGTGCAGGAAGTTTGTGCGGCCTCGCGACACCGTCTCAATTAGTTCGGCGATCTGGCCTGCTGCCAGTTTCACGGACGCCGAGTCAAGGTGGTAAGATCGGAGGTGGTGGAGGCCCAACAGCAGCGACGGCGAGAACGCATAAGTAATGTCACGCAATCACACAGCGGCCGCTCTCGTCCGCAACATCGCCGCTCAGTGCCCCACCACCAACTACTGGTCTCCACCTACATCTCGCCCATCGCGGATCAGCAAAGGTTACGTTTTCCGCTGATATAGCTGATATAGTTGCAGGCGTAAACACCATGGGTTGGGTTCGACCGACCTTCATCTAATCCGCCCAGCCGAAGGGCGAATTTGCCGGTATCATCAGTCGTAGTAGCTTTGGTGAGTCTCGGATGCTTTCGGCGGGGCTCGCAGATTGACGGCTAGATTTTCAGAGTGCTCCAGCGGAAACGTAGTTATCACTTTCATCTACGCTGGGGCGCCATCTACGCTAGGCTGCGACCGCTAACCCTACGATGCGATACCGTGCGCATCTGCATCCAGTCGTCTTCCCACGAAGCGCCGCGCCCGACACGATTCGAACTTGTGACCTTACCTTCGGAGCCGCATCTTTTAGGAGATGAGTGCATCGATCACCGGCCAGACAACCTTCTTTCTGTACGCCACAGTATCCTGCTATCCGACGTCTGAATTTCTGCCCTTCCCTTTCGGGGCCTATCGCGCTCATTTCCTCAATAGGAGGAGTTGAGGAGACGAAGATGGCTCAGCGGAATGACGGCCCGATCAAGCGGACTATCCGTCGACACCAACTACACGAAATGGTGCCGCTCGCTGACAGCACCATTTACGAGATGGAACAGCGCGGGGAGTTTCCCCGGCGCTTCGCTCTCTCGCCGCGCTGCGTCGTATGGGATCTGGCGGAGGTCGAAGCCTGGCTGGCCTCGCGCCGATCAACTCCTATTGCCCGCGCGCAATCGCCCGATGTCAGGCACCGGCGGTCGCGGCCTGTTCGAGAGCTGGGTCGGGCTCAAACAGCGGCATCGAAGGCGGGATGAGTACTGGCATGCGCTTCTTGCCTTCGGCCCAGGCGTCGATGATATCCGACCACTCCTGCATCATATGGCGGCGCTGCACTTCGTACTCCGCCTTGTTGTAGACTCCGCGTGATGAACGGCCGTCCTCATGCGCCAGGCATTTCTCGATCCAATCGCTGTTGAAGCCCAGTTCATTGAGCAGCGTGGATCCCGTCCTTCGAAGATCGTGAACCGTGAACGGCTCCAGAGGCAGACCTTCCTTCTTCGCCTGCTCGACCACCGCATACGTAACGCGATTGAAGGTCGCGCGCGACATCGGGGCGTCTGCGTCATAGCGCGACGGCAACAGGTATCTCGAATTCCCGGCGCAGGTCTTCAGCGCGATCATGATGTCGAGGACCTGGCGCGACAGGTAGACGTTATGTGCTTTCGAGCGCTTCATCCGCTCCTTCGGGATCGTCCAGACGGCGTTCTCGAAATCGACCTCATCCCAGGTCGCGTCCTGCAGTTCGCTCTTGCGCACCATCGTCTGCAGGTAGAGACGCATGCCGAGCCGGATAGTCGGCAGCGTCGCCACCTTCTCGAGCAGCTTGAGCATGATCCTGATCTCGGTCGGCGAGAGCGACCGGTCCTTCGGCACGAAGGTCGCGATGGAAGACGGCCCCACATCGTCAGCGGGGTTGGCGACCTTCTCGCCGTGCAAGATCGCGAAGCCGTAGATCTGCTTGACGATGTCGCGGACGTGAATTGCCGTCGCCGGCGCTCCGCGCTCGACGATGGCGCCGCAATGCGCTCGAAGATCGTCGGGCGTGATCTCGGTCAGAAGCCTATTACGCCATTTGGGTAGCAGATCGCGCTCGAAGATCGATCGGCGCATCGCCCGCGTGCTTTCCGCCATCGGCGCCGCGGTCAGCCATTTCTCGCCGAACTCGCCAAAGCTCTTCGCTTCCAGAAGCCGGCGCTTCTCCCGCTGCTTTTCGATCGCCGGCGACCGCCCTTCGCTGATGGCTCGCTTGGCGTCGATGCATAGCTCGCGAGCGCGAGCGAGCGACAGGCCGGCCGGGCCGTACTTGCCGAACGTGACGGTCTCACGCCGCCCGTTCATCCGGTAATCCAGCCGAAAAGTGAGGGTCCCCGATGGCTTCACAAGCACATACATGCCGTCCCGGTCCGTCACCTTGTAAATTTTGTCTTTTGGTTTCAGGTGTTTAAGGGCTGCATCCGTCAGCATTTGAGCCGCCTCCGCGAAAAAAGACCGTCAGGCTGTTTTCGGGCGCCATCTGAACAAAATCTCTTTTTTATACAGCTAGTTAGATCAAAAAAAAAGACCGTCAAGGGCGCTCAGACCCTGACGGTATCGGACAAATTCCGCTTTCGCAAGAGAGAGGCGTACCGTCAGCGAGTACGTCAGCCGCCATCTCTGCCGGCCGATAGACCCTGAACGTCTATGGATGATTATGTTTTGGTTATCAGCGTGTTACGTCGTATTCTGGCGTGTCGCCGGATACTCCCGGCAGGGCCAAAATCATTCCCA